>Ga0209061_1001114_pt1 | contig 49225 bp, 47 predicted proteins | sample Coa_R1_10_FD_187157 | JGI IMG/M metagenome (GOLD analysis project Ga0209061, IMG submission 187157) | Surface soil microbial communities from Centralia Pennsylvania, which are recovering from an underground coalmine fire - Coalmine... | ecosystem: Environmental > Terrestrial > Soil >...
GTCGTCGGCCGCCTCGGCCGCATCACCGGCGGGGTGGCCCAGTTCTCCGGATCCCTGCCCAACACCTGCGCCCTCGCCGACCTGAAGATGAACCGGTTCCTGAAGCGGGCCGACCAGTGGGCCGCGGAGCGCGGCATCGGCGACGAGCTCCCGCCGCCGCGCCGCTTCGCGGCCACGCGCGTCGACCCCCGCTCGCCCCTGGAGCTAGACCTGCGCAGCGGGGAGATCGCCACGGTGCTGTGGGCGACGGGCTTCCGGCCCGACCACTCCTGGCTCGAGATCCCCGTGCATGACCGCGGCGGCCGCATCCGGCACCACGGCGGCGTCGTCGCCGGCGCCCGCGGGCTGTACGTCCTCGGCCTGCCGGTGCTGCGCACCCGCGCCTCCACCTACATCCACGGCGCCGCCGCCGACACCGAGGCGCTGGCCGGCCACCTGCATGCCTTCCTCGGCAGCCAGCGCCGGTGACCAGCCGCCACTGCTCAGCGCGGGCCGGCGGTGCCGGGGGAGGCGGGCCGGTCGTCACCATGTCCGGCCTGCCGGCCGCGCACGCCGGCGGGCGCGCCGCGTCCTGGGTCGTCAACCCGTGGGACAGCCAGTACCTCGACGTGCTCGACGACCAGTGGCGCGAGGTCGCCATCCCGTTCTGGGCGGACGTCGACGCGCGGGCGCGCGACGCCGACGTGACCGTGTGCATCGAGATGCACCCGCACAACCTGGTGTTCAACCCGGCCACGATGCAGCGGCTGGCCACCGAGATCAACGCCACCCACGTCGCCGCCGAGATGGACCCAAGCCACCTGTTCTGGCAGGGCATCGACCCGGTCGCGGCGATCGAGCGCCTCGGCGGCCTGGTCCGCAACGCGGCCACTAAGGATACTCGCATCAATGCGCAGAACCTCCGCGTCCACGGCGTCCTCGACGACCGCTTCCGGCGGGTCCCCGCGGGCGAGCACCCGACCGGCCTCGGCGGCCGGAACACGCTGAACCGCTGGCCGGACGACCCGTCCTGGCAGTTCGTCGCCGTCGGCCGCGGCCACGGCCTGGAATTTCGGACGGCCTCCCTCACCGCGCTCGCCGGGGTGGAGCCCCGCATGGCCGTCAACATCGAGCACGAAGGCGCCGGACTCGGCCAGATCGAGGGCCTCCGCCTGGCCGCGGAAACCTCAAGGCGGCCACCGCCCCGGGTAAGTAAGCGCGACGGCGTCACCACCCGGTCAGCGTGAGGTCGAAGCTGTAACGCGAGGCCCGGTAGATGTGGCTGGCGTACTCGACCGCGCGTCCGGCGTCGTCGTAGGCCGAACGCGTCATGGTCAGCAGCGGCGCGCCTTTGGCCTCGCCGAGCGCCCGCGCCTCGGCGGCCGTGGCGGCGCGCGCCCCGATCGACTGCCTCGCGATGACCAGGTTGACGCCTGCCGCGCGCAGCAGCTCGTACAGCCCGTGCTCGGCGAGGTCCTCCGGGGCCAGCGACACCAGGTCGGCCGGCACGTGGTTGCGCATCAGCGCCAGTGGCTCGTCCCCGACGTACCGGAGCCGCTCGAAGACGTAGACGCCGGTCCCCTCGGCGATGCCGAGTTCCACCGCCAGCGCGTCGGAAGCTGGCTCAACCGCGAAGCTGCGCACCGCGGTGCGCGGGCCGCGCCCGGCCTTGGCCAGGTCGTCGTACAGGCTGGTGAGCCCGACCTGGCGGCGCACCTTCGCGTGCGTGACCTGGGTCCCCACGCCGCGCTTGCGCACCAGCAGCCCGCGGTCGACCAGGTAGGCGATCGCCCGGCGCATCGTCGGCCGGGACAGGCCCAGCCGGTCGGCCAGGTCGATCTCGTTCTCCAGCCGGGTCCCCGTCGGCAGTTCCCCGGACTCGATCATGCGCTCAAGGCGCTGCGCCACCTGGAAGTAGAGGGGGACCGGGCTGTTGCGGTCCACCTGGATCGACGGCGCTGCGGGGCTCACCGGCGCCTCCCTCCTCGGACCTCGGCTTCCATTATGACACCAGGCCGACGAGTTGCCTTTAGATCAGAACGTAAATACGTTAGTACATTCTCTTGACAAGCGCGAGCCGTCGGCGTAGAACGAAAGTCAACCCGCAAGCCACCCGGAGGTGACGGTGCCGTCCGTCGAGGTGCTGACCATGGGCCGTGTCGGCGTGGACCTGTACCCGTTGCAGGTCGGCGTGGGGCTGGCGGAGGTCAGCACGTTCGGCAAGTGGCTGGGCGGCAGCGCGACCAACGTGGCGGTGGCGGCCGCCAGGTACGGCCGCCGGGCGGCGGTGATCACCAGGACCGGCGACGACCCGTTCGGCGCGTTCGTGCACGCGGCGCTGCGCGGCTACGGCGTGGACGACCGGTACGTGACCGCGGTGCCCGGGCTGCCCACCCCGGTGACGTTCTGCGAGATGTTCCCGCCCGACGAGTTCCCGCTGTACTTCTACCGGTGGCCGAAGGCGCCGGACCTGGAGATCCGCCCCGGCGAGCTGGACCTGGGCACGGTCCGCGACGCCGGGGTGTTCTGGGTGACCGGCACCGGCCTGTGCGTCGAGCCGAGCCGCGCCGCCACCCTGGCCGCCCTCGGCGCGCGGAACGGCCGGGGCGTCACGGTGCTTGACCTGGACTACCGGCCCGCGTTCTGGCGGTCGCCGGAGGAGGCAGGGCGCTGGCTGCGGCGCGCGCTGCCGCGCGCGACGGTCGCGGTCGGCAACCTGGAGGAGTGCGAGGTGGCGACGGGGGAGCGGGAGCCGGCCGCGGCCGCGCGGGCGCTGCGCGCCCTCGGCGTGCGGCTCGCGGTGGTCAAGCAGGGCGGCAAGGGGGTGCTCGCGCACGACGGGGCCGCCTGGGTCGAGGTGCCGCCGGCGCCGGTGCAGGTGGTCAACGGGCTCGGCGCCGGCGACGCGTTCGGCGGCGCGCTGTGCCACGGGCTGCTTTCCGGGTGGGACACCGGGCGGGCGGTGCGGTTCGCGAACGCCGCCGGGGCCATCGTCGCGGGGCGGATCGCCTGTTCCGACGCCATGCCGACGGCCGCCGAGGTGGAGGCGCTGCTCGCCGGCCCGGCCACGGCGGGCGGCCCGCAGATGACGGGGGCGGCGGGCGGCCCGCCGGGGGCGGGGGCCGGCGATGCGTGACCGGCTGCGGGAGATCCTCCAGGTGCGCGCCGCGCGCCCGCAGGCCATCGCGGAGGCGGCCGCGGCCCGCGGGCGGCGCCGCGGGCTGCTCGGGGAGGACGGCAGGCTGTTCATCATCGCCGCCGACCACCCCGGGCGCGGGGCGCTGCGGGCGGGGACCCGGCCGATGGCGCTCGCCGACCGGGCCGACCTGCTTGAGCGCATGTCGCTTGCCCTGTCCCGGCCCGGCGTGGACGGGGTGCTCGGCACCGCGGACGTCATCGAGGACCTGCTGCTGCTCGGCGCGCTCGACGACAAGGTGGTCATCGGCTCGATGAACCGCGGCGGCCTGGCCGGAACCGTCTTCGAGATCGACGACAGGTTCACCGGCTACGACGCGGCCGCGATCGCGCGGATGGGGTTCGACGGGGGCAAGATGCTGTTCCGCATCGACCCGGACGACCCGGCCACCGCGGCCACGATGGAGTCGTGCGCGCACGCGGTCAGCGAGCTGGCGGCGCGCGGCCTGATGGCCATGGTGGAGCCGTTCATCTGCCACCGGGTCGACGGCCGGGTGCGCAACGACCTGTCGCCTGAGGCGGTCATCAGGTCCGTCGCGGTCGCGTCCGCGCTCGGCACCACCTCGGCCTACACCTGGCTGAAGGTGCCGGTGGTCGACGACATGGAACGGGTGCTCGCCGCCTCGACGCTGCCGGCGCTGCTGCTCGGCGGCGAGGTGGCCGCCGACCAGGACGCCGTGTTCGCGCAGTGGCGCAAGGCGCTGCGGATCCCGTCCGTGCACGGGCTGGTCGCCGGCCGCACCCTGCTGTTCCCGCCCGACGACGACGTGGCCGGCGCGGTCGACGCCGCGGTCGGCCTGGCGCGGGGGTGAGCGGCGTGGTCGGCGGCGCGCTGCACCTGCCCGCGGGGTCGGCGGCGGACGGCGCCTTCTCCGTGGCGGTGACGCCGGAGCGGGCCGGCTGGCGCTACAGCGGCCTGCGCATCCTCGACCTGCCGCCCGGCGCCGTGCACGCCTTCGGCACCAGCGAGGACGAGATGCTCGTGCTGCCGCTGTCCGGGTCGGCGACGGTGACCTGCGACGGGGAGACCTTCGAGCTCGACGGCCGCCGTGATGTGTTCGACCGGGTCAGCGACTTCTGCTACCTGCCGAGGGACGCGGCCGTCACGATCGGCTCGGCCGGCGGCGGCAGGTTCGCGCTGCCGTCCGCCCGCTGCCCCGGCAGGCTGCCGCCGCGCTACGGCCCCGCCGCCTGCGTGCCGGTGGAGCTGCGCGGCGCAGGCCCGGCCAGCCGGCAGGTCAACAACTTCTGCGCGCCGGAGGCGTTCCCGGCCGGCAAGCTGATCGCGGTGGAGGTGCTCACCCCGGGCGGCAACTGGTCCTCCTGGCCGCCGCACAAGCACGACCAGCCGCTCCCGGGCGTGGAGGCCGAGCTGGAGGAGATCTACTACTTCGAGACCCGCGGGCTGGCCTACCAGCGGGTCTACGGGACGCCCGGCCGCCCTATCGACGTGCTCGCCGAGGTCCGGGCCGGCGACGTGGTGCTGGTCCCGCACGGCTGGCACGGGCCGTCGATCGCCGCGCCCGGCTACGACCTGTACTACCTCAACGTGATGGCGGGCCCGGCCGCCGAGCGCGCCTGGCTGGTCACCGACGACCCGGCGCACGCCTGGATCCGCGGCACCTGGCCCGGCCAGCCGGCCGACCCCCGGCTGCCGATGACATCCGCGGCAGGGAGATGACATCGTGCGCACCATCCGGCTAACCGTCGCCCAGGCCCTGGTCCGGTTCCTGGCCGCCCAGCACAGCGAGCGCGACGGGGTGCGGCAGCGGCTGATCCCCGGCTGCTTCGGCATTTTCGGGCACGGCAACGTGGCCGGCGTCGGCCAGGCCCTGCTCCAGGCAGCCGAGACCGGCGACGCGGACCTGCGGTACTACCTGGCCCGCAACGAGCAGGCGATGGTGCACGCGGCGGCCGGGTACGCCCGGATGCGCAACCGGCTGCAGACGCTGGCCTGCACCTCCTCGATCGGCCCCGGCTCGACCAACATGGTGACCGGAGCCGCGCTGGCGACCATCAGCAGGATCCCGGTGCTGCTGCTGCCCAGCGACGCCTTCGCCACCCGGGCGGCCGGCCCGGTGCTGCAGCAGCTGGAGGACGCCCGGTCCGGCGACGTCAGCGTCAACGACGCGTTCCGGCCGGTGTCGGTGTACTGGGACCGCGTCAACCGCCCCGAGCAGCTGCCCGCCGCGCTGCTGGCGGCGATGCGCGCGCTCACCGACCCGGCGGCCGCCGGCGCGGTGACCCTGGCCCTGCCGCAGGACGTGCAGGCCGAGGCGCACGACTGGCCGGACGACCTTTTCACCGAACGAACGTGGCACATCCCGCGCCCGGTCCCCGAGCCGGCCGCGCTCGCCCGCGCCGCCGGGCTGCTGCGGTCCGCGCGCAGGCCGCTGATCATCGCCGGCGGCGGCGTCATCTACGCCGAGGCCAGCGGCGCGCTGCGCGCGCTCGCCGAGCAGGCCGGCATCCCGGTGGCCGACACCCAGGCCGGCAAGGGCGCGCTGGCCTGGGACCACCCCTGCGCGGTCGGCGGCATCGGCGCCACCGGCTCGGCGGCCGCCAACGCGCTGGCCCGCGACGCCGACGTGGTGCTCGGCGCCGGCACCCGCTACACCGACTTCACCACCGCCTCCCGCACCGTCTTCGCCCACCCCGGCGTCCGGTTCGTCAACCTCAACATCGCCGCCTTCGACGCGGCCAAGCACGCCGGCGTGGCGCTGGTCGCCGACGCCCGGGCCGGCCTCGACGCGCTGGCAGGCGCCCTGGCCGGCTGGCGTGCCGACCCCGCCTGGGCCGCGCGGGCCCGGGACCTGGCCGGGCGCTGGCGGCAGGTCACCGACCGCGCCTACCACCTCGGCCACCGGCCGCTGCCCGCGCAGACCGAGATCATCGGCGCGCTCAACGAGTTCGCCGCCGACCGGGACGTGGTGGTCCAGGCCGCCGGCAGCATGCCCGGGGATCTGCAGCGGCTGTGGCGCGCCCGTGACCCCAAGCAGTACCACGTCGAGTACGGCTACTCCTGCATGGGCTACGAGATCCCCGGCGGGCTCGGCGCCAAGATGGCCGACCCGTCACGCGAGGTCTACGTGCTGGTCGGCGACGGGTCGTACCTGATGATGGCCACCGAGATCGTCACCGCGGTCGCCGAGCACATCAAGCTGACCATCATCATCGTCGACAACGGCGGCTTCGCCTCCATCGGCTCGCTGTCGCAATCCCTCGGCTCGCAGCGGTTCGGCACCAGCTACCGCTACCGCAACCCGGACACCGGCCTGCTCGACGGCGACATGCTGCCCACCGACCTCGCCGCCAACGCCGCCAGCCTCGGCGCGGGCGTGCTGCGCGCCGCGACCGTGGCCGAGTTCCGCGACGCCCTCGCCCAGGCGAAAGCCTCCGGCCGCACTACGGTCATCCACGTCCAGGCCGACCCGCTGGCCCCCGCCCCGTCCTCGGACGCCTGGTGGGACGTGCCGGTCGCCGAGGTCGCCGAGCTCGCCAGCACCCGCAAGGCCCGGGCCGCCTACGAGGAAGCCAAGCGCGCCCAGCGCCCCTACCTGTAGAAGGAGCCGGAAGCACCGATGCGCACCATCAAGCACTGGATCGGCGGATCCGCGACGCCGGGGACGTCGGACAGGTCCGGCCCGGTCTACGACCCGGCCACCGGCAGGCAGCAGGCGCAGGTCGCGCTGGCCGCTCCCGCCGACGTGGACGCCGCGGTCGCCGCGGCGGCCAAGGCGTCCGCCGGGTGGCGCGACGTGTCGCTCACCCGCCGCGCCCGGGTCATGTTCGCGCTGCGCGACCTGGTCGAGCGGCACCTCGACGAGCTGGCCGGGATCGTCTCCGCCGAGCACGGCAAGGTGCTCGCCGACGCGAAGGGCGAGGTGATCCGCGGCCTTGAGGTCATCGAGTACGCCTGCGGCATCCCGTCCCTGCTCAAGGGCGAGTACTCCGAGCAGGTCTCCACCGGCGTGGATGCCTACTCGTTCCGGCAGCCGCTCGGCGTGGTGGCCGGCATCACCCCGTTCAACTTCCCTGTCATGGTGCCGATGTGGATGCACCCGATCGCGATCGCCGCGGGGAACGCGTTCGTGCTCAAGCCGAGCGAGCGCGACCCGTCCGCGTCGAACCTTGTCGCCGAGCTGTACGCCGAGGCCGGGCTGCCCGACGGCGTGTTCAACGTCGTGCACGGCGACAAGGCCGCCGTCGACGCGCTGCTGGACCACCCGGACGTCGCGGCGGTCAGCTTCGTCGGCTCCACCCCGGTCGCCAGGTACGTGCGCCAGCGGGCCGCCGTGGCAGGCAAGCGGGTGCAGGCGCTCGGCGGCGCGAAGAACCACGCCGTGGTGCTGCCGGACGCGGACCTTGAGTTCGCCGCGAACCACATCACCGCCGCCGGCTACGGCTCGGCCGGCCAGCGCTGCATGGCGATCTCCGCGGTCGTCGCGGTCGGCCCGGCAGGCGACGACCTGGTGGCGCGGCTGGCCGCGAAGGCCCGGGCGGTCAGGGTCGGCCCCGGCCGCGACGAGCGGTCCGAGATGGGCCCGGTCGTCACGGCCGAGGCGAGGGACCGCATCGCCGGCTACGTCAACCGCGGCGTCGCTGAGGGGGCGGCGCTAGTGGTCGACGGCCGCGGCGTGCGGGTCCCCGGGCACGAGGAGGGCTTCTTCGTCGGCCCGTGCCTGTTCGACCACGTCACGGCCGGCATGGCCATCTACGCCGACGAGATCTTCGGGCCGGTCCTCGTGGTGCTGCGGGCGCAGACCCTGGGCGAGGCCATCGAGATCGTCAACGCCAACCGCTACGGCAACGGCGCCGCGGTCTTCACCGCAAGCGGCGAGGCCGCCAGGCAGTTCCAGCGGCAGGTCCAGGTCGGGATGATCGGCGTCAACGTCCCGATCCCGGTGCCGATGGCCTTCTACTCGTTCGGCGGGTGGAAGGACTCGCTGTTCGGCGACACCCACGCGCATGGCCCGGAGGGCGTCCGCTTCTACACCCGCGCCAAGGCCGTCACCAGCCGCTGGCCGGGCCCCGGCGACGCCGGGCACCACCGCGCCCACCTGCACTTCCCCGCCGCCACCTGAGCTTGTCATCCGGGATGCCGGTCTAACGTGACAGACCCGGCGTGCCCGAAGTGGTCTCAGCGGCCGGCAGGTGCTGTGGAACCCGGGGCATGCTGGTCGTGAACGCATAGCGGGAAGCCCGGTAGAGGTGCTGGCCGAACTCGACCGGCTGCCCGTTGGCGTCATAGGCGATCCGCTCCATCGTCAGAAGCGCGGCCCCGCGGCTCTCATTGAGTATCCGCGCCTCGGCGGCGGTGGCATTCTTTGCCGACATCCGCTGAGTAGCCGAATGCAAACGGATCCCTGACGCACGCAGCAACTCGTAAAGGCCATGCTGGGCGAGCATCTCGGTGCTCAGATGGACCAGGGCAGCGGGCAGGAAGTTGTGCATCAGGGCGATTGGCTCGCCGTCTGCCATGCGGATGCGCTCCAGGCAAATCACCAGCGCGCGCTCGTGAAGTCTCAACGCCTGCGCGACGAGGTCGGTAGCGTGAACGACCTCATTCCTGAGTACTCGTGTGGAAGGACTTCGGCCTGACGACCTCAGGTCGTCGTAGAGGCTGGTCAATTCGACGTCTCGGTCGATCTTTTCCTTGGCGACGACCGTTCCGGTGCCGCGCTTGCGGATCACCAGGCCCTTGTTAGACAGGTACTGAAAGGCGGCGCGCACGGTCGGGCGGGACAGGCCGAGCTGTTCCGCCAGTTCAACCTCGTTGTCGAGGCGCGAGCCTGCGGCGAGCGCACCTGAGGCGATGGCCGCTTCAAAGTGCTGCGCTAGCTGAAAATACAGCGGGACCGGGCTGGTGCGGTCGATCTTGATCAAGCTCGACGCGCCAGTCCCTGTGGCTGGTGTCACGCTCATGGTCAGGGTGCCATCGTCAGTGGTGGTGCCCCCGTCTGGTGGGGTGTTGAAGAACGCCTTGTCCAGACATTATGATATAACGCGGATACCCAAGTATAGTGTGGCCGCCCAGGCTTCAGGATCGCCGCCTGTTGCGCTGGGCTGGCGCGGGCTGGCCGCGCCCGGCCGGCACTGCAAGGAACCCGGCGCAACACGCGGCGGCGAGAGCCATCAGCACGGCGGGAACGGCCTCAACGGAGGTAGCTGCGGTCGCTGCAGCGATGCCACCAGGTCCGGCAACCCCGCCGGCCATGGACCAGGTCAGTGCCCAGGCGATGGCGCGCTGGTCGCTCGACGCGCAGCGCGCCGCCCAGGCGAGACCCGCAGGGAAGATCGGCGCAGCAGCCAGCCCCGCTGCCGCGAATGCGACTGGGGCGATGGCCGTGATTGCCGTGAGCGCCACGCAGGCGAGCAGGGCCGGCGCGGTCGCGAGGACGATCCGCCGAGGCGACGCGTGTCGGCTGAGCGGGATCAGGCACAGCCGCCCTGCGGTGAGCGCGCCCCAGAAGGCTGACGTGGTCGTACTGGCCAGGTGAGCAGAGTGGCCGAGCCCCGACAGGTAGGCGGGAGCCCAGCCGGCGATCCCCGATTCGCATCCCACGTAGCTCAGGTAGGCCAGCCCGAAGGGCGCGGCAGTCCTCCAGCCGTAGCCCGCGGCCCTCTCGGTGGTGTCCGGCCGAGGCAGGCCGTGCCGGGGCGGCCGGCGCCCGGATCCCGTGCTCGGACAGGGCGGGCTCGGCGCGGCTGGATCGGCCGGGACCACATCGCCCGCGGCACGCCCATACGGCCGGGCGGCCGGGGCGGACAGGCCACGCATCCCGAGCGCGGCCGCTCCCGCGATCATAGCAGCGCAGGCAAAGCCCACCCGCAAGGCTGCGCTTCCCAGCAGCTCCACAAGCGCCGGTCCGGCGACGGCCCCAGCGCCGAACGCGGCGTTCAGCGCGGCGAGCCGGCCCGCCCGGCCGCTGTGCCCGGTGCGGGCCACGAGATCGTTCAGGCCGAAGTCGGTCATCCCGAAACCCGCGCCCGCCACCATGACCCCAGCCGCCACCGCAGACCAGGCTCGAGCTGACGCGATCACGAGGCAGCCGGCGCCGAGCACACCCAGGCTGGCGATGGCAACCAGGCGGCCGGAAACCCGGCGGCGCGCGGCCAGCAGCACCGCGACCCCGGCGAACGCGCCACAGAAATGAATGCTGATGAGCAATCCGGCTTTGGGCAGCGGCACCCCGAAGCGCGTGGACACGATGCCCAGCAGCGGCCCATATCCCGCGTCGATGGCGCCGGCCAGCGCGAATGCGGCAAGGGCGGACGCGAACGACAGCGCGCTGAACTCCGCTGCCGCGTGCGCCACCGGCGCATGCAGCGCGGCAGCACCAGACCCGGCGCACTCCGGCGGGGCAGCGTCGGCGCCAGGCCGTTCCGGCTCGCCCGCACCTGGCGGGCGCTGCCCCGGCGGTTCGGCAGCGCTCCCCGCTGGCCCGGTCACGCCGGCCACGGCACGCGCAGGCGCGCCGCCTGTGCGCACTTGACCTGCACGCTGGCGTCCCGGGCAGCGCGGACGGCCAGCCGGCGGAGATTGCGCGCCGACGGCGCCGCACCCCCATAGCCGCGTTCGCCCGTCATCCGAGGCCCTTGCGCGGTCAGAGCACGCCCACCGCGGTGTCGACGGCGGCGGCGACATCGTCGCCGGGCGGGTACAGCAGATTGCGGCCCACGACCAGGCCTCGCACCCCTGGCAGTCGCAGGGCCTTCTGCCAGCGCGTGAACATCTCCTCTTGCCGGTCGTCCGCTTCGCCGCCAAGCAGCAGCGTCGGCAGCGTGGACGCCTCGGTCACCCGTTCCATCTCATTCACCACCGGAATCTTGAGCCAGCTATAGGCGGATGTCGCGCCGAGCCCGGAGGCGATCCCGATGGACCGGATGACCGCGTCGGTGCTGAGGTCGTTGTGAGCCCGGCGGCCGGCCCGGGTCACGATGAACGGCTCGATCAGCGCCACCGCCCGGTGCGAGGCGAGCTCGGTGACGGCCCGCGCGCACGCGGCGAGGGTGGATGCCGTGGCCGGATCTTTCATGTCGATCCGCAGCAGCATCTTTCCGCCGTCCAGCCCACCGCCGACGATGGCAGCCGCGTCGTACCCGGTGAACCGGTCGTCCATCTCGAACGCGGCCCCCAGCAGCCCGCCTCTGTTCATCGAGCCGATCGCCAGCTTGCCATCGAGCGCGCCGATCAGAAGCAAGTCCTCGATGATGTCGGCGGTACCGAGCACCCCGTCCACTCCCGGGCGGCTCAGCGCGGTGAGGATCCGGTCGAGCAGGTCGAAGCGATTGGCCATGGCCATCGCCCGGCCGCCGGCCCCGAGCGCGCCGCGCGCAGGGTGATCGGCGGCAATAATCAATAGCTTGCCGGAGGCGCCGAGCCATGGCCGCCGCAGTCGCCTCGCCGCTGCGGCTGCCACCTCCTCCGGACGGCGGGCCCGGGTCTCGATGAGCACGCGCCTCGCGTCGTCACGCACCGGGCGCCTCCTCGATCAGCGCGCCGGAGGCGCGGTCGGGGTCGCAGGCGCCCACGGCCTTCTCGCGTTCGCCGGGATCCCCTGCCGCGACCATGACGGGCCCCGGCGCCTTGGGGGAGCGGTAGCAGGACGGGCTCGTCCAGCGGGAGCATCTCGCGGAAGGCGAGGGGTGCAGGGGGGCAAGGAACCGCGGCAGCATGCTGGTCGTCCACCGCATAACCACGCAGGGCCCTGCGTAGGAGCTCCCCGGGCGGGCCGTTCGTTCCCTGTCCGGGTGATCGCGGCCTCGTGAACGCCGGCGCCGTCCAGCTTCGGCGTCACCGGCTCACCTCCCTTCCCCGGCCGGTGCCGACCCGTCACCGCCCCGGCCAGGAGTCCCGGGATTCACGGCTCGCTCGCCGCAGGCTGGCGTCGCCGCAGGCGAGGCGAGTTAGCAAATTTGTACTCTTATAAGCAAGAACAGTCAAGAGATTGTTCTTACGAACTACCTAACTGAGGGTCGCAAGCGCCGAGCGATCGCGACCCTGCGTGCCGGGCACGCGGCCGCCCGGCTAGCCTGGTTGGCGTCTGACCAGGCACAGCTGACGTGGCGCCGGACGGCGGGCACCGGGACCGTGCGGTGCCCGAGCCGTCGGCGTCTCCCGGCAGGCCCGCACCGGGGCACCCGGCCCAGCCGTCCAGGCCAGCGCTTGGATTATGTCATAAGATATTGACATACTCTCTTGGGTGCGGCACACTAGCCAGATCGGCTGCCAGGGCGCCGGGACGAGCATGGCGGAGGTGAACTGATGTCCGGGCTGCGCTTCGAGCACGTCTGGAAGCTGTACGGTCGGCAGGCGCCGGCGGTCGCGGACCTCAGCCTCGACATCGCCGAAGGCGAGTTCCTTGTGCTGGTCGGCGCCTCGGGCTGCGGCAAGACCACTTCGCTGCGCATGCTCGCCGGGCTGGAGCGGCCCTCGTACGGCCGGATCTGGATGGGGGGGACGGACATCACCGACGTCCCGCCAGGGCGGCGCGACGTGTCGATGGTCTTTCAGAGCTATGCGCTCTACCCGAACATGACCGTCTACAAGAACCTCGCATTCGGCCCGCGTGTGCGCAAGGAACCGAAGGAGCACATCCGCCGGCGGGTGGAGGAAGTGGCGGAGATCCTTGGCATCGGCGGACTGCTTGACCGTCACCCGGGCGAACTCTCTGGCGGGCAGCGGCAGCGAGTGGCCCTCGGCCGGGCGATGATCCGTGAGCCGAGCCTCTTCCTGATGGACGAGCCGCTGTCCAACCTCGACGCGGCCTTGCGGGTGCAGATGCGTGCCGAGCTGATCCGGCTGCACAAGCGCCTGGAGAAGACCGCCACCGTATACGTCACCCACGACCAGGTGGAGGCCCTCACCATGGGTGACCGGGTGGCCGTGCTCAAGGACGGCAGCCTGCTGCAGGTCGGCACCCCGGCGGAGCTCTACGACGCCCCGGCGACCATCTACGTTGCCACATTCATCGGATCGCCGGCGATGAACATCGTCCCGGGCCGGCTCAGCGCCGGGGACGGGCGGCCGCGGGTGACCTGTCTGGGTATCGAGTTCGAGGTTCCGTCGGTGCTGCGGGCGGACGCGAGTGCCCGCGACGTGCTGGTCGGGATCCGGCCGGATGACCTTGGGCCCGCCGCTCGCGCGCCGCGGGGGGCGGTCAGCGTCAGCGGGCTCGTCGACGTCTGCGAGCAGACCGGCATCGCCATCTACGCGACGGTCAACTGCCCAGGGGCCACGCTGGTCGCCAGGCTCCCGCGCTCACCGACTCCGGTGGCGAATCAGCCCATCGCGGTGGCGTTCGACCCGAAGGACGTGCACCTCTTCGACAGCCAGACCCAGGTCAGCCTTCTCGACCGGTCCCAGGCGGCGCTTGCGGGCGCGGACGGCCCGGCCGCCCCATCGGGCGCCACGAAGTGATCCCAAGAAAGGGCATAGGAACCATGTCAAAGAGCCCCCGAAGAGCCCGTTTCGTGAGCGCCGCGGCGGCGGCTCTGGTCGCCATCGCCCTCGCCGCCTGCTCGGGCAGCGGCGCAACCGCCAAGGCTCCGAGCACGGAGCCGGCCGGCCCGTTTGTGCTCAAGGTCGCCTACGGTTCCAACTACGTTTTCGACACCACCGGCCTCACCCAGAAGTGGTGGCAGCAGGTCGCGGCCGAGTTCAAGGCCAGTCATCCGAAGGCGACCGTTCAGTTCATTCCCATCCCTGGCAGCTACAACGACATCGTCACCAAGCTGAGCCTGCTGTACCGTTCGGCGTCGACCGCGCCGGACGTCGCCGAGATCCCCACCGGTCAGATCGGCCTGTGGGCGCAAGCGGGCTACCTGCTGCCCCTCAACACCTATCTGAAGTCCGCAAGCTGGTGGGGCCGTTTCCCGAAGGTCATCCAGAGCGAGGGGACGTTCTCGGGCACGGTCTACGCGGTGGACCAGGGCGAGAACGACAGTGCGCTGCTCTACAACAAGCAAATGTTCGCCACGGCGGGTATCCCGCTACCGTGGCAGCCAAAGACCTGGCAGGACATCATCACGGCCGCCGAGCGGATCAAGGCGAAGCTGCCTGGAGTCACCCCGCTCTGGCTGAATTCCGGGACTGGATCCGGCGCGAACGGCCTGCTGCAGGGCATCAACAACTTCATCGTCGGCAGCAAGACGCCCACGATCTATGACACGGGGACCGGCAAATTCGTCGTGGACAGCCCCGGCATCCGCGCCGCGCTCAGCCTGTACTCACAGGCCTTCGCGCACGGCCTGGTCGCCGACACCTCGGCGCTGTTCAGCCCGAACGCGGTCACCACGCCGCTGACCTGGTTCCAGCAGGCCAAGCTGGCGATCGCGGTGGGCTCCAACTACTACGGCGGCAACTGGACCAAGGCGATCAGCGCGCCTTACTGGCCGCAGGCGCCGGAGGTCATGGGTGAGGCAGTCATTCCCACCGAGGCGGGCGGGGGCGTGGCGAGCACCCTCGGCGGCTGGGACTTCGCGATCGCGGCCCACAGCCCGGTTGCCAAGGCGGCGTTCGACTTCATCAGCCTGGCCGAAAACCAGCAGAACAGCATCGACGCGGCCAACTGGGCCGGCTGGGTGCCGCCCGACCGGGACTACTGGATACTGCCCGCGTACACCGATTTCGCCCCGCCCTACAACGCATTCTTCGCCAGGATCACCCCGTTCGCGACGCTGACGCCGTCCAACTCCGCGTACTCGGTGTGGGTGCAGGGAATGGGCGAGGCGACCGGTGCCATCGCCCAGAACCCGCGCACGAGCGTGAGCCAGGCGGTCGCCATCTTGAGGAACTACGTGACCGGCCAGCTCGGAGCCGACCGCGTCGAGGTGCTGCGCTAGGAGCGCTACGTCAGATGAAGGCCCCAAGAACCCCGATGACCGCCAGGGCTGGCACGCCGGCCCCCGCCGAGGCGGGGGCCGGGCACTGGCCCGGCACGGTTCCCGCAGCCGAGGCGCCGGGCCGCCTGGCCGTGCCCGAAGGCCGCCGCCGCGACGCCGAGCGCTTCCAGTGGGGCAGCCTCGCCCTGCTCGCGCCAGCCGCGGCGCTGCTGGTAGTGCTGTTCATCATTCCGGTGGTGTACGCCTTCTACCTCGGGTTTACCAACCTGCAGCTGGTGGGGATCAACGCGGTGGACTGGCACTTCACCGGCGCGGAGAACCTGCGCCGCCTGGCCGGCGATCACGTGTTCAGCTATTCGGTGGAGCTCACGCTGGTCTTCATCGCCGGGTCGATCGTCGGTGTGGTGGTCATCGGACTGGCCCTCGCGATGCTGATGCAGGTGGCGCTGGCGCCATTGCGCATCCTGGCTGGGGGGATAGTGGTCGTGGCCTGGATGATGCCCGCGATCACAGCGGGCATGACCTGGTACGCCTCGACCACGGCGCGAGGCACGTTCGGCACGCTGATGGGGCTGGCCAACTCGGATTTCCTGCATAGCGAGCCTATGCTGATCGTCACGCTCGCCAACATCTGGTCCCAGACCGGCTTTGCCATGATGGTGTTCGGGGCGGCGCTGCGCAACATTCCGCGCGACATCCTGGAGTCCGCGCAGATCGAGAACGCGTCAAGGCTACAGCGATTTGCGAGGATCACCCTACCGCTGCTGCGGCCCACCATAGTGACCACCGTCCTGCTGATCACGCTGATTTCACTCGCCAATTTCGGGCTGATCTACGTGATGACCCAGGGCGGGCCAGGAAACGCCACCAGCATCTTGCCGATTTATTCATACCAGCAGGCCTTCCAGTTCAACAATCTGGCATACGGCGCGCTGGTTGGCAACACCCTTGTGATTCTCTGTGCCATCTTCGGAGCAATTTACGTGCGCGTTTCGATGAGGAGAGCATGATGGCTGCCAGCGCCGCGCCCGTCGCGCCCGCCCGGCTTCCTGCGGATATGCCCCTGCCGAACCGGGCCGGCCTGCGCGCGCTCTCCGGTCAGGCGATCGCTAACGCGCTACTGGCGATCTTCGGGGTGCTCTTCCTGCTCCCGATGCTGTGGCTGGTGTTCGCGTCGGTGGACGCGAGGGCTAGCTGGAGCATCGAAGTTCCCCACCTGACCGCTGCGAATTTCGCCGATGTGCTCTCGGGCAGCAACCTGCAGTCGATCATCAACAGCATCGTGATGTCGGGCGTCTCCACGGTCATCGCCACGGTCTGCGGTGCGCTCGCCGCGTACGCGCTGTCACGCCGGCACATCGCGTGGAAGGGGCCGCTGCTGCTCGCGGTGCTGTTCCTGAGCGGGGTGCCGCTGGCGATCCTGGTCATCCCGGTGTTTCAGATGTATTCGGCGATCGGATGGCTCTCGCTGCTGCCATGCGCGCTCTTCCTCGCGGTGACATCGCTGCCGTTCGAGATTTACCTGATCAAGAACTTCATCGACGCGGTCCCGCGGGACGTGGAGGAGGCGGCGCGGATGGAGCGCGCTAGCACCTTCCAGATCCTCACCCGGGTGGTCGGCCCGCTCGCGCTGCCGGGGATCGGCGCGGCGGCCATCTACGGGTTCGTCACCGCCTGGGGTTCGTTCCTTGTGCCGCTCGTTCTCATCACCGACCCGACCCAGCAGCCGGGGTCCATCGCGATCTTCGGGTTCATCGGGAATGCCTACGTGCGCTACGGGGACATCGCCGCCTTCTCGCTCATCTACGCCGTGCCGATCTTGCTGCTGTACACGTTGTCGTCGCGGCTATTCCGCGGCGGCTTCGTGCTGAGCGGCGCGGTTAAGGGATGACGGGACGTCCGCTGCTGCCGGTACCCGGCGCGCTCGCCCGCCTACGGACAGACAGGAATCGATCCGACATGGTGCTAGATGAGCTGAGGATCGGCGTAGTGCTCGAGCCCTTCGCGGACACCAGGCTCGACGACGTCCTGGGCTGGCTGGCTGGCGAGGTGCCTGAGGTCACGCACATCGAGGTGGGAGCGGGAGGCTACGCCCCGCACCCGCACTGCGACGTTGCCGGCCTGTTGTCCAGCCGGTCCGCCCGCACCCGCTGGCTTGATCAGATCGCCCGGCACGGGCTCGCGGTGGACGCGCTGAACGTGTGGGGCAACCCGCTGCACCCCGATCCGGACCTGGCCGCTCGGCATGACGAGGACCTGCGCAACGCCATCCGCCTTGCCGCCCTGCTCGGCGTCGACCGGATCGTAGCCATGGCCGGCTGCCCATCTGCTGCGCCCGGCGACCGCACGCCGCACTTCGGGGCGGGCGGCTGGCTTCCGTACCTGGAGGGGGTGTGGGAGCGGCAGTGGGAGCGGTGGGTGGCGCCGTACTGGTCCAGCCTCGCGGCCTTCGCCACGGCCGAGCACCCCGGCCTGCTGGTCTGCCTGGAGCTGCACCCGGGGACGGTCGCGTTCAATGTGGAGACGTTCAGCCGGGTGGCGGCGCTCGGCGACTGCATAGCGGCCAATCTCGACCCGAGCCACTTCTTCTGGATGGGCATGGATGGGCATAAGGTGACTGCAGCTATCCTGGACAGGGTCGGCCACGCGCACGGCAAGGACGTGGTGTTCCACGCCGAGAACCTCGCATTGAACGGTCTGCTCGACCGCCGCTGGCCCAGCCCCCCGGAGCAGATGCCGTGGACCTTCGCGGTGCCTGGCCGCGGCCATGATCTCGGGTGGTGGACCGAGCTGGCCCGGCTGCTTGCCAGGTCTCCGGCCCGCGTGATCTCGATCGAGCACGAGGACCCGTTCGTCTCCCCGCGAGAGGGGGTGGCGCGGGCGGCCCGCTTGCTGTCGGCGGCCATCAGCGCGAGCAAGGCCGGCGGGGCGGCTCACGGTGAGCCGGCTGGGGGCGCGACGCGAGCAGGGCCGACGGGCGGAGGCCGGCGGGCGACGCAGCCGGGCGGCAACCGGGCGGAGGCGGCCTCATGACGGTCAGCCGTGCAGCGGTGATGGAAGGACCGGGCCGTCTGGCCGTTCGCGGATTCCCTGTGCCGGACCCTGAGCCGGGCGCGGTCATCATGAAGGTGTCGCTGTCGGGCATCTGCGGCACCGACAAGCACACCTTCCGCGGCGAGTCGAAGCAGTACGCAGGAACCGTGCATGAGCGTGACGTTACCTACCCGCTGATCTGCGGGCATGAGAACGTAGGGACGGTGGCCGCCACCGGGGGAGAGGTGCGCGATTCCTCCGGGCGGGTGCTGGCGCCCGGCATGCGGATCGTGCCCGCCGCGAATGTGCCGTGCGGGCGCTGCCCCTACTGCCGGGGCGACTATCCGTACTACTTCTGCGAGCACCTGGAGGATTACGGGAACAGCCTGCATTGCGCCGCGCCGCCGCACCTGTTCGGTGGCTGGTCTGAGTACCTGTACATCCTGCCGGGCACGCCTATCTTCGCCGTTCCCGACAGCCTTCCGGACGAGGTGGCGGTGATCACCGAGGTGATGGCGGTCACGCACGGGGTCGAGACGGCGATGACCGTGCTCGCGCTGCACGGCGGCCAGGCGGCCGGCGCCAGCGTGGCCGTGCTCGGTGTCGGCCCGCTCGGCTTGTGCCATCTGATCAAGTCACGGCTGCTGGGCGCCGGCGTGGTGATCGCCACCGACCTCCTGCCCGGGCGCCTCGCAGCGGCGGGGGCGTTCGGCGCGGACCTGACGCTGGACTCCTCGGGCACCGAGGCCGACGAGCGGGTGGCGGCGGTGCGGGCGGCCACTGGGGGGCTCGGGGCGGATATCGTCATCGACTGCAGCGGCTTCCCCGAGACGTTCACCGAGTCGCTGGCGATGGCCCGCACCGGCGGGGTGGTGGTCGAGGCCGGGACGTTCGTGGACATGGGTCCGGTGGCGGTCAACCCGAACTCGGCGATCTGCACCCGCAACGTGGCGGTTCTTGGCGTGGGAGGGGAGCGGGCCACCGCCTACGAGCCATCCATGCGCCTGATGGCCGCCAACCTGGGCCGCTACCCGCTGGACCGGATCCTCACCCATACGTTCGCCTTGGAGGATGCCGCGCAGGCGCTCGCGGTCGCGCAGTCCGGAGAGGCGATGCAGGTAGCGATGGACCCGGCGCTCTTGCCTGGGAGCGGCGGAAGCAAGCAGGGGCGAGGAGGGGGATCGTGAGCGACAGGCTGCGGGTCGGCGTGATCGGTGCCGGGGTGGTCGCGCAGGTGATGCACTTCCATTACCTGAACGAGTTGAGCGAGGAGTTCGAGATCGCCGCTGTGTGCGACGTCGTCCGGGAGACCGCGGTGGCCTGCGCCCGGCGTTACGGCGCCGGTGCCGTGTTCGCCGACTGGCGGGAGATGATCGACCGGCATCCGCTGGACGCGGTGCTGGTCCTCACCTCGGGCAGCCACGCGCCGGTCGCGACCGCCGCGGCAGAGGCGGGCCTGCATGTGCTGGTAGAGAAGCCGATGTGCTTCTCGGTCGCGGAGGGCCAGGCGATGATCGCGGCCGCCGAGCGGGGCGGGGTGCGGCTGATGGTTGCCTACCCCAAGCGCTACGACCCGGCATACGCCCGGTTCCGGGAGGAGGCCGCCGGGGTGGCCGATGCCCGGCTGCTGCGGGTCACCACCTTCGAGTCCCCGTTCCGGCCCTACATTGCGCACTATCCGCTACTGCCGCCCGCCCCTGCGCCGGGTGAGGTCGCGGGCGCACTCCGGGCGGACACGGACGCGCGCATCAGCGCCGCAATCGGTGAGGGCGCCAGCGAATTCGAGCGCCGCGTCTACCATCTGGTCCTGCTGGACACGCTGGTGCATGAACTGAACGCCGTCCGCGGCGTACTGGGCGAGCCGGACCGGCTCGACTACGTCGACCTACGCGACGGCAGCGTCACCGTCATGCTCCGGTTCGGGGATCTGCCGGTAGCCATCCACTGGATCGACCTGCCTGGCATCGCCCGGTATGCGATGGAGTTCGCGCTGTACGGGCCCGGCCGGCGGGTGACCCTGTCCTTCCCCTCACCGTTCCTGCGCAGCGCGCCGTCCGCAGTCGTGGTGGAGGCGGGAGAGGCGGGCACGGCCCGGTCCTGGCGTACCGAGGAAATCACTTCCTATGAGAGCGCGTTCAAGCGCGAGCTTGCCGCCTTCCACGAGTGGGTGACCGGAGGCGCGGCACCGGCCACGCCTGCCGCGGACGGGCTGGCCGACATCGCGCTCTGCCAGGCCATCATCGAATGCCACCGGCGCGGGACGCCGGTGGATCACCCCAGCCGTGCGGACTGAGGCCCCGCCCGGTCCGGCACCCCACAGATGAGCGAGGACTGCACATGGCTTCATCCCGAGCGGGCGGCATCGCGATCGCGAACGCACCGGTCAGCTACGGGGCGTTCGAGCTGACCGTGGGCACCGACCCGAATGTGCCCAGCGGTGCCAGCGTGCTGCAGCAGGTGGCAGCCGCCGGGTATGCCGGGATCGACCTCGGGCCGGCCGGCTATCTCGGCAGCGGCGGCGCGCTCGGCGAGACGCTTGCGGCGCACGGGCTCGGCCTGGCCGGGGCGTACCTGGAACTGCCCTACGCGGACCATGACGCTCTGCAGCGGGCCCTGCCGGACCTGGACGCGATGCTCGACACCTTCGACGCGGTCGCGCCGTTTCTAACGGGCCCGCGCCCGCGGCCGACTCTTGCCGACGTCGGCAGCCCGGCCCGGCGGGAGCGTCCCGGCCGCAGCGCCGCCGACCCGTCGCATGGGCTGAGCGCGGAGGAGTGGGGGAAGTTCGCCCAGGGGCTCGCCCTGGCGGTGAGCCGCTGCCGGGACCGGGGCTACGAGCCGACATTCCACCCCGAGACCGGGACGTATGTCGAAGCGCCGTGGGAGATCGAGCGGGTGCTGGAGATCTCCGACATCGGGCTGTGCCTGGAAACCGGTCACATGATGCTGGGCGGGGGCGATCCGGTGGCCATGATGCATGCATGGGCGGCCCGGATCAACCACGTCCATCTCAAGGATGCCGTGCGTGAGGTCATGAGGCAGATCGTGGCCGACGAGGCCCCGGTCACCGAGATCTGGATCCGCGAAGCGTTCTGCGCGCTCGGCCATGGCGACCTGGACGTCCCCGCGGTGCTGGACGGCCTGCGCGACATCGGCTTCAAGGGGTGGCTGGTCGTGGAGCAGGACATCCTGCCGCAGACGGCGGAGCGTTTCGCCCGGGCCGCCGCTGACCAGCGCGGCAACCGGGCGTACCTGGCCGAACGGGGCCTGTGAGATGGCCGCGCCGTTCCGGATCGGGCTGGCTGGGGCAGGCCGGATGGGCCGCACCCACCTGCGGGCGCTGGCCGACTGCGAGAGCGTGCGGGTGGTAGCAGTGGCCGAGCCGGCGGCGCGCGTCCGGGAGGGCATCGCCGCGCTGGGGCTGCCCGCGTACTCCAGCGTGGCCGGGATGATGGACGCCGGGGGGCTGGACGGGGTGCTGATCGCTGCGCCCAGCGACCAGCATCCCGTGGTCGTGGCCGAGGTCGCGGCGCGCGGGCTGCCGATCCTGTGCGAGAAGCCGTGCGGCCTGACCTCCGCGCAAGCGCGGCATGCTGCGGAGGCGGCCGCAGCCGCCGGCGTGGTTCTGCAGGTCGCTTACTGGCGCAGGTATGTGTCGGCGCTGCGTACCCTGCGTGAGCGCATTCTCGATGGCTCGTTCGGGGATGTCCACCTGGTCTGCTGCTACCAGTGGGACGAGCGGCCGCCGTCCCGGGAGTTCCGCGCGCACAGCGGCGGCATCGCGATCGACATGGGCGTCCACGAGTTCGACCAGCTGCGCTGGCTCACCGGGCAGGAGTTCGTCACGGTTGCGGCGGCGTCCCCGCCACCGGTCACCGGGGCGGGCCTGCCGCCAGACGTGGACAGCGCCCAGATCCTGGTGCGATTGTCCGGCGGAACGGTGGGGTTTGTTTCGCTCGGCCGGTTCCACCCGCCCGGCGACATGGCCAGCGCCGAGGTGTTCGGTGCGAAGTGCAGGGCACGCTGCGACTTCCTCGACCCGGCGCAGGGAGAGAGAGCGCAGCTGGAGGCGCTGCGCGCACAGGCGGAGGGATTCGCCGCTTATGCCGGCGGGGGCAAGCGCACCGGCGCGAGCGCCGCCGACGCGGTCGCCGCCCTGGCCGCCGCTGAGCAAGCGAACGCCGCAATCCCGGCTCTCGCCGGGGCCGCTGCGCGGCCATGAGCGAATACGGCGGCGCGCCCGGAGTCCGGATCGGGATCGTGGGCTACGGGGTGATGGGGAAGGCGCACTGCTACGGGTACCGGGTGGCACCCCTGATCCGGGCGCTGCCGGTGGCGCCAGTCGTGACTGTGCTGTCCGGCCGGGCCGAGGCGGGGGTGGCCGCAGCCGCTGCGGCCTACGGCGTGCCCGAGTACGTGACCGACTGGCGGCGGCTCGTTGAGCGCGACGACGTGGACATCATCGACATCTGCACTCCTGCGGGAACTCATGCGCAGATCGCGCGCGCGGCTGCCGAAGCCGGTAAGGCTGTCCTGTGCGAAAAGCCGCTGGCTGTCTCGTACGCCCAGGCCGAGGATGCGCTGGCCGCCGTGGTCAAGGCGGGCGTGCTGAACGCGATCGGCTTCAACTACCGGCGCCTGCCCGCGCTGGCGCTGATGCGGCAGATGGTCGCCGACGGCGCGGTCGGGGAGGTGAGGCTGTGGCGGGCGACGTGGCTGTCGGATGAGTTCACCGACCCGGCGACGCCGTTCGACTGGCGGTTCGACCGGGCAACGGGCGGCACTACGATCGCCGATCTCGGCTGCCACCTCATCGACCTGGCGCTGTGGATGGCGGGGGACATCGAGGCGGTATGCGCGCACTCCCAGACCTTCATCCGCGAGCGGCCGCTGCCGGGCGGGGGGCGTCGGCAGGTTACCGTTGACGACGCTTCTTCCGCGCTGCTGAGGTTCGCGTCGGGCGCGCGCGGCACCGTCGAGATGGCGCGGGTCGCCGTCCGGCGGCCCTGCGACTTCACGGTCGAGGTGAACGGCAGCCGCGGCACGCTGTTCTTCAGCTACGCCCGGCTGAACGAACTGTGGTACGGGAGCGCGGACGATGACGATCACCAGTACGGGATGCGCCGGATCAGGGCCGAGCACCCGTCCCACCCGCTGACGGCTGGATGGTGGCCGATCGGGCAGGGCGTCGGGTACGGCGCCAGCTTCGCCAACCAGGCTGCCGACCTGCTGGAGCGCTGGCCCGCTGGCCCTTGGCTGCCAGGTTTCGGCGAAGGCGCCGCGGTGCAGGCTGTCTGCGAGGCGATGGAGATCTCAGCAGCCCGCCAGCAGTGGGTGAGGACGGATGAGGTGCGGCAAGACTCCGGGAGGCACCGCCCTTGACCTGTCCTTTCATCCCGGCATGGGCCCTCCGCCCCGCAGGAGCGCCTGAACGGGGAACTGCGCAGAAGAACCGGTGCCGCCGCCGAGGCGGCGCACCTGCTCACCGGGAGGCCGCCCGGCGGCGAGCCCTACTCTCGCCGCGATCCGGGCCGGCTGCACGCCGCCAGCCTGGCGGGCCGCTGCCCGTCGGCGCTGCTGGCCTGCGTCTTCGACGCCGCGGCCCGCGTCGGCCGATGATGGAACCATGCCCGTCCGGACCCTTGAGGACACCGCGCCCGGGCCGCGCGGTGCCGAGGCGGCCCGCGTGCTCGCGGCCGTCTTCCGCGACCCGCTGCGCGTCTACGCCGGCCTCGCCGAGCGCTACGGCGACGCGGTGCAACTCCCGGTCGGCCCGCGGCGCGCCGCCTACATCCTGAGCCGGCCCGAGCACGCCGAACACGTGCTGGCCACGAACCAGGACAATTACGTCAAGGCGTTCACCTACCGCCCGCTGCGCGCGCTCATCGGCGACGGGCTGCTGACCAGCGAGGGCGAGCGGTGGCGGCGGCACCGCCGGCTCGTCCAGCCGGCGTTCTCCCGGCGCCACGTCGCCGGGTACGGCGACATCATGACCGCGGCCGCCCGGGACCTCGCCGGACGCTGGGACCGGCTGCCGGACGGATCGGTGCTGGACGCGGCGGCCGCGCTGAGCGGGATGGCGCTGGACATCGTGGGGCGGGCGCTTTTCGGCGCCGACCTGGGCGGCGACGCCGACCAGGTGAGCCGTGCCATGAGCGCCGGCCAGCGGGTGGCCGTGCTCGCCACGCTGCTGCCGCTGCGCTGGGGCCCGCGGTCCACCCGCGCGGTCCGGGCGGCCGCGCGCCGGCTCGGCCGCACCCCCGAGGGCGTCCAGGGCCCGGCCGGCCGGATCATCGCCCAGCACCGCGCATCGGGCGGCGGCGGCCTGCTGGAGGCGCTGCAGCGAGGCGAGGACGGCTGCCGGCTCACCGACGCGGAGATCGCCGACGAGGTGGCTACGTTCCTGCTGGCGGGCCACGAGACCAGCGCCAACGCGCTGTCGTGGTCGCTGGCGCTGCTGTCGGCCTACCCGGCGGCCCGCGACCGGCTCGAAGACGAACTGGACACGGTGCTCGGCGACCGCGACCCCGGCCCCGCCGATGCCGACAAGCTGCCGTGGACCAGGGCGGTGATCTCCGAGGCGCTGCGGCTCTACCCGCCGGCCTGGACGGTCGAGCGGGACGCGCTGGCCGACGACGAGGTGGCCGGCGTGCGGGTCCCGGCGGGCAGCCTGGTGGCGGTCCCCCCGTACCTGGTGCACAGGCACCGCGAGTTCTGGCCGGACCCGGCCGGGTTCGACCCGCGCCGGTTCCTGCCCGGCGGTTCCGCCGACCCGGCGCGGCGGCACCGGTACGCGTTCATCCCGTTCGGCGGCGGCCGGCGTGCCTGCATCGGGGCGTCGTTCGCGGAACTGGAGACCGTGCTGGCGCTCGCCACCATCGCCCGCCGGTTCCGCCTCGAGCTGACCACCCCCGGGATGCCCCGCCCCGCCGCCTACGTCACGCTGCGCCCCGCCGCCGGCCTCCCCCTGCGCCTGCGCCGGCGCTGACGGCCGTCGGCGCCCCGCTTCCTGCTTTGCCCGGCACCGGCACCGCCCGTGACCGTGCCGCGGGTTAAGGTCCGTATGTGTGCACGGTGGTGGTCAGCCTGGCGCCGACGGCGCGGATGCCGCTGCTGCTGGTCGGCGTCCGCGACGAGTTCACCGAACGCCCGTGGCGGCCCCCGGCCCGGCACTGGCCCGGATCGCCGCTGGTCGGCGGCCGTGACGAGCAGGCGGGAGGCACCTGGCTCGCGGTCCACCCGGACGTACCCCGCGTCTCCTGCGTGCTGAACGGCCGGGGCCGGGCGGCCGCGGCCGAGGGACGCCGCACCCGCGGCGAGCTTCCGCTGCGCGCCGCGGCCGAGGGCCAGCGGGCGCTGTATGCGATGTACGAGCATCCCGGCGCGCTGGCTCGCTACGAACCGTTCCACCTCCTGGTCGCGGACATCGCCGCCGCGTCCCTGCTGAGCTGGGACGGCAGCCGTGCCGTGCTCCGCGAGCTGGAGCGCGACACCCACCTGCTGACCAACGCCGGGCACGCCTACCCTCCGGTCGACCCGGCACAGGTCCCGGACCCCAGGGCCGGGCACTTCGGGCCGAGGTTCGCCGCGCACCGCCCGCCGGGCGACCCGGCCGCGCCGATCAAGGAGGCCTGGGACGACTGGCTCGCCCTCGCCGACGGCGACGGCCTGCCGGTCACCGACCCGCGCGCGATCATCGTGCGCCGGGACCTGCCCGACGGCCGGACCTGGGGCACCACGTCGGTGACCCTGGTCGCGCTCGGCCGCGACGGCATCCGCTACGACTTCCGCCCGGTCCCCGGCGACGTATACCGGGTGACCGTGTAATCCCTCAGCACCGGCAGCCTGCCTTGCGGAGTGCGTCCCGTATCCTGCGCGCGACCAGCTCCGGCTGCTGCCTGACCAGCCACGCCGGGAATCGCAGCACCCGGTATCTGCGCGGTGGCGGTGTCCAGGACCGCCTTCCGGTCGGCCAGCACCGCCGCGAGTCCCGGCGACCGGTCTTCAACGAGCACCATGTCGTCACGCTGCCAGCAACGGCGCCGCCCCGGCATTCCCGGACCGCGGCCTGTGGATAACGCGCCTGGTTCTCCCGTTTCTGTGGAAAACCACCTCCCGGACGCGGCGGGAACCGCGGAAGTTAGCGGAAAGTTAGTAGTTCGCGGGATGGGAATCCCCCAAATCACTAACTTTCCGGCGGAAACCGTGCCGCCGGCCGGGGGACCGCGCCGGCGGGCGGGGAGCGCCTAACCCAGCCGCGGCGGCAGGCCGAACTCGGGGAAGATCCGCTTGGTGTCGAGGAAGAACGTCAGCCTGGCCAGCCGCCCGCCCGATGCCTCGTGTACCTGCAGCCCCCACGGCCGGTAGCCGCCGGACGGATCCGGCTTGTACTGCCCGAACGCCGGGACGCCGTTGACCTGGCCGGCCGGCACCAGCACCGAGCCGCGGCACAGGCTCGGCGTCGGCTCGAGCATGAAGCGGCAGATGTCCCGCGCGCCGCGGAACCAGGTCGCGTACGGCGGCATCGTCATCACCGCGTCGTCGTGCAGCAGCGTGACGAGCTGCTCCATGTCGTAGCGCTGGAACGCGTCCACGTACCTGGCCAGCAGGTCGGCCTGGTCGGCGTCGACCTCGGCGGGCCGCTGCTCCTGCGGCAGCGCCGCCAGCGTGGCCCGTGCCCGCTGCAGCGCGCTGTTGACCGCGGCCACGCTGGTGCCGAGCGTTGCCGCGGCCTCGGCGGCCGGCATCCGCAACACCTCGCACAGGATCAGCGTGGCCCGCTGCCTGGGCGGCAGGTGCTGCATCGCGGTGATGAACGCCAGCCGGATCGTGTCCCTGGCCACCGCGATCTCGGCCGGGTCGCCGTGCTCAGGCACCACCCGGGCGTCGGCGATCGGCGAGATCCAGATGTCCTCCGGATGCCACTCGCCGAGCAGCGCCTCCACCGGCGGCGAGGCCGGCCCGAGGTCCATCGGCAGCGCGCGCCGCTGCCTGCCGCGCAGCATGTCCAGGCAGGTGTTGGTGGCGATCCGGTACAGCCAGGACCGCAGGCTGGACCGTCCCTCGAACCGCCCGGCCGAACGCCATGCCCGCAGCATGGTCTCCTGCACGGCGTCGTCGGCCTCGAACCCGGAGCCGAGCATGCGGTAGCAGTACCCGGTCAGCTCCCTGCGGTACTCCTCGAGCGACTCCGGCGTGACCTCGGGCGGTGCGGCTGGCGACATGCTCGCCACCCTACGCCGGGCCGCCGACATTCCTTAAGCGGGCTCCATGCCGTACCTGCGCATCAGCTCGCGTTCGGCCTCCGGCGGCGGCGGCGCCTCGCCGGACCACAGCCGGTCAAGCTCCGCGAAGTACGCGTCCATCGCCGGGGCGTGCAGCACCAGCAGCCGGGCGGCCTCGCGGCCCCGGTTGCCGAACGTGTGCGCCGCCCCCCTCGGCACCAGCAGGAAGTCCCCGGGCCCGCCGGTCAGCTCCGCGCCGTCCAGCAGGAACGCGGCCGTCCCGTCCAGCACGAAGAACGCCTCCGAGCAGGTGACGTGCCGGTGCGGCGGCGGCATCCGGGCGCCGGGCGGCACGGTCCGCTCCATCAGCGAGAAGTCGCCGCCGGTCTGCTCGGCGACCGCCTTGAACGCCATCACGTTGCCGCGCGCGGTCCACGTCCGCCCCTGCCCGGGCGGCACGATCCCGTCCATGACGCCTATTCTCCTACCATGACCGACCTGCTCGCCGAGGCGGTGGCCGAGCTGTACGCGGCCGACCCGGACCAGTTCACCCGGCGCCGCAACGACCTGGCCGCCCGCGCCCGCGCGGCGGGCGCGCAGGCCGCGGCCAGGCAGATCGCCGGGCTGCGCAAGCCGACGCGTGCGGCGTGGGCGGTGAACCGCCTGGTCCGCGCCGACCCGGACGCGGCAGCCCGGCTGCGCGCCCTGGCCGCCGAGCTCCGCGACGCCGGGGGCTCCGCGGACGGCGGCAGGATCCGCGCGCTGACCGCCGCCCGCGGCGCGCTTGTCGACGAGCTGACCAGGCAGGCCCTTGCCGCCTCCGGCAACCCGTCGCCGCCGGCCGCGCTGCGCGAGGAGGTCACCGCCACCTTGGATGCGGCGCTGGCCGACCCGGAGGTGGCAGGCGGCCTCGGCGCGCTCACCCGCGCCGCGCGCTGGGCCGGCTTCGGCCCGGCCGCGGCGCCGACGCCCGCACCCGGCACGCCGCCCGCACCCGGCACGCCGCCCGCACCCGGCACGCCGCCCGCACCCGGCACGCCGCCCGCACCCGGCGCGCCGCCCGCACGCGGCGCGCCGCCCGCCGCCCCGCGCGCGCCCGCGCCGGCCGGGCGGGCGGCCGAGCGCGCCCGCCGCCGCCAGCAGCAGCTCGATGAGGCCGAACGAGCCGTGGCCGACGCGGCCCGGGACGCCGAAGCGGCCGCCGCGGCCGAACGCGATCTGGAAGAATCGGTCCGCCGTCTGGAAGCCGACCTGGCCGCGGCGCGCCAGCGGCTCGCCGCGGCCAGGCGGCGCGGCTACCGCGCCGTGTCCAGGCAGCAGCGAGCGGAGCGGGAACTTGGCAGGCTGAAGGAGTAAACCTTCCGGGCGGCCCGGCCGCTCTATGTATCACGTGAGGGTGCTGAGCATTGATCAACCGCCGGTGGAGGTGTTGCGGGTGGAGGGTGGCCGGGGCGAGCCGGACGGGTTCCGCGACTTCGTGGCGGCGAGATCGGGCGCGCTGCTGCGGGCCGGCTGGCTGCTGACCGGGGACTGGCCCGCCGCCGAGGACCTGGTGCAGACCGCCTTGGCCGCGGCCTGGCCGCGCTGGGAGAGCCTGGTCAGGCAGGACGCGCCGGAGCTGTACGTGCGGAAGATCATGGTGAACACGTTCCTGCGCTGGCGGCAGCGGCGCTGGAACGGCGAGGTCGCGACCGGGCGGCTGCCCGAGGCCGGCGGGTACGGAGACGTGTTCGCCCAGGTCGACGCCCGTCAGGCGCTGCTGGCGGCGCTGGACAGGCTGCCGCCGCGGCAGCGCGCCGTCGTGGTGCTGCGCTACTTCGCCGACCAGACCGAGTCGCAGACCGCGGCCGCGATGGGCTGCTCGGTGGGGGCGGTGAAGTCGCACGCGGCCAGGGCGCTGGCCAGGCTGCGGGCCGCGCCGGGCCTGGCCGAGCTGATGAGCGGAGGCGTGACGTCGTGAACACCCAGGAGGAACGGCAGCTGTCCGACCTGCTGCACCGGGTCACCCCGGAGCCGCCGCGCGCGGTCACCATCGAGGACGTCGCGATCAGGCTGGCCAGCGAGGCCGCGCGGGGCCGCCGGCCCGGCGGCCGCACCCGGCCCCGGATCGGGCCCCGGATCGGGCCCGGCCGGACCGGGCGGGGACGGGCCTGGGTCCCGGTGCTGGCCGCGGCGGCCGTGGTCGCGGTGGCCGCCGCGAGCGCGGGCGTCGCGACGCTGCTCGGCTCGCGGGGCGGCCCCGCCTCGCCCGCGGGCGCCGTCCGCGGCGGCACGGCCACGCCCGCCTCGGCACCGGCCTCCGCCTCGTCCCCCGCCGCACAGCCGCGGCGGACGGCGCGGCCGACCTGGGCGCCGCAGTCCATCTCCGGCGCCCCGTGGGGCGCGGAGCTGATCAACCCGGACGAGGTCGCCCAGGACTCGCTGACCGGCGGCGACGGGTCGCTGTACGCGGTCGTCTCGGGGGGCCTCGACCGGATCGACCCGGCCACCGGGAACGTGCTGCGGTCGGCTCCGTACCAGTCCGCCCCGCCGCTGGTGGGGCCGCCGGCGGTCGTCGGGACCACGGTGTGGGCGGTCTGGTCCTACACCGGCCACAGCGTGATGCTGCACGGCTATGACGCCACCACGCTCGCCTCGCTCGCCTCGGTCACGGTGCCGGTCGCCGGCTGGCTGCCCGCCACGGCTCAGGGCGTGCTGACGGCAGGGCCGGACGGGAACCTGTACCTGGCCGCGGGCGGCAGCGTGGCCGTGGTCAGCCCGTCGCTGCGGCGGGTCATCCGCCGGATCACCGTGCCAGCCCCGGTCGTGTCGGTGGCGGTCGCGCCGGACGGGAGCAGGATGTACGTGAGCACGTCCGCGGGCGGCCAGGTCTTCGGCATGCTGGTCTACGACCTGGCCACCGGGAAGCCGGTGAGCTCCTCCAGCGCGTCCTACGGCGGCGGCGGGAACCTGGTCGCGACGGCGGGCGGCGTCTGGGGGACGGCCGGGACCGGGATGAGCGAGTGGACCTGGTTCGCGCCCGGAGGCAACCTGAACCGGTCCGTCCGCGTCCAGGGCGGGGCGGGCGGCGGCCTGGCGTCGGTGCCCACGGTCAGCGGCGGCGCCGTCTGGATCGGCGGCTCGCACACGCTGGCGTGCGCGGACCCGGCGACCGGCGCGATCCTGGCCAGCGCGGCCATCCCTGCCGCCGGCGGCGCCCTGCAGTACTTCGGCCGCGTGGTCGTGGTCGGCAGGCACGCCTACGCCGATTACCAGGGCGACCAGGCGGGGCGGTTCGGCGTGGCCCGGATGACGCCTCCCGCCGCCTGCTTCGGCTAGCGCCGGGCGCGGCGCGCGGTCAGTCCCTGCCTGACCGCGCCACCTCGGCCCCGGGCCCGCCGCCGGGCCGCTCCGCGGCCGGCGGCGGGCCCGGCGGCGTCCCGTCGCCGAACGGCCGCCCGCCGAGCTCCTCGCGCCGGTGCGGGGTCAGCCAGCCGGAGAGGTCCGGCCCGGCCGGGACGATCCCGGACGGGTTCAGGCCGGTGTGCACCCGGTAGTAGTGCCGCTTGGTCTGCTCGAAGTCGATCGTGTCGCCGAACCCCGGCGTCTGGAACAGGTCCCGCGCGTACGCCCACAGCACCGGCATCTCGGTGAGCTTGTTCCTGTTGCACTTGAAGTGGCCGTGGTAGACGGCGTCGAACCTGGCCAGCGTGGGCCACAGCCGGATGTCGGCCTCGGTGATCGCATCGCCGACCAGGTAGCGGCGGGTGGTCAGCCGCTCGGCCAGCCAGTCCAGCCTGGCGAACAGCGCGCGGTAGGCCTCGTCGTAGGCCTGCTGGGTCGCGGCGAACCCGCACCGGTACACGCCGTTGTTCACGTCGGCGTAGACGGGCGCGCTGACCTCCTCGATCTCGTCCCGCAGCCTTTCCGGGTACAGGTCCGGCGCCCCCGGCCGGTGGTAGGCGGTCCACTCCCGCTCCAGGTCCAGGGTGATCTGCCGGAAGTCGGCGGTGACCACCGCGCCGGAGGGGACGTCCACGATCGCCGGCACGGTGACGCCGCGGTCGTAGCCCGGCTCGGCCCTCTCGTACGCCTCGCGCAGCCGGTGGATGCCGAGCACCGGGTCGACTCCGCCCGGGTCGAGGTCGAACGTCCAGCTCCGCCAGTCGTGCTCCGGGGCGCAGATGCCCAGCGACAGCACGGGCTCCAGCCCGAGCAGCCGCCGCACGATCATGGTCCGGTTCGCCCACGGGCACGCCCGCGCCACCACCAGCCGGTACCGCCCGGCCTGCACCGGCCAGCCGTCCCGCCCGTCCGCGGTGATCCGCCCGTTCAGGTACCGCGTGTCCCGTATGAACTGTCCCGCAGCGCTCACGTTCCCGACGCTACCCGCCCCTCGGGCCGTGACGCGCCGGCCCCCCTGCGCCTCCAGGACGCAGGCCGCGATTGCGCGGCCGCACTTGCCATCGCATCCCGGACCTGAGAAGCTGACCGCGGCTGTCGAGCGGCGATCGGCGGTGGTGCTTCATGCGGGTCCGTGTCCGGCCGGCGTTCCGCGCCGCCGGGCTTGTCGCTGGAACGGTCCTGGCCGCGTGTGCGGCGCTGACCGTGGCCGCGCCCCCCGCGCTCTCCTCGGCCGCCGCCGCGGCACGCCCGGCGACGGCTCGTCTGGCCGCGGTGACACGGGTGGCCGGGCCGGCCGGGCCGGCCGGGCCGGCCGGCGTGCGCGCGAAGGCGGCCGCGGTCGCGGACGCGGCCACCGGCAGGCTGCTGTGGAGCCGCGACCCGAACGCCGAGCGCCCCATGGGCAGCATCACCAAGGTGATGACCGCGCTGGTCGTGATCGAGGCGGGCCACCTGGACCGGACGGTCACGGTTCCGTACGCCGTGACCGGCTACGTCGAGGAGCACGACGCGAGCAGCGCGGGCCTGGTCCCGGGGGACAGGCTGACCGCGGCCCAGCTCCTTGAGGCGCTGCTGCTGCCCTCCGGGGCCGACGCCGCCTACGCGCTCGCCGTCGCGTACGGCCCGGGCCTCGGTGCGTTCGTCGCGAAGATGAACGCCACCGCGAGGCGGCTCGGCCTGACCCGCACGCACTTCAGCAACTTCGACGGCCTGCCCTGGCCGACGGAGTACTCGACCTACTCGACCGCGGCCAACCTGATCACGCTCGGCCGCGCGGCGATGCGGTCGCCGGTGTTCCGGGCGATCGTGGACCGGCGCAGCTACCGGGTCGCCGCCGGGTCCGGGCACCACGCATACCTGTGGGACAACACCAACCCGCTGCTCGGCGCCTACCCCGGCGCGATCGGGATCAAGACCGGGTTCACCCGGGCCGCCGGCGACTGCCTGCTGTTCGAGGCCACCCGGCATGGCCGCAGCGTCATCGGCGTCACCCTCGACAGCCCAGGCGTCGGCACCACCGTCAACGGAGCCGACGCGACCCGCGTCCTCGACTGGGCCTTCAGCCACGCCGCCGGGGCCGCCGGGTAAGCGCCTGGCCGGGCAGCACGGCGGCCGTTCCCGGGAAGCGCCCGGACCGCCTCACGGCTCGGCGAAGACGCCCTCCCGCAGGCCGTAGTCGTAGCGGTAGACCTCGCGGCCGTTCACGTAGGCGCGCTCGGCGCGGCTCATCACGTCCAGCGGGTCGCCGGACCAGATCACCACGTCGGCGTCCTTGCCGGCCGCGAGCGACCCGATCCTGCCGGCGCAGCCGATGATGCGCGCCGGGTTGATGGTGACCGCGCGCAGCGCCGTCTCCGGGTCCAGGCCCTCCTTGACCGCCAGCGTGGCCTGGTGGATGAGGAAGTGGATCGGTACCACGGGATGGTCGGTGGTGATGGCGATCATCACCCCGGCGGCGGCCAGCCTGCCTGGGTTGGCGAGCGACCGGTTGCGCAACTCCACCTTGGACCGGCTGGTGAACAGCGGCCCGATCACCACCGGGATCGACGCGGCCGCGATCTGGTCGGCCAGCAGGTGCGCCTCGGTGCCGTGATCGATCACCAGGTCGTACCCGAACTCCCTGGCCAGCCGCATCGCGGTCGCGATGTCGTCGGCGCGGTGGCAGTGCTGCCGCCACGGGATCTCCCGGCGCAGCACCCGGCCGATCGCCTCGAGCCGAAGGTCGCGCTCGACCACGCGCTCGCCGGTCCCGTCGGCGGCGGCCGTCAGCTTGGCCTGGTAGTTCTGGGCGGCGACGAACGCGCCACGGATCACCGCTGCCGTGCCCAGCCTGGTCGCCGGGGTCTCCTTGCGCTCCCCGTAGACCCGCTTGGGGTTCTCGCCGAGCGCGGACTTCAGGCCGGCCGGCGCGCGCATCACCATCTCGTCGACCGTCCGGCCCCAGCACTTGACCGCCGCGGTCTGGCCGCCGATCGGGTTCGCCGAGCCCGGGTTGACGTTGACCGCGAGCACCCCGCCGGTGATCGCGTCGCGGAAGCCCAGGTCGGCCGGGTTGATCGCGTCGAGCGCGCGGACCTGCGCGGTGCACGGGTCGGTCCGCTCGTTGGTGTCGTCACCGGCCCAGCCCTCGGCCTCCTCGTGCACCCCGGCGTGGGCGTGCGCGTCGATGAAACCAGGCAGCACCCACTTGCCCGCCGCGTCGACCACGTCCACGCCGGCCGGGACCGGGAAGCCCGGGCCCTCGACGGCCGCGATCTTCCCGTCCCGCAGCAGCACGGTGCCGCCGTCGATCCGCTCGCCCTCGATCGGGACCACCCGCCCGCCCGTGATCGCGATCCCGCCGGAACTGTCAGTCACGCCTCACCTCTCCCAGCACAGCCGTACCCGCTTCGCCCGATCGATCTTAACGGGAGCGTGCAGGGCCGGGGCAGCGCGGCTTACCGGGGAGGATCGGGGTACCCGGGAGACTTCGGACGGCGGCCCCGCCGCCCCGCCGCCCCGCATCCCGCCGCTGATTGACCCGAACGAGCCGCCGGTGCCCGGTCCCCGGCCCCGTCATCCCGGCCCTGGCCCGCGGCGGGTTCATGACGGTCTGCTTACGGCCGCCGCGCGGCCCGCCGCGGCGCCAGGCAGCGGGGCAGAATCGGTCACGTTCCGCGCCAGCCCCAACACGCGGGGCGCATGTGACAGAGGGGACAGCGGCGAAAGCGGGGACACCATGACAGCACACGCAGCGGGCACGCTTGCCGCGGTCCGGCCGGCGCGCCGCGCCGACGCCGGGACGGTGCGGCTGTCCCAGCGGGACATCGACGGGCTGCTGCTGTGCGGGGAGCATTACGGCGCCCCCTACGACCTGCTCGCCGCGGCGCTGCAGGTGCCGCCCGACCGGGTCCCGCCGGTGGTGGCCCGGTGGCGGCGCGCCGGGCACGCCGCCACCGGCCGGCTCGGCCCCGGCCCCGCCTGGTGCTGGCTGACCAGGCCCGGCATGGCCGCCACCGGGCTGGGCTTCCCCGCCGCGCGGCCCGCGCTGGGCAGGCTGGCGCACATCCGCGCCGTGCTCGCGGCCCGGCTGTGGCTGCAGGCCGGGCAGGCGTGGCGGGACGGCCGGGCCTGGTGGCATTCCGAGCGGCGGCTGCGCGCCGCCCTCCCGGCGGCCGGGCGGGGCGGGCACACCCCGGACGCGGAGATCCACTGGCCGTCGCTGCCCGGCAGCCCGTACGCCGGGCAGGTGTGGGCGGTGGAGGTGGAGCTGACCCCGAAGCCGCTGGACCGCACGACGAGGATCATGACCGGGCTGCTGGCCCCGATGCGGTACGCGCTGATCGTCTACCTGACCGCCCCGGCCGCCCGCCCGGTCGTCGACCGGGCCGCCGCCGCGGTCCCGGCGGGGGAGCGGCCCCGGATCGCGGTCCGCGACCTGCCCCCATCGGCGTTCGGCCCGGGGTACCGCCGGTGAGCGCGTGGTCGCTGGCCAGGGCGGCTGTCATCGTGTGGCTGCTGCGCAAGGCCCTCAGGCTGGCCGGGTGGCTGCTGCTGGCCGCGGCCGTCGCCGCCGCCTGGCCGGTCACTCTCGTGGCGGCGGCCGGTTTCACCGCGGCGTGGCTGCGCGGCTGGCCGCCGGCCCGGCTGCGCCGCGCCGCCGCCTGGGCCCTTCCCGTCACCGCGGTGTGGCTGGCCGGGCAGGCGCTGCGCTGGCACGCCTGGCAGCCGGTGGCCCTGGCGCCGGCGCGCGCCTGGCAGCACGGCTGGGGCCAGCTCACCGTGCCCGGCGTGGCGCGGACGTTCCTGCTGCTCGCCCCGGTGACGGTCCCGGCCGGGCTGCTGCTTGCTGCCGGGCTGTGGGGGTGGCGGGTCTACGCGCTGACCACCGGGATCGGCGGCTGGCTGGCGTCGGCGCCGATCACCTTCGACGCCCGGCAGTGGCGCCGCCAGGTCCGCGCCGCCAAGGGCAGGTGCGCCGCGCCCGGCGCCGTGCCGCTGCTGGCCCGCCGCGGGATGATCCCGGTCGGCGGCACCATCCGCGCCGTCGGCTGCCGCTGGCGGCCGGTGCTCGCCGTGCCGTATGCGGCGTGCGGGCGGCACATGGTCATCGTGGGCTCCACGGGCAGCGGGAAGACGAACCTGATGATGCGGTTGCAGGCGGGCTGGTTCACCGCCGCCCTCGACGCGGCGGCCCGCGGCGGGCGGCGGCCGCTGCTGGTGGTGCTGGACTGCAAGGGCGGCCCCGACGCGAGGGTCAAAGCCGGGCGGACCCGGCGGCTTTTGCACGGGGCCGGGGCCCGCCGGGTCGCGGTCTGGCCGGACGACGCCCGGCTGTCGCTGTGGGACCTGCCGCCGGCGGAGCTGGCGGTGCTGCTGTACCAGATGACCGACACCGGCACCGGCTCGGCCGCCTACGCCGACATCCTGCAGGCCGCGCTCACCCTGGCCGTCACCGCCCCCGGCGGCCCGCCGCGCAGCACGGCGGAGTTCCTGGCCCGGCTGGAGCCCCGCTGGCTGGAGCGGGCCTGGGCCGGGCACCCGGCCGAGACGGCCCGCGCCGCGGCCGCGGCCCGGCACCTGCCCGACATCCAGCTGCGGATGGCCACCCTGCTCGGCCGGCTCGGCCCGGCGCTGGACGGCCCCGGCACCCTGGCCGACGCGGACGCCTGGTACTGCATCCTGGAAGGCACCCGCGAGCCGTCGGTCGCCGAGGCGCAGGCCATGGCGCTGACCGAACTGGTCTCCCACACGGCCACCGCCCCCGGCCCCGGGCCGCGGGCCATGCTGCTGGCCGCCGACGACTATTCCGCGGTGTCGCGGCGGGTCCCGCTGTCGAACCTGTACGAGCGGGGCCGGTCGCTCGGCATCGGCGTGCAGGTGTCCGCCCAGTCCTGGCACGGCCTCGGTGACAGCGAGGACGAAAGGTACCGGATCGCGGCCACCGCCGACGGCGGCATCTTCGTCATGCGCACCCCGCACCCCGACCCGCTGGCCGCCCTGGCCGGCACCAGGCGGGTGCTGGAGACCGCGCACCACCTGGTCGGCGCCGCCTGGGGCGACGAGGGCACCACCCGCCAGCAGCGCGCCTGCACCGCCGACCCCGACCTGATCCGCCGCCTGGAGACCGGGCAGGCCTGCTACATCCACCGCGGCACCGCCACCTTCGTCCAGGTCGCCCGGCCGAAACCCTCCCCGCTCACCCTCCTCCCCGCCCCCATCGAGGCGGTGCCGCCGCCGCGCGACGGCACGCAACCGGTCACGCAGACCTGGCCCGGGCCCACGCCGCCCCCTATCCCGCCTGGCGCCGATGACGTGCTCAACCCCGGAGGCACCTGATGACGATCCCGGACCCGTTCGCCGCGCTCGGCCTGCCCGCCTCCCCGGACCTGGACGACGAGCAGGTCCGCGCCGCCTGGCGGGCCATCGCCGCCGAGCACCACCCGGACCGGCGCGGCGGCGAAGACACCGAAACCTACACCAGGGCGTCCGCCGCCTACGCCGTCCTGCGCACGCCCTGGGGACGCTCCGAGGCCTGGGCCGACCTGGTGGAGGCGCGCGAGCGCGCCCAGGCCACCGCGCCCATCCCGCTCCCGGACCCGGACCTGGCCGACGCCGCGGAGCCGCCGTCTGCTGCCGCGGTCAGGCTGGCCCGCGCGGCGCGGCTGGTCCCGGCGCGGATCCGCCGCGGCCGCCCGATGCGGCTGGCGGTCCGCGCGCTGGCCGCCGCGGCGCTCGCCCTGGCCGTGCCGCACCTGATCCCCGGCCAGCCCGCCGCCCCTGCGGTGGTCACCGGGCTCATCACCTGGTTCCTGCTCACCGCCCGCTCCGACCTGGCGCCGCCGCCGCGGCGGTGACGGGCAACCCCGGTGGCCGCGGCCGCGGCCAGGACCGGCGGGCCGCGGCCGCCGCGGTCGCGCGCCCGGACCGCCCCGCCCTCGGCGGCCCTCAGCCGCCCTTGCCGATCGCCTCGATCTCGCCCGGGGTCAGCTCGAGGCCCGCGGCCGCCACGTTCTCCGCAGCATGCGACGGGGAGCCGGTGCCCGGGATCGGCAGGATCTGCGGCGACCTGGCCAGCATCCAGGCCAGCACCACCTGGCGCGCCGACGCGCCGAGCCGCCGGGCGGCGGCGGCGACGCCGGCGTTGCCGTCCGCCTCCTGCACCGGCGCCCAGGGCAGGAACGCAAGCTGCTCCTGCTCGCACAGGTCGACCATGGACTCCGAACGCCGGTCGGCGGCGTTGTACCTGTTCTGCACCGAGACGATCGGCACGATCCGCTGCGCCTCGCGCAGCTGTGCCTCGGTCACGTTGGAGACGCCGATGTGGCGGATCTTGCCCTCGTCCTTCAGCTCGGACAGCGCCCCGATCGACTCGGCGAGCGGCACGTCCGGGTCCACCCGGTGGAACTGGTACAGCGGTATCTGGTCCAGCCGCAGCCGTCGCAGGCTGCCCTCGCAGGCCTCCCGCAGGTGCTCCGGGCGCCCGTCGGGCACCCAGCGGTTCGGCCCGGGCCGCAGCAGGCCGCCCTTGGTCGCGATCACCAGGTCGTCCGGGTACGGGTACAGGGCCTCAGCGATAAGCTCCTCGCTCACCGCGGGACCGTAGGAGTCGGCGGTGTCGATGAAGTTGACCTCCAGCTCCACCACCCGCCGCAGCGTGGCGATGGCCTGGTCCCGGCTTGGCGGGCCACCCCATATCCCGGGCCCGGTGATCCGCATCGCGCCGAACCCGAGGCGGTTGACGGTCAGGTCACCGCCGATGTCGATCGTGCCCGCCGCCGCGGCGGTCGGCTGGGTGTGCACGGGACTACCTCCTCCGGAGCCGAATCAGATTCCAGCCTCTCATGCGCGAGGCGCCGCCCCGCGCCGCCCCCCGCGCCGGCCGCTGACCTGCCCGCCGCGCAGGCCGCTGACCTGCCCCCCAGGCGCCCGCGCTGCCGTCACGCGCCGACCTTGGCCCGCGCCATGGCGAGCTTGACCGCCCGGGACAGCGTCTGGATGTCGTAGGCGCCGTAGTGCCGCCTGCCGTTGACGAAGAACGTCGGCGTGCCGGACACCCCGGACAGGTCGGCGGAGTCCACGTCCTCGGCGATGTGCGCGGCCCCGGCGTGCGCCCGCAGGTCGGCGGCGAACCGCTCGACGTCGAGGCCCGCCGATCCGGCGTAGCCGACCAGGTCGCGGAAGGCCAGCGCACCCTGGTGCGCCAGCAGCAGGGCGTGCATCTCCCAGAACGCGCCCTGCAGCGCGGCCGCCTCCGCGCCCTCGGCGGCAAGCTGCGCGTGCGGGTGCACGTCGTGCAGCGGCAGGTGCCGCCACACGTACCGCAGCTCACCGAAGTCGCGCAGCAGTTCCCGCACCACCGGCTCGGCCTGCCCGCAGTAGGGGCACTCGAAGTCGCCGTACTCCACCAGCGTGACCGGCGCCTTCGACGGCCCGCGGACGTGGTCACGCGCCGGGTCCACCGGCACGGCCAGGTCGGTGAGCGCCTCGGCGGTGCCGAGCAGCGCCCGCAGCCGCCGCCGCCCGGGCAGCAGCCGCACCAGCCGGAAGATGGCCCAGGTCAGGGCGGATGCGCACAGCGCGCAGGACAGGATGCCGAGCTTCGCCTCGGCCAGCTCCTCACCGGACAGCGCCAGCGGCGCGATCAGCAGCGACACGGTGAAGCCGATCCCGGCGACCGCTCCGGCGCCCGCGACCGCGCCCCAGCCGACCGGAGCCCGCAGCCGCCCGCGGCTGAGGCGGCCCGCCAGCCACAGGCCGAACGACGTGCCCAAGGGCTTGCCCACCAGGTACCCGGCCAGGATGCCGAGCGTGACCGGCGAGGTGTACGCGCGGGCCAGGAACCGCGGGTCGAGAACGATGCCGGCGTTGGCCAGCGCGAACAACGGCACGACCACGTAGCTGACCCATGGGTGGTAGATCTGCGCCAGCCGCTCGTTCGGCGAGATCGCGGTCCGCACCACGTCCCGCGCCGCCTGGGCGTACTGCGCCGTCGGCTGCTCGCGGAACGCCCGGAACGCCTCGGATGCCTCCTCCAGGGCCTGCCTGCTCGCCGGGTAGGCGTAGGAGATCAGCCCCATGAACAGGCCGACCACCACCGGGTCCACGCCCGAGGCGAGGAACGCCACCCAGGCGGCCAGCCCGGCGCCGAGGTACGCGATGCCGTAGCGCACCTTCCGCGCCCGCATCACCAGGACGACCGCGAGCAGGCCGAGCCCGGCGCCGAGCGCGGCCACGTCGATCCGGCCGCTGTAGGCGATCGCGATGACCGCGATCCCGGCAAGGTCGTCGACGATGGAGAAGGTGAGCAGGTAGGTGCGCACCCGGTCCGGCAGGCCCGGCCCGACCAGCGCGAGCGCGCCGAGCGCGAACGCGGTGTCGGTGGACATGGCCATGCCCCAGCCGCTCGCGGAAGCCCGCCCGGCGTTGACGGCCAGGTAGATGCCGACGGGGACGATCATGCCGATCGTCCCGGCGAGCACCGGCAGCGTGAGCCGGCTGCGGGCGCGCAGCTCGCCCATGTCGAACTCGCGGCGCGCCTCCAGCCCGGCCACCAGGAAGAAGAACGCCATCAGCCCGGAGTTCACCAGCTTCTGCAGGCTCAGCCGCACCCCGGCGCCGCCGACGAGGACGGCCACCCGGGTCGCCCACAGCCTGTCGTAGGAGGCCAGGCTGATGTTCGCCCAGGCCAGCGCCGCCACGGTGGCGCCGGCCAGCACCGAGGCGCTTCCGGTCTCGGTCCGCAGGAACCTGCGCAGCGCGGTCTCGGAGATCCAGGCGGTACGCCCGGACAACGCGAACGACGGCTGGCTCACCGGCACCCACCCACTTATACCGAACGACCGGTGGTGCTCCGGCTCCGCGGCGGCGACGATGGTGACGGGAGGCGGCGATGGCGTTGATGTTCCTCAACGGTGACGGGATGCGCGGCGGCCGCGCGCATCACACGATCGCGGGTGCCGCGTTTCTCGGCGAGCGGCGCACCGCGCCGCGCTACCGGTTCTACTCGGTCGGCGACGAGTTTCCCGCCCTCTACCCGTCCGCGGCCGGCGGCGGCCGGATCCTCGGCGAGCTGTACGACGTGCCCATGGACAAGCTGCGCGCGCTGCTGGCCGCCGAACCGCCCCAGCTCGAGCTGTCGATCATCGAGCTCGAGGGCGGTGAGCTGTCGTTCGCGATGGTGCTGCGGCGGTCCGAGCACGACCGGGGCGGTCACGCCGACATCACGCGCTACGGCGGCTGGCGCGCCTACCGGTCCCGCGGCGCGGCGCCCGGCGGGGCGTGACCCGCCCGCCGGGCCGGGCGTCGTGCGGCTCTACCCGCCGGCGCGCAGCCACCGGAGCAGCGTGATGCGCGCGGTCCGGTTCACAAGCCGGGGATGGCCTGCCAGGCCCGGCCGGGCTCCGGCGCGTCGTCGCGGGTCACCTGGCCCTCGATCAGGCCGTACGGGCGGTCCGCGGCGTGGTAGACCTCGCCGTCGTTGCCGAGGCCGAACGGGCTCAGGTCGACGAGGAAGTGGTGCTTGTTCGGCATCGACATCCGGATCTCCGCCACCTCCGGGTGGGCTTCGAGCACCCGCTCGCCCATGTGATACAGCGTCTGCTGCAGCGCGAGGCTGTGCTTGACGGCGAAGGCCTCGAGCAGGATGCGGCGCACGTCGGCCTGGACCACGGCCCAGTCGACGTCGGTGCTCGCGTAGCGCCACCGGGCCGTCACCGCCGTCGCCAGGATGCGGTCGGTGGTCTCGGCCAGCGTCGTGTAGCGGTCGCGGGGGAACCCGGTGAACTCCGACCCGGCCGACTTGAGCACCACCAGTCCGGTCAGGCCCGACACCACCCAGGCCTGCCCGCCGTCGACGGTGACCGCCGCGGTCCGGGTACCCCCGCCCGCCCTCCGGAACGCGTGCGGGTGCTCCGCGCCGTCCACCACGATCCGGTCCCACGGGTATTCCTCGATGCTGATCGTCGCCCCGGTCACCCAGCCGAAGGAGTCGACGAAGTGCCTGCCGAGGCGCAGCGCGAACTCCTCGATCTCGCCCACCCCGTGCTGCTTGGCGAGGGCGTAGACGGTGTTCTTCTGGGTATCGGTGGCGACGACGTGCGAGTTGTCACCGGTCAGGTACGCGGCGGCGAAGTCGCCGCGCAGCGCGGTGGACACGTTCAGGTCCTTGACCCGGTGCCGGTCGCCGTCGCGGGTGACGTGGACCAGGCGGACCTCGGCCTTGCCGTACTGGTTGTCGCCGAAGATGACGGCCATGGTGGGCTCCAAATCTCGTACCATGACGTTTGCATTTCTTACTGCGGATCAACGGGACCGACCCGGAACCGCTCCCGGGCGGCTGCCGGCAGGTCCGCCAGGCCGGCCGGCGATGCCGCGCGCCTGGCGGCCTCCTCGCCCGCCAGGCCGGCCGCCCGGAGCACGTCGGCGAGCTGAGCCGGGGGCAGCAGGCGGAGGAACCTGTCCGCGAGCGCGGAGCGCGCGGCCCGCGTGGGCGTCCCGAACACCCGCAGCCGGGCCATCCCGCCGTCCGGGTAGATGTCCAGGCGCACCCGGTCGGCCGTCGGCCTGCCGGGCACCGCGAAGCGATGCCGGGTGTCAGGCTGGAGCGGCGTTCGGGCAAGCAGTTCGCCGCAATCGCAGCTCAGCCTGGCCCAGCCGGGCGCGTTGCCCTTGAAGCACGAGGTATCCAGCTCCACGATGTCGACCGATCCGGCGCAGGCCAGCCGCACCGTCACCCAGTCGTTGCCCTGGTCGCGCCGCCGGGAGGTCTCCCAGCCCTCGGCCATCGTCCGCGCCGGGCCGGGCATGAGCAGGTTGCCCGGCGATGAATAGAACATGTTGCTGCAGCCGGTGACGGCAGCGCCGTTCTCCACGGCGGCCAGGTCGATGGTGGCCGGCAGCAGCCGCGGGTCGGGCACCGGCTCGCCGTAGACGCGCAGCCGCGCCACCCCGCCGTCGGGGAAGATGGTCAGCCGCACGTGGGTGAAGCGCCGCCCGGCGGGGACGTCGAACTGGTTGCGCGTGTCGCCCGCCACCGCGCTGCGCGGCACCACGGTGGTCCACGTCGCGGCGGCCAGTTCGGCCGGCGCCGGGTAGCCCTCGGCCCCGCACGCCTCGACCGACACCTCGGGCGGATAGTTGCCGGTGAAGTGGGAGGTGTCGATGATGACGCGGCGGATCACCCCGGCGCAGCCGAGGCGCACGATCGCGCTGTCGCTGCCCGGCTGGCGGCGGCGGCGGGTTTCCCACCCGTCCATGACCTGGCCCTTGTTCCCGAACGTCCGCGGCCTGAACACCGGGTCCTCCGGCCTGATCAGGTTCTCCCGTTCGGCGAAGGACTCGTCGCTCGCGTAGATCACGCTGCCGCCGAGCCGCCGGTCGGCAAGGTCCGGCCACCCCGGCGCGGTGCCGCCGTTCATGACCGGGTCGCCTCCCGGCTCACCGCCGCGGGCGGCCCGGCCGCCGCCCGCGCGAACGGGCCGGCGGCGATCATCCGGCCTGCGCGCTCGAGCAGCGGGCGCGCCTCGGCGCTGCACCGGGCCGGGTCGGGCTCCAGGGCGCTCAGCGGGTAGACCGCGGCGATCCCCGCCATGGCCAGCTCGGGCCCGGTCAGCGTGCTGCGCCCGGCCACCGCGACGACCGGGATCCCCCTCCGGGCGGCGGCCCGCGCCACCCCGACCGGCGCCTTGCCCGCGAGGCTCTGCGCGTCCAGCGAGCCCTCGCCGGTGACGACCAGCGCGGTGCCGTCCAGCGCGCCGTCGAAGTTCACCAGGTCGAGCACCATGTCGATGCCCGCCCGCCGCCGTGCGCCGAGCACGGCCAGCGCCGCGAAGCCGACGCCGCCGGCCGCGCCGGCGCCGGGGGCCAGCGACCAGTCGGCGCCGGTCGCCGCGGCCACCACCGCGGCCCAGCGCCGCAGCCCGTCGGCAAGCTGACCGACCTGGGCCGGCGAGGCGCCCTTTTGCGGGCCGAAGACCTCGGCCGCGCCGTCCGGGCCGGTCAGCGGGTTGGCAACGTCGGTCGCGATGACCAGCGAGCAGGTCCGCAGCGCCGGGTGCAGCCCGGCCAGGTCGAGCGAGGCGGCCGCGCGCAGCGCCGCCCCTCCCCGGCCGATCGGCTCGCCCCGCGCGTCGAGCACCCGCGCCCCGAGCGCCTGCAGCAAGCCGGCCCCCCCGTCGGTGCTGGCGCTGCCGCCGACGGCGAGGACGATGCGGCGTGCGCCCGCCTCCAGCGCGTCCCGCATCACCTGTCCGGCGCCGAAACTCGATGCCGCCAGCGGCTCGCGCCGCCCGCCGGGCAGTCGCGGCAGGCCGCACACGCAGGCCAGTTCGACCACCGCGTCCTTGCCGCGCCGCGCGTAGCTGGCGCGCACCGGTTCGCCGGTCGGGCCGGCCGCCGTCACCGGCTGACGCCGGAAGCCGGCGGCCACGGCCGCGTCCACCGTCCCCTCGCCGCCGTCGGCCACCGGGACCGTCACCACCTCGGCCGCGGGGAGCCCGGCGCGCAGCCCCGCGGCGATCGCGGCCGCGGCCTGGCCGGCGGTCAGCGAGCCCTTGAACTTGTCCGGCGCGACGACGATCTTCATGGGCAGCCGGTCCTGCTGCGCTCGCGGGCCGCCGCGACGAACGGCCGCAGCGCCGCTCCGGCGTCCGAGGCGATCCCGCAGTCGGGGGCGAAAACCCGCCCGGTCTGGGTCGGCTCGATGCCGGCGTGCACGAGCGTCCGGCCCGCCGTGTAGGTGGCGAGCCCGCCGGTGCGCCGGCCGGCCATCCCGGCCATCGGCCGGTGGTCGCCGGGAATGGCGCCCCAGCCCATCAGCGCCGGCACCACCGGCGTCCCCGAGCGCATCAGGTGGAACGCCTGCGCGGGCGCGCCAGGCACCTGGGCGGGCCCGAGCACGGCCATCGCCATCTTGGTCACCGGGGCCGCGATGGCCGCGATGTCCGCCGCCTGGAAGTCCTCCTCGTGCAGCCTGGCCGCCGGCGCCGGGCGAGGGTGTGCCCGATGCCTCCGCCGCGGCGCATCGCGGCATAGAAGGGGTTGATGGCCGCTCCGGGCAGCCCGTGCCATGGTTGCTTACTCCTGTCGTCCAGACAGCTGCGCCACCAGCTTGAGCAGCGCGCCGTGGTCGAGCCCGCCGTCCCCGCGGGCCTTCAGCGCGGAGATGAGCTGCGCGGCGAGCGCTCCGAGCGGGATCACCACCCCCGCCTCCCTGGCGGCGGCGGTGACGATGCCCATGTCCTTGTCGTGCAGCGCGACGCGGAAGCCCGGCGTGAAGTCGCGTGCCAGCATGGCTGCGCCCTTGCGCTGCAGCACGGCGTTGCCGGCCAGCCCGCCGCCGAGGACCCGCAGCGCCGCCTCCGTGTCGACGCCGTAGGCCTCGAGGAAGACGATCGCCTCGGCGACCAGCTCGATGATGCCCGCGACCATGAGCTGGTTCGCGGCCTTGACCGTCTGCCCCGCGCCGGCCGGCCCGACGTGCACGACGGTGCTGCCCACCGCGGCGAAAACCGGCGCGGCGGCGTCGAAGTCCGCGGCGGCGCCGCCGACCATGATCGACAGCACGCCCTCGATCGCGCCCTGCTCGCCGCCGGACACCGGCGCGTCGAGCACCCGGAAGCCGCGCCCGGCCCCCTCGGCGGCAAGCGCCGCCGCCACGTCCGGGCGGATGGTGGAGAAGTCGATGACCAGCGCCCCGGCCCTGGCGCTGTCGAAAACGCCGCCCGGGCCTGCCAGCACCGAGCGCACGTCGGGGGAGTCGGGGACCATCGTGGCCACCACGTCGGCGTCACGGACCGCCGCGGCGATGTCGGGCGCCCCGCGGCCCCCGGCGGCGGCCAGCCGCTCGACCGGGGCCGGGCTGCGGTTGTAGCCGGTCACCTCGAATCCGGCCTTGACCAGGTTGGCGGCCATCGGCGCGCCCATGATGCCCAGCCCGATGAACGCGACCCGCGTGCTCATGCTCGCTCCTCTCCGCCGCGCCTGCCCGCTGGGCCGCCGCCGCCCGCCGGCCCGCCGCCGCCCGCCGGCCCGCCGCCGCCCGCCGGCCCGCCGCCGCCCGCCGCCAGCCCGCTCGCCTCCGTGCCTGCGCCCGCCGCGGCGCGGCGCTGCCTCGGCAGCCACGCCAGGCTTGCCTCGGTCGTCCGCGTCGGCTTGTACTCCAGGCTTACCCAGCCGCGGTACCCGCGGTCGGCCAGCGCGGCCAGGTAGCGGTCCAGCTCGAGCTCGCCGCTGCCCGGCTCGCCCCGGCCCGGGGCGTCGGCGATCTGCACGTGCGCGATGAGGCCGGCGTGCGCGGCGATGGCCGCGTCGATGTCGTCGCCGTTGCTGGCCAGGTGGTACAGGTCGCACAGGAAGCCGACGTTCGCGGCGCCGGCCGCGCGGGCGCGCTGCACCACGGCGACGGCGTCGGCAGCCGTGCGCAGCGGATAGGGCTTGGGCCCGCTGACCGGCTCGATGAGCACGGTGGCGCCGATCCTGGCGGCGGCCTTCGCCGCGAGCGCGATGTTCTCCGTCGCCAGCTCGTCCTGGGCGGCCGGGTCCGCACCGTCGACGCGGTTCCCGTACAGCGCGTTGAACCCGGACGTCCCGAGCCGCTCCCCGATGCCGACGGCCACGTCGATGTTGTCCCGGAACTGCGCGCTGCGGCCGGGAATCGACAGCACGCCGCAGTCGGGGCCGGCCAGGTCGCCGGCGAAGAAGTTCAGGCCCGCCAGCGCCACGCCGGCCTCGCTGACCGCCGTGACGAACGCGTCCACCTCGCGATCGGCGGGCACCGGCGTGCCGAACGGCCACCAGAACTCGACCGCGGAGAACCCTGCGGCGCGGGCGGCGGCCGGCCGCCGCAGCAGCGGCTCCTCGGTGAACAGCAGCGAGCAGTTGACCAGGTAGGGAAGCGAGTGATCCATCACATGTCTTTCACATGTCTTTCACATAATGAAAATTCTTTTTCATTTCTAATAAGATTAGACCTTGGCGCGCCCGCCCGTCAACCGCCCGCCCGCCCGGACCGAGTCGTGAGCTTCGACGGGCAGGTGCCAGGCGCCGCCGGCGCCGCTGGCCGGACCGTCTCGGGCGCGACCGGGCATCACGGTGCCCGGCGAGCCTGTCAGCTGGCCCCGATCTGGCCTCCCGGCGCACTTGACCGCGGCACGTGCGTGTGCTGGTGACATCGTCCCCCGGCGCGCCGGACGGGAAGGGACAGGCCCGCCGCTTACGCGTCCTGGGGCAGGTCGTTGATCATCTGGATGATCTCGCTGCGGCCGTAGCCGTGCTGCCGGGCGAACTCCAGCAGGTTCCTGACGTGGGCGAGGACGGCGCCGCGCTCGGGCGTGCCCGCGACCGTGATGCCGCGTCCGCGGCGGAACTCCAGCAGCCCTTCCTCCCGGAGAATATGCAGCGCGCGCAGTACGGTGTTCTTGTTCACGCCGAGGACGGCCGCCAGGTCCTTGGCCAGCGGCAGGCGTTCGCCCGGGCCGGCCTCGCCGTCGGCGATGGCGCGGCGGATCTGTGCGGCGACCTGATCGTGCAGCGCGACAGGGCCGGACCGGTCGACGTTGACATTGAGCATGGTCCTAGTCATAGTAGTTCCATGCTCGATGGACGGCAAGGGCCGGCGTGCACGGTCACCGGCTCGGCCGGGCGCGGAGCAGCCGAGTCCGAGGCCCTGTTCGCCGGGGCCCTGTTCGCCGGGGCCCTGTTCGCCGGGGCCCTGTTCGCCGGGGCCCTGTTCGCCGGGGCCCTGTTCGCCGGGGCCCGCCGCCGGCCGGCGCCGGCGGCGCCCGGCCGGCGGCGTGGCCTGCCTGGCGTCGGCCGGGCTGGTTACCGCCGGGCCCATCGCTGCCTGGCCGCCTGACGGCGCCGGCACACATCACGGGTACCCGCACCGCGGCGCGGTCGAGGTTGACATCCAGTATGGTCCTAGTCATAGTAGTTCCATGGAGGACGAGGGGCACGGGCCGCGGGGCGGAGGCCGCCGGTGATCGCCCCGCCCGGCCGGGGCACCATGGGCGTGCCGGCCGGGCCTTCGGGCTGCGGCGCGGCCGGCCGCCACGACGGCCGGCCGCCGGCCCGGGCAGCTGACGCCGGTCCGATCGTCCGGGTGCTGTTCGCCCAGGCCAGGAGGAGGCGGCGGCGGATCAGGCTGACCGGCGCCATCATCGTCGCCGCGCTGGCTGCCGCGGCGGCGGCCCTCGCCCTGGCCTGGCCCGGCCGCTCGCCGAGCCGCGGCGGCGGGGAGCCCGCTGCTGTTCCGGGCGCGACGCATGCCGCGGCGGTGCCGATGCTGGCCTGGGTGGATTCCAGCGGCCGCCTGGTAATCGGGAACCTGGCCACCTTCACCAGCCGGGTGGCCGCCGAGGTCGACGCGGACCCGGCGGTGCCGCTGGTTGCGTTCGGCAGCCACATCTACTGGGTCAAGCAAAGCGGCTGCTTTGCTGCCGGGGCGTTCGCGGCACCGGCGATCGAGGAACTGGACCCAGCCACGGGCAGCAGCACCTGCATCAGCCCCGGCGAGTACGCGTTCCCGTCCGCCGACGGGCGGCGCCTGTTCATCTCGCAGACCGACACGACGCTGGCCGAGTTGCCGGCCGGCTCCCCGGCCCAGCCAGCACAGCTCACCGTCCCGGCCGGCTGGTACCTACCAGGCGGCTTCGGCATCGCGGTGGCCAACGGCATCGTGGTGCAGTCCGAAGACGCCCGCTGGCCCGCGCATCCGGCGGATCTGGCCGTGTGGAACCCGCGGACCGGGCAGATGAGGGTGATCGGCCGCGCCATCGGCGCCATCGGCGCCTACACGCCGCCGGGAGCGGGCTACAGCCTGCTGGCCTGGATGCCGGCCAGCTGCCGGTTCCCGGCCTGCCCCATCGCGATCACCGACACCGCCACGCTGTCCAGCCGCACGCTGCGCAGCCCGCTCGGTTACGGCTTCGTCCTCGGCGGCGCATTCTCCCCTGACGGGCGGTGGCTGGCCGTGTTCGTTAACGACAGCCAGCAGCCCGGCGGCCAGACCGCCACGCTGGCGATCGCCAGCACGGCTGGCGGCGCCGTCCGCCTGGTCCCAGGGGTCCGCATGACCGTCGGCGAGGACGCCGACTGGGTGCGGTGGCTGCCCGGCGGCACCCGGCTCGTCGCCCTGGCCAGCCGGGACTACCTGGTCACCACGGCGACCTTGGCGGCGCGGCCATTCCGCTTCGCCGGCCGCGGACCGGATGCCGACTTCTCGGCGACGCTCATCCCGCCGCGTTGACCGCCCGGCCGCACGGCCGCACGGCCAATTGGCCGTAGTAATGGGACAACGCGCCAGAGGCCGTTGTTCAGCGAGAAGGTGATTGATACAGGAACGCCCTCCTGGTGCGGTGGTACGGGCTTGGTGTCCCAGACGCAGCGTGGGGGACGTCTTGTGAGCAAGGGTAGCGGCAACGGCACGACACGGGGAGACCGGAAGCGGAACGCCTGTCGGGAGCGGCTACGGCAACTGCTGCCGCGCGACGGCGCGGTGATCGGGATCGGCCTGGCCGAAGACAAGCAGGCTCTGGCGGTGGTTGATCACGATGTGCGGGTGCTGGCGCGGAAGACGGTGAAGG
>Ga0209061_1001119_pt1 | contig 49086 bp, 44 predicted proteins | sample Coa_R1_10_FD_187157 | JGI IMG/M metagenome (GOLD analysis project Ga0209061, IMG submission 187157) | Surface soil microbial communities from Centralia Pennsylvania, which are recovering from an underground coalmine fire - Coalmine... | ecosystem: Environmental > Terrestrial > Soil >...
ACCGCGTCGGCTAGCCCGGAGACTTTCGTCGTGTTGAAGTGAAAGTCCTCGCAAATCTGCTGCGTGATTCTCTCCTCGACAATGCAGGAAGCGTTGCCAAAGACCTCACGGATTGAATTGACAAACTCCTCGGGGTTGCTCGCTACATCCTCGCTGGAGAGGCCGACCCTCCTGTTAAGGTCCCAGAGTACTACATTGAGTACACCGCCACCGTACGCGTCTATCGCGCGCTTCACACACGCGAGCATCATTGAATTGGCTCGGGCTCTGCGATCCTCTTCTTCTTGCTCGCATAGTTCTGGATCGGGTTGCTCTCTGGATCGCATTCGCACGGGTCCACTCCGTTTCCCCTCCTTTTCCGCGATTTCGTATATCTCCTTTATTGGCGATTTCAAAAATCCTGACAGCGTTCCCCATATTTTGCGCCGTGACATATGCAGCATGAACGCCTTTCCATACCAGAGGGACTGAGTCAGGGAAAGGATTCCAAATCAACTGTTTTAGTTCCGCGAGCACCGCATCGGCCGACACAAGCTCTACAACGGCTCCTTTAGCTCAAGAACCAACCCAACTTTATTCAACAGTTCCCGATAGCGAGGATCTCGCCTTCTCCTTCAAGAAAAGGTGCAAAGCGTAGCGTCAAAGGAACTAGCACGCGCGACTCAGCGCAACGAAACATTGCATTGAAGATAGCATCCATCTCGCCGAGAAAATACCTCATATAGCCAATGTTGCGCTCAAGGGTTGCTCCCCCCTTGAAAGAATGCTCGAGCGTTTCCAATGATCCTGTTTGCTCCCTCCACGTCTCCCTTCAAGGCAGTGAGGTACCCGCGAAAGCACAGCGCGCCGAAATCCCCAGGAGACAGTCGTTCGAGCACTTTGACCTCTTCCTCAGCTTTTTGATAGTCCCGACCGCTATTCTAGCATACGTTATTGTTAAAGCGCCACAATTTAAGTTCCTTATCTGGTTAGGACACATCACCTCTGACCCTGCACTGGGGTATGGTCTGCGTATACTAGGGAAGCAAGAAATCAGGAAAATGGGCGGAATGCGAAATCTCATGCCAGACCTCCAGAAATTAAAGGAACAGACACTCGTTGAGATAACGGGAGGCAAGGTCGTGGCGCCCACTCTGATTGTCTGGGGTTACAACGATCCCTCGGCTCCGGTCTCATTGTGTTTCAAATTATTTGAGATTGTGGCCAGGGGGACCGCAAGATCGCAACTGCACATTTTAAACCGCGCGGGACATTATTGTTACAGAGAGCACCCCAACGAGTTCAACAGTCTACTAAGTAGCTTTATCCAGTTGTCATGATTTCTTCGGCCCGCAAGATTCCTCTTTTTGTAGTAGATTATTTCTAGTTCTTGGACACTATCCTCTATTTTTGTTTCCTCACTGTCCGAGGCCCGGAAAACGGAAGAGGTATTCGAAGAATTGCTACGGGAGTCGGTGGAAGACAGATGACTGTTGTAGAGAACGAAACTGAGGATCAAGTTAGGGCAGAATTGATTGTGGCGGAAGAGACAGTAAGAGAGAATGAAGTGGAGGGGAGAGGAGCTGGGACTAGCCTTCCCTCTGCGTCGGCCGCCGAAGAGCAACCCCAGAAATTAGGACGGCCTTGGGATAACGACAGCGGCGATTGGCGTGGCCACCGCGCCCTTCCCTTCATCGTCGAGTCGATACTCAAGGTTGCGAGGCCGGGTGCGAAGAAGTCGATCATAAAGTCCAAGGCGAGGCTCAGCAACCATCAAGTCAACCATTACCTGGAGTACTGCCAGGCGGCTGACCTAATTTCTGTGAGGGAGGATGTCGAGGATTCAAGGTACTACTTCACTTCTATCAAAGGACTGAAGTACCTGGAGCTCATCGGCAGTCTCCGTTCTCTAGCGAACCTCGATGAATGGTAGATAGCCTGTAGGAGGGCAAGTGTAGGGATTTCGGAAAGAAATCGAATGAGTTTGTCCGAAATTGCTCAGTTTGATAGGGATATCTTAAGTAAAAAGCACCTACGTTCGAGATTAAACGTTTTGGGACTTCTTTCTTCCCATCTCGCCCCTGCTATTGAAGAAATGAGCCGAAGCCATGAACCAAGAACGTGCACTTCAAAAGTATTCCTGGATAATCCTAGTCTTCGTGGAGTTCTACACATTACTGGTTGCATCAGTTTTTCTTGGCATCTTGTTCTTCGACTTGATTCCAACAGCTCCTTTTGAAGTCTCCATATTCGAGGAAATCCTCACTCTTATCTAGCTGGTGCTCGCAACTGCCATAATCCTCAAACCTTTTCGTCACCGGAGAAGATGGGCCTGGTACGTTCTTTGGACGCTCCCAATATTCTGGGGGTATGTTCTCTTAACCACTCTTCGGGAATCCTTTCAGCACATTTCAATTTTGGCTTCCCCGCAAGATTGGACAGCACTGATTTTGCAGGCAATTTTAGTTTGTCTGTCTCTTTTGGGTCTTCTCTTGCCCCTCAGAAGCTTTTTCCCAAAGAGACCAGAGTATCATGTTTCCTAAGACCTTCAAGAATACTCTAGTATCAGTGGACTAGCTAGAAAATGGGGAATAGGCCAGTAAACTTGAGATTCCATAACATGAAGCTATAGCTAGAAAAGTTGAGCAATAAAGACTCCGAGAACGGCGCCGTAGATAATATGAGAAAGAAAACTGATAACCAGACCACGTCCAATTATTTTGAATCTGCCCTTTGATTCAAAAAATCTCCTTGTCGCGAAAGGCGAAACTAGCCAAAGTAACAGGTTGTAGAAAATTGCAGATTCTAGGATCGAAAGGGGCGTTCCTGCCAATCCTGGAAGTAGAAGAAGTAGCAGAAGCAGGTAAATGACCCCAAGGATGACACCATGAAGCAGATGCATCGCTACCGCATAACGAACTTTGACTGATTTTTTCTGAGCTCGAAAAATCATTGACGCCATGACCGAGTTTATCTGCCACTCGGTCACCCCCTCCATGCCCCACTCTCTCCAAAAGGGAATCTCGAAAATACTCATGCAGACTGCAGCTACAAACCCACCGACTGCGGCATAGGCAATAGTGGCAAAGGCTTCAAGCAAATTTCCGCAAAGCTCTCTGCTACTAGGTTACAAAGAATAGTTGCCGTTCATAAAAAAGATCTCAGGAAACCGATGATCTGATCCCCGTTTAGAATCCACTTCGTCTGCTTTTTTGCCACTACTTCATCCATTCTTCTTCTGTCAATGAGCGATGAAGAAGTAGTAGATCCAGCCTTGTAGCCACAGGAACCATTATCGTGGAGTCTTGATAGCGTATTGTAAACAAAATTCATAGCATTTTGACTCCACGGTACTTTGTGAACAAGCGCAACAGCGATGCTACCTAGTGGAAGTAGCGCCAAAAGATTCGGAATCGCGACAGCGCCACTCGAAACCTTGCCTTCGACCGAGATGAGATGGAAAGATCTGTGTCTTCGATTTCGCGGTATCGAATCTAGTATCCCGGACTCATCTGCTTTGACGAGTGAAAGGTAGTCCAAGCGATTGTATCTATCAAGCCAGTCGACGAGACGCCTGAATTTGGAGCAGGGTCCGCAATCTGCGTCGTACACAATCAGGGATTTGCCTCCCAAAATCGGAATGATGCCCCCTATATTTTCTTAGTGTGAAAAGTATGTAAGCTAAATGGTTGGACGATGTTTTTCAGAGCCCAATTTCAGTGGGAGCGCTATTCACATCACTAGAGATCCCTACAGGCTAGGGGCGAGAAAGTCTCGAGCGAATGTCTGACTCGGTTAAAAGATCCACTTTCCACAAAAATGAGCGAAATGTGTTCGCCTGTTCGAGGAGTTATCACAATATACGACGTCAGAATTTCGCGCCGCTTGAATTCAATCTTAGATACCTGTGCTCTTTCGATCTGGTAGACCTTCCTCTTCTTTTCAAGATCAATGATGGAAACTACCGTGGAATTTCTATGCCATGCTGTCAAAATCCCAGCTAAGATGAATACCAAGCCAATGAACTCCAAAAAGTATCCTTCCACTGGTATGCTTGCTGAATTCATCAAGTATTCAGTAATTATCCCAAAGACAGTGAAGAGCTCAACAACAATGCCAACCAGCAATGCAGGGAACATCATTATTTGTATCCAAGCAGGTGCATAGGTGATGAAGATTCGTTTGCTCGTAACGTACACGCCCAGGCATCTCGGATCAAGCCTGCTTTTTCGAATCGCGGGACTTGCGAGACCAAACGTGTAGGTCTCTCCGCCTTCAACTAGCGCAGGCATTACGGGTCTCTCTATGAATCCACTTTGCTTGAAATGCTGGCGCGAGATAAAAAGCTAGAATACGATTATCAGGCCTAGTAACTGGTTATTGTATGAATAATTAGACGAAAGGGGCTTAATTCTCCTAAAACGACTGTAATCAAAGCAATTGTCACACTTATCCACACTGTGCCAAATCCGATAACTACTCTTCCCGCTAGGGCCCTGTTAAAGTCCCTGAAGTAGCCTACGAAGAAAAGCACACGGTTCCAAGCAGATTTGAGACGTTAAGGGCATAATTTATTTGCGAGGTGAAGAAGGAAGGTAAGAGGACAACTATTCCGCCGATCGACAATTACAGACATGTCCTGAGTACAGTTTGCGGGGCAATTTTTCATAGTAGGCAATTTTCCTTTTACGTCGCTTTTTGATAGTGACATCAAGATCTTATCGTACACTTGCCGTCTTTCAGTTTCATCCATGTTTTCCCAGAATTGAATCGTCAAGATTTTGCTCTATTATTGAGGATGCGAACATCTCTTCTTTGCTACTCGACTTCACTGATTCTATGATCCTGAGATTGGTCCTCCTGTTGTAATTTTCTTCTTGACGAGTCCACAGTTGGAAGATTCGACATCGGGGGAGATTCGAGTCCCTTGGTCATTCCTCCAATTTCTATCTCCCGCCTGCAAAGCGAAGTCTGACGCTTATCGCACACACGGGCACCCGAATCCTCCTCCTTTGTAATCTCGTTTGCAGTTAGTTATCCCTCTAATTTACAAAGCAGAATTAATCCTAATCTTCTTGAAATGACCTTTAGCTGGTGGGAAGTTCAAGGTCATCCGATATCTAGTAATCTCCCTGACATCTGTCCACCGATTCAAGAACTCAATTCGCAGAAGGCTCCTCAACTTGGAATGTCAATCCATTGCAGGCCGTCCGGAGTATCTTTCTGTCGCAGAAAACAAATGAAAATAAGAGTAACGGAGTTAGGATTTGAAGTGATGAATTCGTCGGGTACTTCAAACCAAAACCTAGCAGGATTTCTTTCTCGCGACCGAACCTGTGACAATCAAGAAACTCGATCGCATGGCCGCCCTTACTGCTGTTGTTGAATTTATTTCTTAACTTGCCAAGGATTATTCTCTTTTTGTTGCTAGCTTCTTCGCCTTAGGTGGTGTCAGGCAATTGGAGCAGCACAATGCGTAGTAAAAGCCAAAGAAAGTGGAACAGTAGGAATTCCGCAACCCAAAATCATTTGGATGCGTGCGGGAAGGGAGTACTACGAGCAAAAAAGAGGTTGTATTCTACACATGAATGATCTTTCTTACACCCTCAGACTCGCCATGCGTTCACGATTTGATCGCTACTAGCAACTTTGCCAAAGTGCCTCCCTATGTTCAGCTCTGTGGCCTCTTGCAGCATTTTATCATAAGTTGCAGTGCAATCCCTAACCAAGACTATATTGAAATCTCTCATCGCTCCTTCTCTAGCAGTCGATTCGACGCACACATTTGTTGCGGTTCCGGTTACAAGAAGAGTTCTGATTCGGCGCGATTTCAAGACAGTTTCGAGATCAGTGTTGAGGAAAGCGCTGTACCTGTGCTTTGTGACGACGTACTCGTCTTCTTAGGGCACGAACTCTTTGTATTTGTCGAAAGTCTTTTCGCCTTCTGAGCCACGCCTTGCTAGTCCACTTCTGCCTCCTCCAAAGTGCTTCCATGAAACAGTATCTGTAAATGACGAATGCTGGTTTCTTGCATGTATGATGAGCAATCGGCGATCCCTGCACAGGCTCATGAATGAGGCAAGCACCGGTGCCATTACCTGAACCGCATCCACACTGAATCCAAGCTTGCAATACCCACCATCCTTACTGCAGTAGTCGTTTTGCATATCAACGGCGATTAGGGCGGTGTGTCTTGGATTTACAAGTTCCTCGAAACTCCAAGACAGCTCTTCATCGCGTTCAGAGTACATATTGTACGTTTATGCCTCATTTCTACCCAACTAGTTATACGTTAGGATTATCATCATGAACAGGGGTCAGAGAAAAAGGTTGGAAGCCAACTTTAGTAAGGAGACAGAGCGCTTCTTGAGCGAGTTGCCCCATTTAGAGACGATAAATTATTCTATCTTCTTTTCGCACGCCCTGCCTGCATAGAAGGAAGGATGATGCCTAAAAACGATCGATCATTGGTTTTGACTGGCTACTAAAGGAGAGGCGTATACAGTTAGTCCGCCTGATCCGAGCTGCCTCAAGATCATTTTCAATTCGCCGAGTATCCTCGCATTTTCCTTGACATATGCAATCACTCCATCCAATTCCCTGTTCTGACGATCAACCACAGGGCCTATGCGATCTTTAACAAGCTCAAGCGCGAGCACCACTACCTGGTCATATTTAATTGCCTTATGTAGCAAATCGCTAGCTTTTCCAACTTTGGCATTATCAACGCTCATTATGACAAAATAAAGTCACCGAATCAACATCGGTAGGCATCGCAGAAAAGTGGCACGTGACACAAAGATCTATAGGATACCCGCAGCTAAGCTTAGATCTGTTGTCACATTATGTTTAGGACAGACTTAGGGCAACCAGAAAGCAAATAGAGTATTCGAAAGATTTAGGGCTCAGAAAAAGGGGTATGTCGCGTTGACCGGGTGAGGATGAAACCAAACCATAAATCGAGAAAGAAGTATAGTTAGAGCGTTGCGCACATAAGAGTTGGCACACGCCGAAGGAAAATTAAGCAAGTGTGGTCAGAAATAAGAATCAAAAAGAAATTAGCAGCCCACTTTCCCTCTCGCTTTAATTGTCTCCTCATTTTTCTAGAGAAGGTAGGTCTTCAACTCGAAATCGCCGCTCCGGAGGTCACAAACCAGCTCGTATCTCCCCTTCCTTGGGTTCAGCCAAGCTAGTTTCGAGGACTGGGTCACGAATGTCGCCTCCCCGTCGACGAAGTACTCAGAAGGACCGCTCAGCCTTCCTGACCCGTGACCTAGACTTAACGCGACCTCACCCTCGGGCGTCCCTGACACGCACCTCGCGTCCAGTTCTAACGTGCCGTCGCTCTTTCGAAAGACCTCGGTCGTGTCCCGGTAGCGCCCTGAGAGCAGCCCTCTGCTTTCTCCTATATGGTTCTGCTCCACTCTGGTGCCGAACCGGTTGATCTCCTTGACAGTCGACCAGACGGTCTTGCCCTGCAGGTCTGCCAAGAGCTCTCCGCTTCTGAATCCTCCTTCCATCTCCTCCACACTTCACAATAAATTTGGGGAAAAAGACTCCCGCCTAATAAATGGGAGACACGATCGTCAACCTTGGTAATGACATTCGAACTCGACTCCCAACCGAATATGCGAACAATTCGCCCGAGAAAATCGCGGTACTCGACTATTTCAGATTGAGAGCCGCGAGCCTCCAAACCAGGTGCGGATTGCTTGCAGGCGTAGTTGCGGCAAGCGCTGCCCCCACTCGGCGACCAATCTCCTCGAACCTCCCCTCCTCTCCCTGCTTTAGCCAGGCGCCAGTAGTACTTCCGTTCTCGAGGAAAACTGTCGCCGACTCGTGCTCCCCTATCATGAGAAGGCCTTCACGCTTCAACTCTTTCTCGATGAGTTTCGCCGCACTACCGGATAGCGGTCTCTCTAGTTTCGTATCAAATGCAAACCCATACTTTCCCGAGAGGTCGACGTTCTTGAGACTTTCAAGGAACTGCTTCATCGGCTTGGACGCACTAAGCCATTCCGTTGGAGCTCCCACGGCAATCAAGTCGTAGGACTTCAAAGATTCTAGACTTGTCACTACTACCTTGGCGTTGACGCAAGAGGTTTGAATGCCTGCCTTTTTGAGCCCAGACTCGAAGGATTTTGCAATCTTCTCGGTGTTGCCGTAGCGAGTATCGAAAATTACAATGGCGTGCTTGGCTCCACTCTTGCCAGCAATTACATTCCCAGCCAATTCCAGCTTTCTCCACCTTCACCGTAGAGATAGCTGTGCAACCACTTAAAGCCCCAGCACGATCATCAAGTATGAGAATATCAGTTCTTTGGCTGATCGGTACTTTAGGGCGCAATTGCTGTTTTGAGCATTCGATTGGCGAGAATCGAACAAGCCTATCATAAAGTACAGACGGATCTATGGTAAGGATACGTCATGAAAAGAATGAGGACCTATATCTGACCGATCCAAGAGACCTGGCACTCCGCATGGCGTTTTTCCCCTCAATTGGCGAGGCGCGCTCAGATAGTCTGCGCAGAGAAAAGCAGGCAGCTCTCCCCAACGCATGAGTGATATTTGCGTCGGCGTCTATATCACGTTGTGAACTGTTTGCCAGCCCACTTTGGTCGGGCGGTGGGGATAATTGAAAGAGGAGTTTCATTCCTTGTTGATGCTCTCTCAACACCATATTGTCAATGATTGAACTCCTCATTTGACTCTCAGCATTGAGAATCGTATCTGTTCTTTATATGAGGCCACACTTCCAATGCAATGAGAGGAAGTCGTGTGAGTTTTGGGGAGTAGGAACATCTTGGTGATCGGCCTCTGAGCATTAGCGATAATCTGGCAAGTAAGCATGCTCGTCCTCAGAGCAGATTTGTTGATCGCTCTGGTCATCTTCCTTTTTGCACTGGGAGTCAGCTTTGCGGCGATCGCGACGACACCGGCGATGGCGAAGCGGACAGCAGAAATCAAGACGGAAGCTTGATTCTCTTCAGTATCTCAACTTCACCATTCTTATCAGAATTCCAAATGAAGTAGAAGAAGGCCATGTTAATGAGGCATGGACCGATCGTGACGAAGTGGTCCCTTCTAAATTTCGATTCCTAAAAGATATGAAGGACGTGTCGCTCGTTGTGGAACTCGAGTCCGTGAAGAAGGAGAAAGTAACGGTTGCACTAACAAAAGAAGAAAGACGCCACTCTGTGTTTACTTCTCCTTGCAAATGACGCACCGACCTTCGTCATCGTGCAAAGTCACAGGAGGTATCAAAGGGAACATCGGGTGCCTTTCGCAGTGGAGGCATGGCCGATAATCCTTCCTCTTCTGATTACTGACTGTAAGGATTGTCTGCTTCGAGTGCATCTTGTCCTGTCGCAGTTGTTTTAGTAATTGCAGGGCATATATACCTACAAGACGATCATCAAAGTTGATAATCAGTGTCAGCTGACATTAAGGATCTTCATGGGGACCGTGAAGCACTGATTGAATTATCCGCAAATCTTGTTAGCAAAAGGTTAGGCCCATCTTCACCGAACCTCTGCGGTGGCAGTGAGCCGATAGCATGCCGATGGTTAGGCTGCGTTTTGGAATTGTGGGGTATGGGCGATTTGGGGCAATCCACGCGTCCAACATCGCAAAAGTCCCCGACCTCGAACTCTCGTCAATCTGCGTGAACGGCGAAGGCAGTCTCCTATCGGCAAAGAAAGATCATCCTCAGGCAACCGTTTTTCAAGACTACGGCAAGTTCATTCAGGAAGGAGAAGTTGACGCCTTAATCGTCGCAACTCCCAACTACCTCCACGCGAGTCAGGCCATCAAAGCGATTTCTGCGGGTAAACACGTGCTCGTCGAAAAGCCGATGGGAATCTCAACCGAGGAAGCATTGAGAGTACACGACTTCCAAAAGCAAAACCCTGATGTCAAAGTTCAGATTGGTTTCGAGTTGAGGTACTCACCCTACTGGCAATATGTCAAGCAACTGGCAGATGACGAAATAGGGCGTCCGACGGCAGCAAAGATCGATATCCGAAGATCCCCTTCTGCTCTGAGACCGGGATCAAAAAACTGGAGGTATGAAAAGTCCAAGGTCGGCCACTTATTCTTTGAAGAATTGATACATTATGTTGACGCCGCCAATTGGTTGATTGGGTCTACTCCTACGAAGGCATGGTGTACCATAGACGGAGGCGATTCTACCTCATTGTCTGAGCCTTTCAGGAGCGCGTTTCTATTCGTCGAGTACAGGAGCGGCACAAAATTTCTCATCGCGAGCACAATCGCCGGATCTGGCTTCGATCTCTCGCTCTCGGTTGTTGGAGATCGCGGCTCACTGCGGGGAGAAGTGACTTCTAATGCATTTGATCAAAGTTACATCAAGATGCATAATCTAAACGGTTCGGTCAGCAGGGAGAAGATAGTACCTTACCGCGCGGAACCAACCGACCTCGAAAGAGAGATAGCCGACTTTGCAAATTGTGTTCGTAGGAAAGTTTCTCCGCGCGTCAACACGACAGATGGCTTTAATGCAGTTTCAGTTTGCCTTGCAGCAGCAAGGTCGGCGAGGAGCAAGCGAGAAGAGTCGGTGGAGCAGTTTCTCCCAACGTGAAGCAAGTTCGATATCTCACACAAGATCAGTTCCAATTGACGATGGCTACAACCTTTAAAAAAAGACATGCGAGCTGATAGAATCCTGCCTCAAAAAGAAAGAGCACAGGATCGAATTGAGCTCATCTAAGAAAGACGAGTTTGGAATCAAGCGCATCTTGGTCGCCGTCGACGGATCAGAAAATGCCACACGAGCTGTTAAAGTTGCATCAACCCTAGCCAAAGACAACAACGCCAAACTAACAATACTTCACGTCATTACGATTCCAGCTGTGGTGTACTCTGGAGACGTGGCCTTTCCACTAAATAAGATCGAGGTAGAGGCCCGGCGACAGGGGGAAAAGTACGTAGAGTCTGCCCAATCGACAGCCCGGCAAGCAGGAGTTAAGGCAGAGACAGAGATCATAGAAAGCATCGATTCGCCTGTGAGAGGAATTACTGATTATTCGGAAAAGAACATGATTGATTTGATCGTCGTAGGAACCAGAGGACTGGGTGGCTTCAAGAGATTGCTTCTTGGTAGCGTAGGAAGTGGAGTGGTTCACTACGCTCATTGTTCCGTCCTTGTGGTCCGGTGAAAAAAAGGGAGAGCTCCTGCGGAGGTCTTTCAAACGCCCATGTGGCTCCTTATACTTATGGCCAAAAGAAGGCTTGGCTCCCGATCCTGGGAGATATAGGTTACGCGGTAAACTTGCGAACCCGTAAAGCGAACCCTCGACGAATTCGAGATTTAACTGATACGGGACGGAGTCGCGCATCGAAAAACGAAAAGCGAAAAAATTGCTGAGAAAAAGTGGAAATCACAACTAGTGGGCAGTCCGCCAGATAGTTTAACTGATTTTCTCCATATCGAGAAGATTTCTTGACTTAAGTTCTTCTATTCGGTTTCTGAACATTTCAACTTTCATGGCTGGAAAGCCCAAATTCATAGTCGCTCTTTCAGACTTGGAAAGAGAATCATTGCAAGAAATGATGCAGCCAACAGCTCAACATCGTTATGCGCAAAGTGCCAAATCCATCCTCATGGAGGCTGAAGGCAATACCAACAACGAAATAACTGAGAAAACTGGTCTCTCGAAAGTTTCAATCACGAAGTGGAAAAGAAGGTTCGTACAAAATCGTCTTGACGGCCTGAAAGATCTCCCGAGATCTAGCGCCAAGCCAAAGTACAATCATAAAGACATTCTGAAAATAGTAAACACTGCATACAGCAATCCCCCGGAACCGTTCACAAATTGGAGCATAAGAAGGCTCTCAGAATCCTCTGGAATTAAAATGAAGAAGAGTAGAGTTCACGAAATTCTGAAGAGCTTGGATCTAAAACCACATCAGTATCGAATGTGGCTCTTTCCATCACATGATCCCGAATTTGAAAGGAAGGAGATGGAGATATGCGGTTTGTACATCAATCCTCCGGAAAATGGCGTTGTCATATGCGTCGATGAGAAACCAGCTATTCAGGCTCTCGAAAGAATTCATCCTTCGGATGCAATGGAACAGGCGAGAGTGCAACGGATGGATTTCCATTACAAGAGACATGGAGTTCTCAACCTTTTTGGCGCCTTCAGCGTGAAGGATGGGTTCGTGTATGGGAAGCCTTCAGAGAAAAAGAAGGCGCCCGATTTCCTGGATTTCTTGGAGGATGTTTATTCGAGATGGAGCTCTCCTACAAGAGAACTTCACATCATAATGGACAATTATGGCACTCACACCAGCCATTTGGTCACCGAATGGATTAGCAACCATACCCGTGTCAAATTTCATTACACGCCAACTCATGCGTCGTGGCTGAACCAGATAGAGCTGTGGTTCAGCATACTTCACAGGCAGGTACTGCAAAGAGGCGATTTCAAATCAAAGGAAGATCTGGGACACAAACTCGTCCAATTCGTCGAAGATTACAATCAAAGAGCCAAACCATTTGCATGGACGTACAAGGGAAGGCCTTTGATGATTATGTGTTGAATGAGGTACAAGGGGCAACTTTCAGTAGTACTGCTTCGGCGCCTTGCCTTTTTCTTCGAGTATCAATGGATATCTCTTTCCCCTTGTAACCTCCCCGAATCCATCTACTTCAATGCCAAATCTTTGGTCGTCTCCGAAATCGAATATGAAAAGAAATTTCTGACCCTTTTTCAAATTCAACTTGCTGAGTTTAGTCGACGTAGAATTTGGTCTTTCTCCGTCGAATGGATCTTCCTCTGTCGAGCACGAGTACTCCATTCTTCTATCTCTAGAGTAGGGCAGATTGTCAAAGAAAAAGGAGTACATGTGTGGGTCGTCCCATCCGAATGACTTGTAGATTATTGTCTCGTGAAGATCGTCTAGAGTTTGGGTCTCCTTCATCTCTATCTTCCTTGTGACCCTCCTTGAGAATCCAGCACCACACTGTCCAAGATAGTACAAGTTGAAGATCACAGTTTTCTTCGCAGATTCTTCATTCTCTTTTCCAGTGTAAACCCAAGTTCCTCTCATGGTTGGGTTAACCAAAGGGATTGGTAAATCAACTTAGTGGACTGTCCACTAGTTAGCGAAGCTCCCCAGTCTACAAAGTGTGCGCTCCGTCGGAAGGGGTAAACGCAAGGGCAGTCTCCGGCAACGTACCACTCAATCGTACCGCGTTACTCCACTCTCGGTCGAAACGGCGAAGTTTACACCGTTTGCCTGCGTTTTGGTGAGAATTTGAGAAATCGAGGTGAATTTCAAATTCTCGTGAGTGGCTCAGCCCTTCACATGATTTAAATAAAGCCATAGCAAAGCCCGGTCTAGGCCTTCCTTTCTTATGGAAAAATCGAGAAGTAGTATTGTTAGACTCGCTCCTTTGTTTGCATTGACACTTTTGTCACTCTCATTGTTTTCAGCTCCATCGCTGACTGCATTTGCAACTTTATGTTCGCCTGCAGGTACGACAGGCTTGACTGCATACATTGTAGTCAGCACGAACGGACAAGTGTTAACCCCTGCGAAACTTGGAACGGCCAAGGTGAATGCAACGGGTTGCAACGTCGGAATTTACGTCGCACCTAACACGAAAGGGGTTCTCATCTCGGGCCTAATCATAACCGGAGCCACAGATCATGGGATTTTCGTGCAAGACGCCAGCTCGGCAACTATTGCGCACAACACCGTGACAGGAAACGGAGTAGCAAAGACCGCGGGCATTGCGGAAGACAAGGCTATCGAGCTTGTTGGAACAAGTGACTCGATTGTCTCCGATAATACTGTCACATTCAACTTCGCCGACGGAGGAATTGGAATCGCAGACGACGGTGCAATCGATCCTGGTGCTCCACTTAGTTCGGGGAGCACGCCAATCGCAAGCACTGCAAACACCGTCTCAGGTAACTACGTCAAGGATAACGCGGCGGGCTGCGGGATTGTTGTCGCGGCTTACAATGCAGGAGGAGGCGTCGGCAACAACCTTGTCGAGGACAACACCGTCATTGGTAACTCTGTCCTTGATTCAGCAATCAAGGGATTTGTCGGAGGTATCGTGGTGGCGGCTGACACTCCGGATACCAGTGTCTGGAGCAACACGGTGAAGGACAACGTCGTAAATGGTAGCCTGATTCCTGGAATTGTGATTCATTCCAATGCGCCAGGCGACGCCGTCAAGAGCACCGAGATCATAGACAATACGCTTACTTACAACGGCGTTGAAACTACAAACAGTTTCGAGCCACACATGCCCGCGGCAATCATGGTCGTCTCTGAGATACCGCACGGCGGAGCGACAATAACTGGAACAGATATCAGAGCAAACTACGCAAATAACAATGTCTACTCGGTATGGTACTGCAACACCAGTCCCTCGATAACGAGCCAACAGGGACCTGTCCAGAACATTGGCGTCTGCCAGGCTACGCAGCCTCCGCCGACTTCAGTCCCACAATTCCCGTTAGGAGCCTTCGGACTGGTCGCTGTGCTTGCAACAGGCTTTGTGCTGCTGGCGCTGATGAGAAGGAGGATGTTGCTGAGCTCCGTGCGCAGTTCCGTTTGAATTTTTCTAGAACAGGACGCGCGACGGACTAAAGTGGAGCCTTGCTCAGTTTAGGCGAGAATCCACACCTGCTCTATTCTTTTTCTCGTTACTCCTTCCAGCTACTTGCGTGCGGGAGTCCGTCCACATAGTAGTTGGTCAGGCAGCGATCTATCTTGAATTCGAAGAGGATATAGCGGTCATTCGGCTTGTACGGAAATAACCTAACCGCGGCTTCTCTCGACGCATCGTCTGTCAAGAGGAATGCCCTCAGGCTGATCTGAAACTCGCCGTTGGTGCCCTGCCAATCAGTTACGAGGGAGTGCATCGCGTACTTGCCGTTCCTCTATATGTCCTTTGCCTAGGGAGACGTTGGCTCCATGAAGGCGAACAGACGACCAGAGCCTATGAACGGTGTGAAAGGGTGAACCCTTGGATAGCCGTCAGGTCGAATCGTCGCAAGGTACATGACCTTGTGCTCGACGAATCTCTTTTCGCCAAAACTCGCCATCTCCGGCGTGACCAAAGCGAACTCTGCCCAGCTCAGCAAGACTTGTTCTTACCTCTCGCAGATTTCGAACAAAATAGGTATTTCACTGTCATAGCTTTGTCGGCCATTTGGATGATAAATGAAGAAGGAGCGAGCGACGCATTCGTTTGAACTCATCTCAGCAAAGAGCAGGCAAAAAGAACCAGTTGGTATACGGAGCGGCTAGCCGGAAGAAGAATATCAGCCTTCTCTTGGCACGTGAATCCCTAATCCGTTGGGGTATCGCTATTGCAACATATCATACTCATTCTCATTTTTGGTAATCGTGTCAGCGATTTAAATTGGCGCAAAGTACCAAGAGTTCCGCGAATACACGCAACCAATCTAAAATTTTGATGGACAGGAATGATTTTCACAAAATGAGTACAAAGAGCACAGGGATAACAGCCGGACTTATCATTGCAGCAGTGATACTGAGTGGTGTGCTGGGATTTTACTTTGCAACGATAACGGTAGCAAGCCACGCTTCCGCCCAGCAGAGCGTGAATACAACTACACAGCAACAACAGAAGAATTCCACCGTAGTGGTTGACTTGGATATCGTCCCCGACTTCGGCGGCGCCGGCTACGACGCCTTCGTGCTCGCTGGGGACCTCAACAATACTCTCCCGTCTCCCGCCTCAAACACAACAGCGCCGGGACAAAACGACAACAACATTACCCTCGCCGCGAACACTCAGGTCAAGTTCGTCATAACCTCCATCGACTCTGCAGTACTCCAGAACTTTTCGGGCTCAGTTTCGACTCCCTTCGCGATATACAACTCGACGGACAGCGGCGAGGCGTCGGTGCAATTTGGTACGGGTCAGACTGTCTCAAACCTCCCGATTGGGCACACCTTCACTGTCACGGAGCTTGGTCTGAATATCCCTCTTGCGCCGAGCACCGTAACCACTTTCACGTATACTTTCACGAAGCCCGGCGTATACCAGTACGTATGCTTAACACCATGCGGGCCGGGGATGGGCTTGATGGGGTACATGAGTGGTTACCTGATTGTGAAGTAATTACCTCGTTCTGACCAGAAGCTGTGCAGGGCTTTTACTGCTGCATTCTTTCCTTACTATATTTCAGATCGTCAATTGGAAGCGCCTAAAATGGGAGTAGTGTCGATTCGCCATCGAAAAGAAAATCTATTCAAAATAAATCAATATTTTCTTTTTCCGAAGAATAGATGGTAATGCCAGATCGGCGAACCAAAACTCAAAGTATGATGCAAAGCCGAGAGATGGAAGACTTTCTTACAAAGGGCTACCCAAAACCTTTGCGCTTTTGCCGTCGCTTCGGAAAACAAAGAGGGTGGGTGCATGCCACATGTCTCTTCGGTGTTGTATCTCTGGGATGCGGGTTCATTCTTGATAAGCACGAGCGAAGACAGGCTTAAGGTCAAGTGCATCAGGAAAAATCCCAACGTTGCTCTAATCGTTGACACAGACACAATCCCGTACGAGGGAGTCATCGTCGAGGGAACGGCCACCCTGACAAAGAGAGATGTTCGGAGGAAGACGCTCGAGATAGTGAAACGCTACGTCAGGGGCGAGAAAAATATCAAGACCCAATACGCTGACTTGATGAAGTACCCGGGATCCTGATTAGTATCAAGCCAAAGAAATCACTCGACATAATGTCGTACAAGAAATGGTCTTGAGCCACACGTACTCTCTGACAGATCTTTTTTTCGCATCAAAGAAAAGCGGCCTGGTGAACGAGGCTAGCTAATTAAGAAATAAGCACGGATTTCTTAGAAAGACTTAAACCCATGGCTGGCTTAGCCATGCAGGCTCGATCGATGCTCCTTCTCAAATGATTCCACGCCCATCCAACGCAAAAACAGTTTCCATAGTCGCGCTCTTTGTATCTTTGATTCTTGCAACCGACTATGGGCTCGCGCCAATTCCCAACGTCAAGCTCGTCGATACCCTCGTGTTTGCATGCGCCTTTGTCTTCGGCTTTAGAATGGGCGCCTACGTGGCATTGGCCTCAGAGCTCATCTGGGGTGTGATAAGCCCATACGGGTTTGGTCAGTACATCATCCCATTCTTGGCGGTGGGCGAGCTGCTCTATGCGTTTGCGGGTTGGGGCGCTTCGAGAATCTGGAATGGTGAGGAGATTTCGACGCTCTCGCCTCGGAACACCTACTTCGGAGCTCTGCTCTGCATCTGCGCCTTCATCTGGGACACGGAGACAAACCTCGCGACGGGTTTGCTTCAGCTCATCGCGCAGGGGCACATTACACTGTCGGGCCTCATGCTCTTCGAGGGCACCGGCCTCATCTTCATGATCCCCCACGAGATCACCGATTTAGTCTTTGGGTCTCTGCTTGCTCCGATCGTAATATTGTACTTCACTCGTCGCTTGCGCGGCGGTGCGTTGACGATTTCTTCAAAGCAAGAAGAAAAAGAAACAGTGGTGAGCAGAATTTCTTCTGAAGAAGGCGAAGGAAGAGTAAATGACAACACGGACCCGAGCCGCAGCATAGAGTTGTGAACGTGGAGACAAGAAGAAGAATAAGAGGGAAAGAAGAAATTGTCCAGCAAAAAGAGTTCAACACTCTACGGCATCATCGCAGTTCTCGTAGCTCTTTTGATTATAGTTGCAAGCGTCGCGGGTTACTATGCGGCTCAGTACTCCCAAGAGCTCCAGGCAAACCACACATACGTCTCAGAGCTCAACTCTGTAAGCGAGGCTTACAGCGCCGCGGCTAGTAAGTACAACTCCCTGGCAGAACAGTATAACGGATCGCTCTCTTCCCTGCGAGAGCTGGCCTTGCTCTATAACGAGAGCGTTGGTGATTTCAACACGCTCACTTCGACCTATGAAAGCCTCGAGTCTCAGTACAACGCTTCGCTCTCGCTCCTTGTATCCGCAGTCTCAGAACTGAACACAAGCACGCCAGCCTACCAGAACGCGAGCACGTCACTTGCAAGCCTCTGGAGGAGCTTATCTGTGCTTGCTCTAAAGTATTCGACGGCGGCGAGCCAGTTTGCCAACATCTCTGCAAGCTTTATGGGAATACTCGCATCAAGCGGTGGCAACGCTTCGCTTCTGACAAACGAGAGTTCATTCCTTAGACCGGCAAAGCCTCTCCTACCTACTTCGCTCTTTCACTCTAGCATCCTCCTTGACTTTGGAAACGGCACTAACCGTTGGTACAATGACACGCAGGTCGAGCCGGGCTGGAACCTCTACATTGCGACTCTCCTCATAACTAACGGCAACCTCGATGCGACTTGGTATCCGCAGTACGGCGAGCACTATGTAACAGGAGTCGATGGAGTCCAGAATAGTGCCACAAAGTACTGGTTCCTCTGGGTATACAATGAGAGTTCACTCTCCTGGCAGAACCCGCAGGTTGGTGCGGACCAGCTCCCGACTTTCAACGGTTCGATCTTTGCGTGGACCTACTGCGGGGAAAACCCATCTACGTACATACCAGAGTGCATACCTGGATCCTAAAAAGGAAATCCCACAACAGAGAGACGTGCACCCGCTCTCGGAGGGGTTTCTTAGGGCATATTTTAGATCCGCCAAAGAGAAACAGATAGAAGAGGGAAAAGAGAGAAATATCACGATAACAAAGGAAACCGAAGGGGAGTACTTAGCCATTTGACCAAGGCGCAGAGGATAGTCACAATGCTGCCGAGCGCCACAGAGATTGTCTGTCTTCTGGAGCTCGAGCAAAACCTGGTTGGAGTTACGCACGAGTGCGACTACCCCGAGAGCGTGCGAAGCAAGCCCGTGGTCATCAAGCCCGTGTTTGAAACTAAGGACATGGACTCGAAGTCAATTGACGACTCTGTCCTTTCGTACGTGACGAGTGGCAAATCAATTTACAATGTTGACGAAGATCTCCTTCAGCAACTCTCGCCCGACCTCGTGGTGACCCAGGAGCTGTGCGACGTTTGCGCGACGCCGCTGAGTGTCGTCTACAGTGCTATAAGCAAACTCAAGACAAAGCCCGAGATCGTCTCGCTCTCTCCCCACACGCTGGAGGACGTCCTCGAAGACATCGTTAGGCTCGGCGAGATCACGGGGAGGGCTTCAAAGGCAAAGAGCATCATCGAAGTGCTAGAACATAGGATCAAGTTGGTCAAGGATATTTGCTCTAAGAGCAATAATGCTTGGAATACGACAGTGTTCTGCGCGGAGTGGCTCGATCCAATTTACAATTCCGGGCACTGGATGCCTGAACTGGTGCAGTACGCGGGTGGCGTCGAGGTCCTTGGGAGGCTTGGCGAGCCATCCACGTCGGTCTCATTCGAGAGTGTTGTCGAGAAGGATCCAGAAGTAATCTTGTTCGCCGTGTGTGGTTACTGTGTAGAGAGAACCATCAAAGAGCTCCCCCAGATACTCAAGGCAAGAGAAAAGGAGTGGAACAACCTTCGGGCGGTACGTGGCGGACGCGTGTATGTCCTGGATGGGCCTTCATACTACAACAGATCCGGACCGCGACTTGTCACCGGCCTCGAGATACTCGCTGGCATACTTCACCCGGAAGTTTTCAGTTACACGTTCCCGAATGACTCGGTCTATTCTCTGACGGAGAAAAAATTCATCGATGATAGTTCTCATCTCTTAGGCATAATGTCGCAAAAGTAAAACCCATCGCGAAGCACAATCTCCCCACGTGTGACTCCAATTTCAATTCTGAAAATTGGTCCCTTGTATACGAAAGTGTGGAACTCTCCGTTCTCTCCGCAGGGGTCGACGCCTTCTGGGAGGTCCCTGAGGAACGAGTAATCAAACTCCCTTCCGCAGAACTCCCACCCAAGCTTCCTCGGATCCACCGTGCACACGAGCGCTCCAAAGCCCAGCTCGATAAATTGCTCAGCGAGCTTCTTTGTGTCTCGCCCCCATAGAGGGAACTCTGCCCTCACACCTAGACGGCGGAAGAGGTTCTCTCTGTACCTGCGAATGTCCTCGAGGAAGAGGTCTCCGAAGATGACGGGCGCCCGATACTTCAGAACCTTCTCGGCAAACCTCTTCTCATAGATTGTATTTGTGGCATCCTTTGGGATCCACACCTCTTCTAAATTTAGGTCAAGAGCCCTTCCCTGCGCCAAGAGAAGCGACCTTCTCACGCCGTGCATGCTGATTCTCTCAAAATCCGAGGTCAGCGTCGTGAGTAGTCCTAGAATTTTCCTGCCCTTTGAGGACACGTTGTGGAGAGCGAGCGCACTGTCCTTCCCACCGCTCCATGAGATCAAAGCGGGCGACCTGGGATCCTCTTTTCCGACCAATTCACTCGCATCTTCTGAAGGGGGCCAAGATTGGAGGAAGAAATAATTATTATTGTTGGCGCCGCATGCCAACCTAGAGTGCAAGAGAATAACAGGTATGGCCTCACGCGCAAAAAGTGATAGTAACAACGCGCAGGTACTCGCGCGCATCCTCTCGCCGGAGTACAGAGGACCAAGAGCCAGCTTCGGCTCGGCACAGGTGCTCAAAGCCATACTTGTTACTGGAAGATCATCACCAAGTGGAATCGGAAGGGGGCGCCTCGGCTCAGAGCTCGGCCTGGGACAGGGCGAGATAAGGACGCTAATTCACCGTATGAAGGACAACGGGATAATCACAATCGAGTCGAGTGGATGCAAGCTCACGGAGCTCGGCAGGAAATTATACTTGGAGTTTCAGAGGAAACTTCCGTGGTCCGGTGCGGTAGATTGTTCTTCGCTAGGTTTAGGCAGGAGCTGCTGGGCCGTGTTGATCCGGGGAAAATACATTGGAGTGGCGAATAGGAAGAAGCTGAACAGGGGAATTGAGCAGCGCGACGCGGCACTCTTAGGCGGCGCGAGTTCCGCACTGACCCTTGTATTCAAGAAAGGAAGGTTCCTGATTCCCGTCGAGGAAACAGACGCTGAAACTCCGAGCGCGAAATCTGACGAGCCCTGGCGCACGCTACGAAGCGCGAATCCGGAGGAAGGCGACGTCGTGATTGTCGGAGGATCCGATGAGAAATTGAGCTCCGAGTACGGAGCTCTTTCTGCCGTACTGACTCTTCTTTAGGCACGACGCTTTGAAAGCAAGATTTCCGACGCGTTCGTGTAAAATACTCGGTCGAGTTTGCTCTTGGAGAGCCCGGAGGCAGTGACTCTGGCGATCTCAATCGCGGGGTCGTGAAATGGGACGTCGGAGCCATACATCACTCTGTCCTCGCCCAGAATCTCAACGGCCTCCCTCACCTTTGTGTGCATCGGCATCCCGCTCGTCTCTAGGCAGATGTTGTCGTACCGCCGGGCTGTGTTGATCGCAGCCTCGATGTAGACTCCGTGCCCATGGCCCATGTGAAGCATCACGATTGTGACGTCCCTATAGTTCTCGGCGAGCTCTCCTATGCTCCAGGGAAGGGAGAAAGGAGGGTGGCCGCTGTGGATCAGGACGGGGCATCTCGCTCTCCTTGCCTCTTCCATGATCGGGAAGACAACCTCACTGTTTGGCAGGAAAGCGTGGACCAGCGGATGGAGTTTGATTCCCTGGAAGCCCCACTGCGATAATGCTCTCCTGACGAGTTTGCTCGCATCTTTCTCGTTTGGGTTGGGCCAGACGTATCCCACAAGTTTCTTTGGGTATTTCTTTACGGCGGCTCTAACGAGTTCGTTGTCCCAGTAAAATAGGCAGGACTTTTCCACTTTGTATTTGTCCATCAGCCTGACTACGTCGTCAGCCGTACAGGAAACGTTCGCCCACCCGCCGAAAAATCCGATGTGAGCATGCGCATCAATCTTCCGGCCTGGGTAGAGCCTACCTGAGGCTGTGAGTGTCAGAGCCGAAGAGGGCTTAGTGGAAGTTCTACTCTTAGGCAGCGTATGAAGCGGACCTGTCCCCTATCTTTTGCTGAACAACTTTTACGAAAAGTACGGGTGTCTTTTTCTTTACCGAACCTGCACATACTTGTATGCCGGAGTTGTCGTCTCAAAGGCATAGTGTACCTTCTGATAGTTCCGCCGAAGTATCTGTACGTCCTGTCTTACCTTCGAAGGATCCTCCTTCTTCACAATCACACGAGACATGAGGCGCGCGATCTCCTTCATCTCGCCCTGCTTCATCCCTAGCCTCGTGACCTCGCTCGTTCCTATCCTCAAGCCTCCAGGATGCATGTAGTGCCTCCCCGCCTTGATGTCGCCGGGAATGAGCTGCCTGTTCGCTATGATGTTTGCCCTCTCGAGCTCCTTCTCCAGGGTACCACCGTCGCCGTACTTTGTGATGTCCATCGCGATCTGGTGCGACTTTGTGAACCCGAGGTTTGAAGCAAGCACGTCAACGCCTTCATCACTTAGGGCACCCGCAAGAGACTGGGCATTTGAGATCACCTGGGAGGCATAATCACGGCCGAATTCGAGGAACTCCGCGAACGCGACAGCCTTCCCTGCTACGTGGTGAAGATGGTGGTTGCTCGAAGTGCCCGGAAAGGCTCCAGCCTTGATCTTGTCGGCGAACTTGTTCCACGATAGTACTGTTCCACCCTGAGGACCGAAGAGAGTCTTGTGAGTTGAAAGAGTCACCGCGTCCGCGCCTTCTTTGAGAGGCTGCTGGAACTGTCCTCCAGCTATGAGACCCGACACGTGCGCCGAGTCGTAACACACGAAGATGTTCTCCCCTTTGAGGAAATCCGCGAGTTCTCGCACAGGGTGCGGAAAGAGGAAGAGGCTCCCACCGAACATTGTCATCTTTGGCTTCTTGCCCTCGGCCTCGAGTTTCTTGATCTTCTCCTTCGTTTTGTCCACGTCGATGTTCCAGTTGTCCCTGTCGAATGCAAAGTACTCGACTTCGAGGCCGTGGACTAGGCCCGCTGTGCCGTTAAACTCCTTTCTCCCAGAGGAGATGTGGCCGCCGTTTGGGATAGCAAGAGCCATGATGGTGTCTCCCGGATCTGTGAATGCAGAGTAGACGGTGAGGTTTGCGCACACGCCCGAGACTGGTCGTACATCAGCGAACTCTGCGTCGAAGAGCTTCCTCGCGAGCTCCATGCAGAGGAGCTCGACTTGGTCAATATACGTGCATCCGGCGTACACCCGCTCGCCAGCCCAGCCCTCGGCGTACCTGTTTCCAAAGTCTGAGAGTATGGCTTCCCTGACCGCCGGGCTCGGGACGTTCTCCGATGCGATGAGGGGAATCGAGTTTGCGAACCAGTCCTGGTGAGTTTCAAGTGATTGAAAGATCTGATCGTAAGCGCTACGCGGAGATTTGAATGACATTGGTCTTAATCTTGGCTTGTCGTCTCAATCTGGAAGATAATTAAGGCTTGAGCCCTTGGTTGTGTTGGGACCTCCTGAGAGGACTCTATGCAGAAAGAAGTAGGAAGGAAGCCAATTAAGAAAAAATTTCTTGTGGACTGGATTTTTCCTCTTCTGCCTTAGTTTTCTCCGCGCTTCTTCAACTCTTCGACGCTTTGCTTCTCTCGAGTCTCCCTGAGCGCCGAAGGTACAATTGCGATCGCATCGATTGCGCCAAGCACTAGCGTTGCAATCCGAAAGCCGTTGTAAAACTGGGACTTCGCGGTTTCGATTAGCGGAGGTGCGATTGAGCCGTCCAGGAGTGGAGAAAACAAGCCATAGGGGATTCCAAACGTTATGAAAAGTATGACGAGACCATAACTTGTCGCGACTCCGGTGTTGAACATGGTTTCCCTAAATCCTGCGGCGACGCCCCTCCTGTGCGGGGGGACCGATGTCATTATCGACCTGGTGTTGGGCGAAGTGTACATTCCGTTTCCGACGCCGATGAAAATCAGGACTAGAACTATCTCGTAGTACGTCGTGGAGGAGCCGAACGTTGATACGATTACAAACCCAGTCGTCACTATAGAAAGCCCGAGAGTGGTGAGGAGCCTAGAGCCGTACCTGTCGGACAGTCTTCCGCAAACGATCGAGGACACCATGTAGACAATCTCGAGAGGGACGACGCTGATCCCCGCTTGGAAGGGTGAGTAGCCGAGCCCAATCTGCAAGTAGAAAGCTATCAAGAGGAGGAATCCCGCCCAGGCAATAGAGTTAATGAGCTGAGTAAAATTTCCAACCGCGAACGACCTCTTCCGGAAGAGGTGCAGGTCCATCAACGGAATTCTTGAGCGTGCTTCAACCCAAACGAAGAGGGCGAGCAACGCGAATCCCGCGATGAGGAGAGCGTAGCCGTAAAGCAGCGCTCCTACGCCGTAGCTTAGAAAAGTAATCGCGAGCAATATCAGGGCAAGGGAGCTGGAAAAGAGGCCAAAGCCTAGCCAGTCCATTTTCTTTGATGTGTCCTTCGTCGAGATCTCCTTCAGCCTCCTATGCGCCCACAGCGTGCCGAAGATTCCAATTGGAATGTTTACGTAAAACAGACCTCGCCAGTCGACCACGGATAATATCAACCCTGAGACAGTCAGGCCGGCCACGTTGCCTACCCTGAAGGCGGTCTGGTTGATGCTGAGGAGCATCCCGAGCTCGTTTCTGGGAGAAGCATCGGTGATTATCGCGACGGAGTTGGCTACTATCATCGCCGCGCCCACACCCTGCAAGACCCTGAATGCAATGAGCTGGTAGGAATCGAACGCAATTGCGCAGAGCGCGGATCCAATCGTAAACACTGTAAACCCCAGCGCATAGAGTCTGACCCTCCCGAAGAGATCTGCAATCCTTCCGACGAGGAGGAGGCACACTGATGTGGCGAGGATGAAAGCCTGGCTTATCCAGATGACCTCTGCAGCTCCCGTGTGAAGCTGCTTGGCCACGGTGGGAAGGCCTATGACAAGAATCCTCGCGTCGATCCCTACCATGAGCGTGCCGACCGTCGTGACGGTGAGGGCGGTCCACTTGTACTGCATTTGAAATCTCTACGAACGGTAACCGGAAAATTACAGAAAGCAAAGCGGACTTAATACTTCTGGGCCTTACAGAAACGGCGGAGGCTGAAAGTGCTCACATGAATTTCTGAAAGGGGAGCAATAACGCCTCGAAGGCGCGACACACAGCTATATCCTGAAAAGGAAGGGATGGCTCAATTCTTCCCCTAGTGCATCTGGTTGCCATCAGGCATAGTGCTCAGCGCGGGCAGATTCTTGAAGGAGTGGGGATTTGAGATACTAGTATGCGCTGGAGTTGCATACGTACTCTACGTCTTTGGCCCGGAGATATTTAGCGTCCTCCTCCGCTGATCACAGGAAAGTGTACTAACAGCTTTTCGAGAAGTACGGGATTTCATCGGCGTAAAACGAGAGGAATCAGGGCGGGTTAGAAGTTTGTGAAGTAGAGAAAAATAGAAAGCGCTACATCCTTCCTATCTGGATAGGTCGCCCTTCTGCCTCTTCGACGCCTCCATCTGCCACCCTGATACTTTGAACTTTTCGACTCGGTATATCGATTGGTACGGTTTAATGTCGAGCACGGGCGTCCCCTCGAACAAGTCGAGCCCGGAGACCACGAGATTTCGCCCGTTTTCAATTCTAATCAGTGACACGAGGCTCAACCCAATTGGATTGGGGCGCGTCGGAGAGTCCAATGCAAACACCCCTACCAACGGTATCTCGTCGAGAGTATAGCCATACCTGACAAGCCTCTTCGGTTTTACTCTAAGGGGGCCTATCTGCTCTTCCCGCAACCTGTTGAAGTACGACAATACGAAGATGTGGGAGAATTCTTCGAGACCACTAAGGCCCTCCTGGTACTTTGGGTAAATCTCAACGACTGACTCCTTGCCCTCGAAGGTACGATCTTTGATATCTTGGTCGGGCAAGCTAGAATGGACGACACCGATGGACGTCATATTGATTTGTGTTTCACTAGTCATGTAATATCCTTGGAGACCTTTTCGTGGGTGAAGACCCCCCAAAGACGGGACTATATGTTAAGCGCTGTACTCAACACGCCGAGAGAAATCCGGCCATAGCCACCAATTTCTCAGTCGTAGGCGGTGTGAGCGGGCAAAAAGACTTTCTGAACTACAGGATCTGCATCAGGCGTAATGCAATAAGAGAAGGAAAGGGGGGGTGTGCGACGCTCGAGCTCGAGCATCCCAACACTACGCGATTTGTCGGTACAGTCATGCTGTTGCAAGTTATGTTGTAAAGCCGGTCACAGCAATCCATGGGTCAGACGAAGCGAGACCTGAGATTCGAACAAGAATCACGGGGCCAAAGCACGTCGATGGAAGCTGGATGACCTGGTTAATCCTTGCGTCTCCCTTGGAGTCTAGAGGAACTGCGCTTGTGCTCGCAACGACGCCGCTGTTTTGGCAGACGAGGCTTGCCAGGACACTTGAGACAGGACCGGTAGTCCCATCCAGGGCTGTCCCCGTCCCGGTAATAAGCAGGCCTACTATGTTGACGTGTAATCTCCCGTTGGGTGAAAGCCCTGCTTCTCCCGCGGCGACAACCCACGGAACGCCACCGCTAGGGACGCCGGAAATGAACGTGTTTGGAGTGGATCCGGCAAGCGATGATTGAACCTGAATCTGGGACGCTCCTTGCGATGGGAGTGCGATACTCACGACAAGTGCTGCACTGAGGACAGAAAGAGCTACTACTAGTATAGAAGCTATGATTATGTGCTTCATGATTTAGTGAAAAAGAGCTGGCGCTCACTTAAGCCTTCTGGTGTAACAAACAATGCTACTAGGATAATAGTAGCAAGTATTGTTCATTTCATTGGGCTGGGTATAAGAGGGGTCAGCACTAGGGAAAAAAGGCCAACTCTCTTCGACCTCTGCGACGGCATAGTTTTTCCCAATTGCTATCACAAGCAGGACTCCTTGGAACTAGATGGCGACGGATGCTGAGGGATCCGGAGACCCTTCTCGGAACAATTTTGGCCAGTATTGCCTCAATACCTTCCACGAAATTCTTCCGCACCTTTAGGCTTCTGTAGCAGAAGCCTGGACTGTAAAAAGCTGAACCTTTATAGCAGGTACCTGAAGGGCGCAAAGGGCTCAGGCCTGGACATGTCAATCGTCCACGCGCTCGTCGTGGAGAGATGCAGAGGAGGGGTAAGCGTGAGAAACATGGTCAAGGAAGACCATACCCAAGGCACCATGGTTGAGCTCCTTCTCCCAAGCGCCTGATTTCCTACTTTACAATATCTTCAAATTGCCAGCCTGTTTGAAAATCTGGATCGGGGTTATACCTTGACAACGGACAGGCGTTTCTGCCGCTTCAACAACCGTGAATCCATATCCCTTGGACGAGTAGACAGTTCCGAAGTTGTTACAAGAGAGATTCCCGAGGGAGGACTGTGCCTCTCCTCATTCGTCGTGATTACCGAAGAGTCAAACCCGCGCCGCGTACTCCTGGGTCACCTGAATCCAAATGCGAGGTGGGACCACATAGGTGCGCTCGATGAGGCTCGTGTGAAGGCCCACGGCGGCGGATGGATGATTCCCTCCTCTCACCTGATGGTCCACGAATCGCCTCAGGAGGCCGCAAGCAGGATCTTAAGGGAGCAGCTCAACCTCAAAGGTCTCCCTCTTTCTGAGCCAAGAGTGGTATCGGAAGTGTCCACGCCAAGGAGGTTTCCAAACCTGCCGGCTCACTGGGACCTCGAGTTTATCTTCCTCGGGCACACAGATCGCTTGCCGCAGTCGGACGCCTGGACCGAGCTTCGATTCATCGATCTCGCAAAGACGCCAAAATCAGAGATTGCGAGGTCGCACGAGGACATTCTAGAGTCGGCCGGACTAAAGTTCGGCTCTTAAAGAAGTATGCTAGAGAAAGAATGTCATTGATTGGGGATTCGAGTGCGCACACCATTTTCTTTTGAGTCTTGTTTGATCTTCGCAGGGTTCCAAAAGAAAATGTTTCACTTCATATATACTCTCCATTAGTCATTTTTATATCACAGGTCCTCACCAAGCAAGATGCTGAGGGATCCAAAGCGAGCATACTGAGGCCTGCAAAGGGCTCTCTAAACTCGGACTCTTTCTCATCACCACCTTCTCGCGGCGTCGATTATCTATCCTCCAGTCCGCGCACGAACTTTGACATTGAGCTCCTCAAGGAGGAGATCGGGGAGCGTGTCGCGGTCATCGATGCCTGTCTTCCCCCGCAACTGGCAGAGGATCTCAGGGAGCGCGGCGTCAGAGCCGTCTGGGTTCCAGCGATCATGGGAGACGGCGCGAGCGATGAGGAAATCTACAGGCAACTCCTGATCTCGAATTGGCAATTGTCGTACTTCAGGGACATGGAGAAGGTCCTGCTGACTCGAGACGTCGAATTTTACAGGAAGGTGCGAAAGATGGCGATACTCGTAAGCAAGCACTACCAGATTCAAAACTCTCGACAGGAGCTCAGCGCTCAGGACTTGAGCAGGTCAATGCTTCGCAAGATGCGGCAGCTAAGTTCATGAAGATATTCCCAAAAGTATTGCTGGATCTAAGCAAGCGTGTTCAGGAATACGCTAGTTGCGGCTTGGAATGATAGCAGCAGCTGTTTGTAGCTGTTGCTGCTCTTGAACCTGCTCGCGATTTGGTAGTAATTTTCTATTTGGAGAATAATATCCAGACTCTTTCAATATGGCGATCCGTCTTTCTACATACTCGCTCAGTGTCCTCGCTTGATCTATGTGTTCATACACGAACTCTACTCTTGCTAGACCTACTCCATGGATCTTTCTGATTCTTTCAACCAGTTCTGTCGCCGTTACAATTTTTGCAAGTATTGTGCTGTATAATCCAAAGTCGGCCCACGCGCCGGCGTAGATCATCACCTCTCCTAGGAGCTCGAGAATTTTCTTCTCAGCGTCGACCCTTTGCTCGCGCGACGTAAATGAAACCAATACATCTGCTGGGACAGAGCCTGTAATCGCACGGTAGTCCATTGTGGGGACTGACAGAAGCGCTCTGGTTGTTACAAGTCTTGCCAGTCTTCGTTTCAATGTTCTGACCGAAATTCTCATCTCTCTTGCGAGCTGGCTGTAACTCCTGAATCCGTCGCCCCTCGTGAGTCTCGCAATCAACATCCAGTCTAAGAACGATAAAGCGGATGCGGACGTGCAAGTGGGGTACTCTACTTGACTGAAGACACCATCAGCAGTTCCTGCTATGCCTTTGAAAAGCGCAAGTTTCCTTTGGAGATTTCTTTGATTCTCATAGGCGAATGCGAGACCAATCATGCTCCCGTGGAAATTTTGGATGAACAGCATTCCTTCGATGAGCTTCAATTTCTCAATCACGTCTTGCTTTGGGAGCGAGTTTGAAACATCAAGAGCATATGCGCCGACTTCCAGTCCAAGCAGGCGAGGATTCGCGTATGCCGAGGTTCCGGTGAGAACGCCAGAGTGATACATATTCTTGATCCTGTTTCTTGCCGTTCCCGCGGATATTCGCAATCTCTTTGCAATTTCCCTGTAAGGGGATCCTAGGCCCGGCCTTGCGGGTAAAACCGACTGGGCCTGGGTCAGTTCTCTAAGAATACGAATGTCTAGTGCGTCCAAAATGCTCAGCTGTATTGCCTGAAATGGAAGTGCTCTCTCATAAGTTTGTCACTTTTGTGCAACGGTGCTGAACACTAGTTTAAGTCAATCCTAAAATCCTAAGATGCGAAAAAGAAGGAGAGTTGAATCTCAGAATCCTTGTCTCGGGCTTACCATTATACACGAAGTAGGACTAAATTTTTCGCTGTTTCATGCAGCATTGCGATCATAACTATTTTTCTCTTTTCGGCCGTAATCGCTGTGCCGGGGGCATACGCCTTCTCTAACGGCGAGAACGCTTCGATAGTACTTGGCCAGCCTGATTTCACGTCGAAATCTAATATCAGTCCTCTGATCAATCAGTCGAGATTTGACTCTCCAAATGACGTGAAGTTTGATTCCTCTGGCAACCTGTGGGTGGTTGATTCTGCGAATAGCCGAGTCCTGGAATTCAAGCCTCCCTTTTCCAATGGAGAAAGCGCGAGCCTTGTTTTGGGCGAACCGAATTTCAATACGGCTTACCTTCCTGGTGGGACACCTGTCAACGGGACGGTACTTGGCGTCCCAGAGGCGATTGCGTTCGACTCCTCCGGAAACCTCTGGGTTTCTGATACGGGAGACAGCCGCATCGTCGAATTCAAAGCGCCTTTTTCAACAGGCGAGAACGCAAGCCTTGTTCTGGGAGAGCCTGATCTCAAGACTCCCGGGGATACAACCCAGCCTGCTTCCCAGAGCAATCTCAACGCTCCAGTCGGGCTTGTTTTTGATTCCTCAGGGAATCTGTGGGTCGCCGATGCTGGCTACTACAGGGTGGTCGAATTCAAGGCTCCATTTTCCAACGGTGAAAGCGCTTCGCTCGTATTAGGGCAGGACAATTTCACTGCAAAGAATTTTCCCAATGAGCCAGGGTGTCCCCCGAACTGCGGCTCGCCGACACAGTCTACTCTCAATAGCCCAATGGATGTGGCTTTCGACGCCTCAGGGAATCTGTGGGTGGCCGACAGGAGTGATTACAGAGTAGTGGAATTTACACCTCCATTCTCAAACGGGCAGGCGGCCAGTCTAATTTTAGGCGGCGCTTGTGCGATTTTTGGACAACTGCTGGGGGCAAACTGCCTCGAGGTTACTGAGTTCATAGCGTTTGATCACTCTGGCATGCTTTGGGTCTCGGATACTGGAAACGGGAGAATTCTTGGATTCCCCGCGCCCATTTCGAGCGGCGAGAATGCGACTGTCGTGCTCGGTCAGCCGGACTTTGCGACGACTTTCTCCAACATATGGAATGCTACTCAGAGTATATTGATCACCCCGGAGGGAATTGTGTTTGACTCGTCGGGAAATCTTTGGGTGGCTGACTCCGGGGTTAACAGGGTGCTCGAATTTGGTCCGGGTGCACCAAGTAGCAGTACTTCCTCAATCGCTAGTTCTTCAAGCGTGAGCTCGGTTTCATCGTCAAGAAGTTCCGCTCTTCCCACTTCGAGCAACGCCATCACTCCGACCTCGACACCCTCTTCAACGACCAGTGCGCCGGCGACTACCATCACATCTGTTCCTACTTCCAGCTCCGCGGGCGGCGGGGCTGCTTCCTCGATGTCCTGGGTTTATCCTGTTGTCGCGGTAGTTGTCGTAGTTTTGGTGATAGGAGCCGTTTTCATCCTGATGAGAAGACGCCGCTGATTGTGAAACCCGGATCCGGAAAGGCTCGTAGATCGAGAGACTTTCGGCGCGCAAGCGTCGGCTGGGAGAAGAGATAATTTCCGCATCGAAGAAAAGCAGCGTCTTTAGCTGGGATGTCTCGCTAGCCATAAAAGAGCATTTTCTCCAATTTTCCCTTCTCACCAAATTGGCCTCGCCTTCCTCCGCTTCTCTCAATCCGGGATCTCCTGCTTCCACACATCATCCCGGCATGACCTCGGTCAACACCAAGAATATTGTCATCCTTCTCATCTTGGCTCTGTCGCTTGCACTAATCGTCATCGACTCCACCGTTGTCAACATCACTCTTCCCGCAATTCAAGCTGACTTTTCTGTATCGGTCAACGACCTCGAGTGGATCAGCTCGATCTATGCTCTTTTCTTCGGCTCCTTCATTCTCACGTGGGGGAAACTTGGAGACCAGTTCGGTCGTCGGCGAATATTCATGGGCGGCGTGACGCTGTTCATAGTTGGATCAGCGATAGATGGCCTATCTGCAAACCTGTCGATGATGCTCCTCGGGCGCGCGATCCAGGGGTTTGGATCTGCGATGGCCTCTCCCTCGACGCTTTCAATCCTCACGACCACGTTCACGGGTAGGGCGAGGAGCGTCGCGTTCGGTGTGTGGGGAGCGGTTGCGGGCGCGTCCGGCGCTCTTGGGCCGCTGCTGGGAGGATACTTTACCACGTACGACAGCTGGCGGTGGGCGTTCCTGATCAACGTGCCCATAGGTTTGGTGGCTTTGATTGGTGCCCTAATTGTAATCAAAGAATCCAAGTTCAAGACTCCGAACTATACCACGGATTACGGAGGCGTTACTCTAATCACGCTGTCGCTCTCTGCGTTGATTTTTGGTCTCATTGAGGGGCAGACATACGGTTGGCTTGCCGAGAAGCAGACCTTCACCGCACTTGGATTCATCTGGCCCTTTTCGAATTTTTCTCTTCCTGCATTCTCCATAGTTTCGGGGACGCTCCTGCTACTTCTTTTTATATACTATGAAATCAAAAGGCAGCATGCTGGAAAGGACCCTCTGTTTGAATTCTCGCTGCTGAAGTTCACGGGCTTCAGGTTCGGGATACTTACTGTCCTCATCGTCGCCGTGGGCGAGTTCGGTGTTTTCTTCATCCTTTCGCTGTATCTCCAGATTGTTCGAGGATTATCTGCGATTGAGACCGGGATAACATTCCTGCCGATGGCGATCACGCTGCTGATTTCTGCACCGCTTGCCGGACTGCTTGCAAGCAGGGTCGGCCCAAAGTGGATCGTAACTACCGGGATGACGCTTGAGGGGATTGCGCTCTTGGCGATGTCGCAGGTGATCACGATCTCTTTTCCCATCTACTACCTCTACCCTGTCCTCATTGTTTATGGCGCGGGCGTCGGCCTCGCCGTGGGGCAGCTTACCAACACCGTACTTACAAGTATACCCTGGCAGAAGGCGGGTATTGGATCGGGCGCCAACAACACCGTAAGGCAGATCGGCGCTGCATTCGGTGTCGCGATTATCGGGGCGGTGCTCGTCGCGGTGATGTCGTCGGGCGGGCAGGCAGATTTGAATGCTAGCGCGGTGATTCCTGATGCGCTGAAGGCTTCGATTGCGAAGGTCTTTGACTCTGGTCTTACTGGCGGGATCGGATTCTCCATGCCCTTCGGAGTCGCTGGGACTCCAGTAGGAGACGCGATCAAAACCGTGTTCAACGACGCGATCACTCAAGGAACGCGCTCGGCTGCTCTAACGGCAGGGATATTCTGCGGGGGCGGCGCTGTGTGTTCGCTGCTCATACCCAACGCCAAAAAGGCAGACGGCAGTAAGAGCTCGGAGTTTGATCAACACCAGCCTGCGTCTGAGGCCACTGCGTAGTTGACGGATCAGGACACCTCCTTTTTTGATCGGGCGTGGTAGCTCACTCTAGGGAATCATTGAATAGAAACTAGCTGTCCGTCCTAACGGTTAGCCCCCTGTGCCATTTCACCTCCACGTCATCATCACCAAGATCCACGATCATATTCCACATTTTTTGTGCCAATTTCTATATACTGAAATCGCGGCGCTGATGGCGTGCGCTCACTCTCTTCCTCCTAATGATTAACCCGCGTCAGAGATTGAGGAAGTTCCTCGTGTGTTATGCCGGAATTCGCAAAACATCCTCGAAAATCCGAAAATTCGAGACATGCTGCCCTAATTTGTTTCCTCGAAACAAGCTGAAGCAAAGGGAAGGTCTTTTTCCCGTTTCCCGCTTTAAATACCATAATAGCACCGTTACGTACCCCCTCTAGGGGGGTACCCCCTCGCTTTCTCGACAATTGTCGAGAAGTCCAAAGATACTTTGAGTGGAATTTCCTCCGCTGAAGAGCCTGGAAAGATTGACGGAAGAACGTATCCCGGTATACTTCATAGGAACAGGTTAGTTGAGAAGAAATCGTCGTCATGAATCCAAAGTCACATCATTGTACTCTATCCGGTAGCCGTTATCCGCTCCAAACTTCGACGAGGGAGTACTTAGCATTCACTAAATGTGATTACGTACGTGATCACGTACGTAATTTCGCGAAAACTGAAATAATAGAGACGCAACTCGAGATGACTTTTCGCTGCTCACGATTTTCAATCCATTCGAGGTTTCAATGTAGTCTCGCCTTGCTAACTGTTGTCAACCTTGCGCGTCTTGCGATTGAGGTTTCTGGTTAGCCCTTATGTATTTCATAGATTCAGGTCAAGCTTGAATTTGCAGAGCTTCTTATCACTCTTGACGGGTGCGCCGCTTGGAGTACCTTCCTATCCTTGTGGCACGAGTAGCCAATTCATCTTGACCGGGATCGGGTTCATAATCATAGGCGTAATAAGTATAGGAGTCCACTTTGTACAGCACTGGTAGGATGGACTCGGCAGGGGATGATAGGAGATATTTGGATTTCTTCCATTGCTTCAGTCTACCTTATGTTTCTAAATGAAAGCCCAGTCCTGAGCATCTTCTTGTGAGCGATTCTCTTTCCCACTGCGAACGCGCGAAGGTCTCTAGCCTTTTGCACGTCGACTTCATCATAACCCACGTCGATCATCATCTGGCGAATCGCGGACGGAGAGGGCTTGAACCAGTTGTACCTGTGGAGGATTGACGGCCCCCAGTATGCTAAAATCGGCTTGTCCGAATCCGTTATTGCTGATTCAAGGAGACACTTTCCCCCGTCCTTCAAGCAATTAAAGGTGATGCGAAGAGCCATTATCAGGTCGGTGACGTGATAGAGCACGCCGGCGAAGAGGATGAAATCGAACCTATCCTGGAATGATGGGGCTGTCAAATCGTAAAGGGAGAGCGGCAGAGCCTCGAAGTTAGTCAAGTTGAATGCGTGTATCATGAACCTTACGCAGTCGATTGCATCAGCCCGCTCTTCGATTGCTGTGACGTTTGCGCCCATCACGTTGAGGAGGAGACTCATTCCTCCAGTCCAGCATCCGATGTCGAGCACGCTCTTGCCGCGAAGCGAATCTGGCGAGAAGGCTTTGAATGAATCAATGAAAGTTGCAATGACGGCGAGGTGCCTGTCGGCCATGGTTCCTTTGAGATAGAAATCGCCGAAATCGTGGTTGTGACCCCAGTCCAACTTTTTCTGGAATTCATCTATGCGTTCCTTGAATGTCTTTGGATCCACGTTTACAAGGTTGTTTGTTTTGTAGTGAGTCTCCATCAGGTTCTTCAGGTAGCTGTATGAGGGAGAGTTGAATGCCCTTGCTGCGCGCAACCCGCCGCCCATCTGAAACTGCAAGTAACCGCTGCACCTCCCGATGGGCCGGTAGAATGAGGCTATAAAGTTGAAAAGAGCCCCTTCTTCGGTTGGCGCAAGAACTCTGCCGAAGGAAAAGTTCCTCAAGGCAAAAATGCGAAGAGATCGCCGCCTCTACACCACTAGATTGTCAGAATATTCCCGAAATCGAGATATACACTCAAACCTTATGACGCGTAATGCCATTTGTGATTACTGCCACAATAACCTGCTATCTTCTAGCGGGCGACGGACCGGTAGCAAAACAAGAGTTTCTAAAGCACATAAGCGACCCCGGTGAAACCTTCATAATCGCGTACGGGTTCACTCTAGTGCCGATGATCAACGACCTGATCGCAGCGCACCAGAAAGGGGTTCCGCTCCACATTTTCTTGGACCACACCCAGTCCGAGGGGTGATGCAAAAACCAGAAGTTCAGAAGGTGGTCGACGCTGGAGTGGAAGTGACCATAGGTACATCACCGGTTGGTACGCAGTACATCTGCCACACGAAGGGAGTCGCCTCAAACGACAGTCCTCAATGGTGTTGGGAAGGATCGACCAACTTTTCAGAGAGCGCGTGGAACCAGGTGAACACGGCCATGGTATTCTCCTCGCAGGAGTGGTATGACAACTTTGTGTCGCAGTTCGAGCAGATTAGGCAGTTTGCTTGGGACAACGAGAGGGAGTTTCAGGTTATGAAGAGCCCTCCGTCAGGAGTGACCTAGCATCTGGATTGATTCTCGCTCGTCTGCTGGCGAAAGGGCCTCGCTCACGTTTTACAGCGTGCCTGCGATTTAGTCGCGTTTCTAGGTCTCGCGATCGGGGCTGTGGCAAAGATACCTTCGAGAGTTTTGAGGAGGATCTGAAGCGGCCAGAACAACAACATATCCACACCTGCTGCGACCAATTGTGCTTCACAAGCAGCTCAGTTTTGCTAAAAAGTGCCCTCCTGAATCAGGTATAAACGGCGAGCTGTTTTTGGCACCACGTTGCAAGTCTATGAGTGCGGTAGTCCTATTTTATATTCTTGAATGCGTGAAGGCAACTTTGGATTCTGGGACTGTAAGTGGCAAACTGCTATCCGGATTAAGGTTTTATTCAAGATGAATTTGGTAGAGGAAGAAGGCTTCCGGTTTCAAATTGCCCTGACCTCTCAACGTCTTCAATAATTATTGTTCTGATAGGGGGTGGATACCCGATTTTTCACTTTGACAACCAGAGGGGTGCTGGCGCAGGATGATCAACCGCGTACCCAGATTCGAGTGTGGATCATTTGATGGGCCAGGTAACTAATCTCGCCGGAGCGACGCGTGACCTGAACTCCCATAGAAATTTTCCACCGTCGATTCACGTAGTCCCGGCCTGAACAACGCTTTTCTTTGGACGGACCACGATAGTGCACCGCACATGGTGAGCTCAAAGAATAAACCTAGAATCGTTATCCGCCACAAATGTGATCTGATACATTGTCCAAATGGCAGCCGTGTAGTCGAAATCCGACCTTGAAGTAAAATATTCGAATTCCTCCAAACTCTCGGAGCGAATCTCTTCTGCTTTCGAGATAGTTTCCTTGCCGAGAAAATTCAGTAGCAAAATATAGCGGGTGTGCCTAAGAACTAACCGTCTCCAGCACTGTGTTGCGCCAAGCGCTTAAATACGTATCCACATACATATACACGTAAATGACCTCAAAGAACCTCACTGTAAAGGAGGAGGTGTATAACAAACTCCTAGAAGCAAAGAAGGGCCACGAGAGCTTCAGCGAAGTGATAGAAAGACTTCTTGAAGGGAAGAGAGACGTCATGTCATTTGCTGGAATTTTCTCTGGCGATAGGGAGTTTGAGGAAGCCACCAAAGACATACTGGAAGTGAGAAAGAAGACTACGCTGAGGAAGTGCTAACTTGATACTAATTGATACCACGGTAGCAGTAGACTTTCTCCGCGGGGAGAGGCACACGGTTTCGCGAATAAAATCGATTCAAGGAGCCGCAGATTCCATCGGTATCTCTTCTGTATCTCTTTTTGAACTGCTACATCCTCTTCGACACAGAAAGCTGGAAGAACAAGAAAGAGCTGTTCGTTCTTTCGTGCATCAGCTAGACCTTCTTGCGCTGGATTCGGACGCAGCTGACGCATCATCTGAAATCATGGGATCACTTTTGAGGGTGGGTCATCCTATCAATGCATTGGATGTCCTGATCGCGGGAACCGCCGTGGCGAACGGTGCTGAAATGGTCCTTTCAAACGACGAAGATTTTCGCACGATCGCCAAAGTTTCGGACCTCAAAATCGAAATTGTCCATGCCAAATAGTTGAAGGAGATTTCTACCGTTTTTCTCTCTGACTGACTGTTTTGTTTCAAGGATTGTCATCATTCAGGTGCCTTCGTAAGCGCATCGATGCGAACAAAGCGTCCAGATCAGCTGTGCAATCAGATTCGGCAGTTCGCTTGGGACAACGAGAGGGGGTTCCAGGTGAAGAAGAACCCTCCGCTAGGGGTAACCTAGCCCTTGGATTGATTCTCGCTTGTCGGCTAGCGGCAAGCACGTTTATGCGCTCCGGCACCAGAATCATTGAGGCAAGCGCTACGTCCGAATTAGAAAACTATATTTCACGCCAGTATGATAATCATACCGACTGCAAATGGGAGAGGAACCAGAGATTGCCACAGTCGGCACCAAGGGACAGGTAGTGATACCTCAGCAAATCAGAAAGGAGTTGCAAATCAAGCCAAAGGCAAAAATGGCGGTCTACAGGAGAGGGAACAAGCTAGTAATGGCGAAACTCGAAGTTCCGTCGATCGGCGACGAGCTTAAAGATTTGTTTAGACAGATAGACGAGCGATACAAAGGAAAGAGGAGGAGACCGAGCGAGCGAGAAATACTGAAAGAGATTCAGGCTTACAGGCTGGATAAACGAGCGAGAAGACGGGACGTATGAGATTGTGCGCGTCGTTGTCGACACCAATGTCTTAATTTCGGCTTTGATTAGGGGCGGAAAACCGCGACGCGTGTTGTTTCATCTATTCGAACAACATCAAGTAGTGTCCTCACCGCAGTTACTGGCCGAACTGGCAGATGTTCTTTCGAGGGGAAAGTTCGACGACGTTGATGAATCGCAGATCGAAACTTTTCTGTCGATTCTGAGTAGCGGAGTCATTCTCGTTACACCTTCGAAGTCCTTCAAAGTTATCTCGGAAGATCCGGACGACGATGTCGTTCTAAGCACGGCTTACCAGGGAGGCGCGACCCATATAGTCTCAGGCGATCGACATCTACTAGACTTGGGGGAATTCAAAGGAATACGAATAGTCACCGTGAAGAAAATGTTCGAGCTGCTGTTGGAGTCTCGCCATGATGAGTGACGCGCACCCACAATTCCCCTGTATCGATGCTCCCGATCGGCTTCTGCAGTAAATCCTGAATTATTCCGGCTCCGAGAAGTTTGATTTTCAGGGTTTCGTGCCAGATAAATTTGGATTTGTCCTCCGCGAGGGAATTGGGACAGAATGATTTCCGCTGTTAGCTATTAGGCTAACAGGACCCCTCCTGAAGATCTTATTGTCAGACAGGTACTGAATCACCATTTCGCAGACGTGCCTGGAGTAGCTCTCGAATCGACACCGCACCAGCAAGTTTCAGACAACTTCATCGACTTATTGAACCTGCAAACAGTCTACCCCAGCATAAACTTGCGGCAACATTTGTGCCGGAAATTTGCCCTTTCGCTCGACTTTCCGCAATTGATTTATCGATAACGACTCTATCGAGGGAGGAGGAGTTCTTAGTTGTCTCAGGTGCGTCGCAGACTGGCCGCGATCATGTTCACTGACATGGTCGGCTACACGACACTGGGGCAGAGGGACGAGTCCCTATCGCTAGCGCTAGTTGAAGAACAGAGGAAGCTCATCAGACCAATACTGCGAAGGCACGGAGGCAGAGAGGTGAAGACGATTGGAGATGCTTTTCTCGTCGAGTTTAGAAACGCCCTGGACGCGGTTCGGTGTGCGTACGACATCCAAAGAGCTTCGAGGGAGTTCAATATCTCTCAATCCTCTGACGAGCGCATCAGATTGCGTGTGGGGCTCCACGTAGGGGACATCGTTGAAGAATCGGGCGGCGATATCCTCGGTGACGCAGTTAACGTAGCATCAAGAATTGAGCCTCTAGCAGAGGAGGGTGGAGTCTGTCTCACTAGACAGGTCTACGACCAAGTCCAGAACAAATTCGATCTTCCCATCGAAAGTCTCGGGACCAAGGTCTTGAAGAATGTTGGCGTTCCCGTGGAAGTGTACAGGATGATGATGCCCTGGGGCGGATCAAGGACATCTTTAACGACGCGTCTCGACAGAACCCGGGTAGCCGTTCTCCCCTTTGCAAACATGAGCCCGGATCCGGCTGATGAGTACTTCGCCGACGGGATGACTGAGGAGCTCATCGACAGGCTGGCACAGGTCAAGGAGATAGAGGTCATTGCGAGGACATCTGTGATGAGCTACAAAGGGGAGAAGAAGAAGGCCTCGCAGATGGCCAAGGAACTGGACGTAGGGTCACTGGTCGAGGGGAGTGTCAGGAAGGCGGGTAGTAGGATAAGGGTTACTGCTCAGCTCATCAACGGCGCGACCGAGGGGCATCTCTGGTCCTCCCACTATGACGGGAGCCTTGACGACATATTCGCTGTCCAGAGCGAGATAGCCGAGAAGGTTGCTGGGGAGCTGAAGATTCAGCTCCTGCAGTCGGAGAAGAAGACCATTGAAAAAAAGCCGACTGAGAACATTGAGGCGTACAACGACTTTCTCCGCGGGAGGGAGTTATACAGGGAGGGATCGGAGGCATCACTCCTGCAGGCCCTGAAGCTCTTCGAGAAGGCCGTTGAGCTGGATCCATCGTTTGCTAGAGCCCACATCGGTGTGGCGGAGTGTCACCAGTGGCTCGCCAACTTTGGATACGAGCCCTGGGACGTCATGCTCCCTGTAGTGAAGGCCTCGCTAGAGCGCGCCCTGGAGTTGGATCCGAGCCTTGCCGAGGCCCACGCGTCACTTGCGATGCTGCACCTCCACGAGGACGACCTCGCAGGTGAGGAGGCGGAAGCGAGGAAGGCGCTGGAACTCAACCCGAGCCTACCCGAGGCCTACAGCGTACTGTTCGATGTTGCGAGCATCAAGGGCGAGACCGAGGAGATGATGAGGGACATCGAGACGGCCTACCGATTAGACCCGATCAGGCCGCGGTACATCTCCCTTCTCGGTCACGCATACTTCTCGACCGGGAGGGAGCAGGACGCCCTGGAACACTGGAGGAAGACCGAGCACCTTGCTCCAGCCGACACCTACAGGAACATGACAGACTACTACCTCTCGAAGGGGGACATTGCGAAGGCTAGGGAGCTCCACGCAAAGTTCGAGAAGCTCGAGCCCACCCACGCGTGGGTCACCTACATGGGGGGATTCATCGACGCCATGGCCGGGGACAGGGAGAAGGCGTTCCTTGCAATCAGGAAGATTGAGGAGAGGAATATGGGCCCTATCGCGTACAACTACATCGCCTACATCTACCACGCACTCGGGGACATGGATAGGTACTTCGAGTACCTGAACAGGGCGATGGAGGAGCATGCGGGACCCTTCATCACCTACGTGATGTACTCCCCGCTCCTTGCAAAGGCTAGGGAGGACCCCAGGTACAAGGAGTTGGTGGAGAAACTCAGAAGGTAGACGGGGTTGTAGAAGTAGCGCCTCCATTTCGGAGTAATCTAGCACGCAGATTGATTCTAGCTTGTCGGCAAGCGGAAAGGTCACGCTCACGTTTTACGGGGATTTGTGGTTTAGCCGCCCTTCGGATAAGAGCCCTCTTTTGAGCTACAAGTCTCCAAACCAGAAAAGCGGTTCAAAAGCTTTATAGTTCAGATCAACGGTATCGCTATATTGGCGATGGTAGCGACCAAGGGAAAAATCACTCGACTGGTCAAGGTCACGTACGGATCCAAGAAGGTCGGCGGCACTTCGCTGGGGAAGAGGCTCTTTGGGTATAAGGGGTGGAGCGTAAAATACAAGGGCAAAAGATACCCGCACAAGCCGATCTCGGGAAACCTTCAAAATTTGGGGGTGGAAAGAGTCGGGCGCGCTAAATTCATTGCGCGAGAAGAGAATTTGCGAGAGATTGAGAGTGCGATTCGCAAGAAAGGAGGAATGGTTAGACAGGTGGAACCGGTGACGATGGACGAAAAGGAGGTCGAAAGGAACGCTCGGCTAGTATACAGAGGGTTCATCGATCCTCTAATTGAAAAGATCAAGTACGCGTCCGAAACCCAAAACAAAGAGCTGTACACAGCAGCCCTCGAGAACGGGATACGAATGACCGTCAGCTTTGAGAAATTCCTGAACGAAATGGACGACTACGGCTCTCCGTTTGTAAAGGAAGAAAAGCAAAGAGACAGTGAACTTGTAAAGAAGATGAAAGGCCTAGAATCCGTGGCACAGGAGGATTTTGAGGTGGCAAAGATTCATGCAGAGTTTTTCAGGGCGGAGCTTGAAAACCTGAGGGATCAGATCCTCAAGTAAACAGAGTGCTTACCCCACTCTTTCCAACCTAAAGAATCCAAGGTGGGCCCACCTAGAGTTTCCAACGGAGGCAGTTCCTCTGACGGATTGGCAACCCACCCGGCCGAATCCGCCTCTCGATAGCAGAGATCCAACCATTTTTCCCTTATCGGATCCATTCTATCGTTCCTCTTGAATAGCTCAACATCGGTTAGTCTATTTGCAACCCTGACTGCAGGTGTATGACCGTGCTTTACAAAGTAGATCAGCAGCCTTTTCCCAAAAGTAGGCGAGAATCGAACGAGCCCGTTATGCACACGACCATAGATCTCCTCTAGTTTGTTATCGGCATATACAAGCGACACCGGCTCCCAGTCTAAATGGTCACCAATGAAGACGTCATAATCCCAGTAATACCAGTAGGTTAAGGCAGTCTTGTTCCTGTCTCTCCTGACCTCCACAACTGTGCGGGTCGGGACTGTTCCAGACAGGGCTGGGTTTCTGTCGTGAATCTTAAACTGCACTGGATCGAAGCCTTCGATTTTCAGGGATTCAAGTGAGATCAGTGTGTCTTTATCCTCCTGCGAGGGAACTGGGACAGAACGAATCGCACTGTTGGCTGCGGCGTAAATTCCGCGGATTCTCTCAACTAATGGACTGGGCAGTCTCTCAGCTTACCTCGCTATCATTGGGCATCGCCTTGAAGAGCAGCACTGCAACGATGCATTCGAAATCCTAGCAGGACGTCTTTAAGGCGATAGGGGTGCCTTGATAGACCATCCTTCTCTGTGTTGCTTCCAAGAAAGAAAGGTCTCCAAACAGTTGTGACTATTGTGCGGGAGTCGTCGACACTGCCGAGGCACTCGCTATCTCCAAGATGAAGCTACACCACTTGAGTATAGACTAGGCCCTTTCATGGGGAAAGCTTGCCTTTTCACCGAAGAAAGACAGAGAGCATATTAAGACAAAATTTGAAGGAATGTGAGCCCATAGAATCTCTGAAAGGAAAAGCGTATGGGGTACATGCCGCGGTCGCCTAGCCTGGTAGGGCGACGGCTTGCTAAGCCGTTTCGGCTTTGCCGATCGTGAGTTCAAATCTCACCCGCGGCGCCATTTATTACGCTTTCAAGTCCTATACTTTCCTTTTCTTGGAGGGAGTGACCAGTAGAGAGGAAGGACACCCACCTCCAGCATGAAAACGACCGTTTCGGAACGCATCTTCCACGGGAGTGAAAACACAAACCGATACAAGGGAATCTCCAGACCGCCAGAGTAATCCTTCGGCTCGGCCGCTCACTAGGGAATCCTTATTACAGCTTTTACCCAACCGCCTTATTGGGTAATCTCTCCGATACATGGCCGTCGCAACCTATCATAAACGGAAACTGTACATCCCTAAAGAAGTAGAAAACAAGCTCAAACTCAGCGACGGAGACCGAGCCGAGATAGAGGTTCTTGATGAAGGGACGTTCAAGGTAAGGTTGAAGCGTAAATCCGGCATGACTGCAGCGGAGGAGCGCCTGATCGATCGGATGATCAATAAACCGTTTTCAGGAAAACTTGCGGCAAGACATTTCCGGCGTAAGGATTATTATGATGAAAGTTAGGCTCAACGGAGTGGAAGTCGAACTGACGAGTTACGCCTCCGAAAACATACTACTTGATACAAACATTCTAGTCTTTGCCAACCACAAAGGCTCTGCTTATCATTCAAAGGCATCCTGCATTGTGCTCGCTTCATTACAGGGAAGTCTCAAGGCGCACGTTAGTAGTCAAAACTTGTTAGAATTCTATTCAGTGTTGACGAGCTCGAAAAGGGTGAAGCCATTACCGAGCTCTTCGGAAATCTCTAGAATATGCTCCGATTTGCTGCTTAGTCGCAAATTGAAGAAGATCTTTCCAAACGAGGACGCGATTACCGAAGCGATAGAAATAGCTAGAGAGAAGGCGCTACGCGGCCCGCAGATTTTTGACTGCCTACTTGCAGTAACGGCCCGAATGAACAAGATAGACCGTATATGGACAGACAATCTTTCTGACATGGAACACTTTTCTGACTCTTTACACGTCGAGAATCCTCTTTCCATGGAATGGGAGTTATTGGAAAATGATTAGGCAAGATCCTAAATTGCCACAGAACGAGGAGTGGTAGGAAACTGCTACTTCAAATCTACTCGAAGTGACGAAAGCAAGTGACGCCGCTCCTTCCCTTTATTCTCACGATTGGAGTTCTTGGCTTCGGCCTCGGTTGGTCATGGGCTTTCTTTTCAGGTTGGGCAGGGAAGCGAAGTAGTCGTCGGTGGAAACCCATCGACGATGAAAAAGGCATTGTAAGCTGGCTCTTGATAGCATCATGAATCTACTGTGCGGTTCATTACCGAGACAGCCAACATAACAGCGTAAGCGAGGCCTGATACTCATGTAGTGCCGAAGTGAAAACTCACAGATTCTACTTCTTTAGTGGGCGGGCAAGACTGGGACGCGGTGCCTTTGTTTTCTCACTCAAAAACCCCGTCCTGCGCAGTTACCGCTTGTGCTTCCTTTGCTCCAGTCGCCGACTCCGAAATGCGATTATCGTAGTTGAATCCCTCAAGATATAGGTATCATCCACCCCCCCGAATAATACGGCGCGATGTGCTATCTAGTGGATAACTGCGGGGTGTTGACGTACTTCCTCTCTGCTTTGATGGGCGTGTCTCTCGCGAAAATGTTGCATTAGCTCATCCGTGGTTGCGAAGGCGCGACCGCAGACACGGCATGGGAAAACTCCGGAGAGCGTCTTGGATATTATTGGTGTAGACAATAGTTAATGGCCCCTCCCCTCTACGATGAGAGATGTTTTGGCGCATATCTTAGGGTAGAGGCCATTATGAGCAGCGAAGTTTACGTCTACGAGAAAATGCGTCTATTACTCTCTAAAAGAGCGATTGAGAAGTAGGACTGAGTTTCTGTCTTCGGCAAACGTTACGCTGCACCACCCCCCCTTCCCTCTAGAGGATCCTTTCGCACAAGGCAAAAAGGAGCAGCGCTCTAATCCAGCTGCGATACGCATGCCTCCCAAGATGTCTTATCAGCGGAAGAAGAGCCTGCCGTCCACGATGTATGCGTGCCCCAGAGACCGCAAGCTTCCAATCAACGATGCCGCCCACGTGAGAAACGCGATGGCACGCTTCGGTCAGGTAGAGTCCAAGTTCTGCCATCCGAAGGTCGCGAAGAGGCGCATCATCGCCGCCGCAAAGAGGTACGGGATCGACGTCGAGGATTTCAAGAAGGTAAAGCGTTTCGAGAGCATGACTAAGGAAGGCTAAATTGATCTGCCTAATGCCCTAGAACTCCAGTTGCTCATACTCATTATCTCGAAGGAAGTTAAGATATAATCTGTGCGGTGCGTTCCAAGTAGTTCGCAAGAGACAGCAAAATTCAGGGCCTGCTAGCCGACCCCAGCCAGTCCTCGAGCTCCTTCTTTAGGGCGGTAGCCTACTCGACACTAAAGGTGATGAAAGTCCTGTACTTCCCCTGATGGACTACCAGTTGGAACCTGTTTCTGTGTTCGAGCAGCATTACCTGTCCAATCTCTACCTGCCTCGGCTATGAGCCCACTGCTACTGCTTCTCTCTCTACTTTCAAAAATTAACAATCTCTCTCTACAGCTTTAGATGCTTGCTGCAATATCATTTCCTTAGAATCGTGGCCATGCCGTCCGCGTCGCATCTCGAACAGCGCATGTAGATCAGCACGCCTCCATTCCCGAATGGTTTGGAATCAGAGACTACCCAATCGTGAGAACCGAACATACTGGCTATTACGGAGGTGTCTTTCCCGACGACAGAGTCGGGAGGAACGCAGTCGAAGGTCCTCGCTTGGTTATCACTATGGAGCTTTAGTTCGTCTACCACTCTCCTTCGCGACAGTGGAAGGAACATTCTCCTAGATTAGTATTTCACCCCTGACGAATGGGGAGGCCCTCTATCAGGTCCGACTAAGCGGTTAGAATTACGCTCTATCTTTCCTGCACCTTATCGATCTTGCTACGCAGCAGCTCGGTGCAGAGTATTGGAACTTGGCAGTAGTTCACCACAAGCAAAAGAGGAGAAGAAAGGGTCTTCCGATATATTAGCCGTCACCTCGTCTGCTATATGCCCTAAAGGGTAATTGCTTGCTTTTCATTTTCAAAGTTGATGATCGGGTTCTCTTTAAGTGATAACAGCGACATCTAGTAGTTCATAGCTGCCAACCTCGGTCTATGGAACGATTGCAGAGCAACAAAAAGAAGGGATCGACGAACCGTGAATCAATTGTTGTTGCTGGTTGTTTATGCAGTCGGCGCGCTATCAGTAGTTCTCTTTCTTGCGGTGCCATTAGTCTGAGAGCTATCATCGACGCGTGGTCAAAGACCAAGCGCATGTCACGCGTGCGGACGAGGTCTTGCGATCACCAACCAGAGCAGCACGGGCAGACTTCCCAGAGTGAGAAAATCTAATCTCGCTTTTACAATGGAGTATTCCTCTACCTACAGTTTAATACGAGACGTTTTGTGGGTTAGATCGTCAATGACGATCACCGCCGACAATCTATCGCACTCTACGATTGCGCCACTAGACCGACGAACCACGAAAGTACTCGTCGGGCAAGAGCAAGTCCTGTCAACCGCGCTCAACTTTTTTTCTAATGCCAAGTCACGAATGGATATCTGCACGGGCAGGATAACGACAAACGACAACGCTCAGCCTCAGCAAAATGAAGCCTTACTTCTAGCATTCTATGAGGTCGCGGAACGAGGAGGACACATTCGAGTTATCGGCGAGATAACAAAGGATTATGTCGACTACTGGAAACAGTTTGGAAAGAAAGTTGAACTTCGCCACCTCTCGGGAGTGAGCGCATATTTCGGGGTTAGCGATTTCGAGTATCTTGCTATCCCAGGATCTGAGGCATTCAATCCCAACGGTCCGCTTCTTTACAGCAACGAAGAATCGTTTGTGAAGCATCACCATTTGCTTTTTGACATGCTGTGGGATAACGCTGTACCCTCGGAAGCTAAGATTAGAGAAATAGAAACGGGAGAATTGCCTTCAAGAACTGAGGTCGTACGAGGCGCAGACAAAGTCACTGAAACGCTATTTCAGGCTGTGCAGAGGGCTAAGAGTACCATCGGCATTCTTGCACAATCCGCCGGCCCTAAGCTCCTTTTTGAAATTAATTCCTATCAAAAGTTGTTCTTAGAATCCAAATCACGCGGGGTAAAGATACGTTACATCACAGAAATCACCGGAGATAACATTGAATATTGCAAGCAAATGATTGATCTGTTTTCAGCCGAAGTGAGACACGCTGAAAGTCCGATTGGGAATTTCCTAGTTACTGATGCGGAGCTTGTGGCAACGGCGTCGAGCATCAGCGGAGGTCAGCCCATCCCGGAGGTAATCTATAGCAATGTTATGGAACTAGTGCAACGAAATGTCTACTTCTTCAATAACGTCTGGGAGAGGGCAATCCCTGCAGAGATAAGGTTTGCAGAGCTTGAGAACGGCGAAAGGGTCGGGGAAACAAAACTCACCTTCGACACTCGCGAAATATTCGATTCTGCCAACAAATTTGTCGACGAAATGAAGGAGGAAGCGCTTGTCATTCTAACAGAACAGAACTCAATCACCAGAAATCCTACTTTCTTCGAAAAAATAGTCGCAAAGGCTAAGACTGAAGGAACAAAAGTCAAAATTCTTGGTCGGTTTTCAAGCGAAGAAATTAAGCTGATGGACGAGTATCGGTCATCGGGTGTCCAGATGAGGACGCTGGGCTCTACTTCACGAATCTCTAACCTGTCTCTGGGAATTTATGATAGGAAGTGGATGGGTCTTGTTCAGTATCTCTATCCCAGCCTTAGGAAGAGAACACCGTCAACGGAGCCTTACCTTTCTGGCATCATATCGACTGACTCTCGGATGATTGATGGAATCGCCGCGATTTTTGAGTCTCTGTGGGGAGAGACCGACCTGCGTCAAAGAGCCGAGCTGCTTCAGGATATTCTATCGCACGATATTCGGAACTACTGCCAGGTGACCAAGTTTAACGGCGAGCTACTACTCGACCAAATTGGCGCCGACCCTTACTGTAGGAAAACGCTTGAAGATCTGCAAAGATCAATCGATAACACTGTAAAGATGGTGGAGAAGGCGCAGCAGCTCTCTAAGGTGCTCTCTGAAGGCGATGTTACGCTTTACGCTGTCGATCTGATGAAGACTATTGAAGACTCCTTGAATCTGATAAAGGATGCATACAGGGACGAAAAGATGATCGTGGACGAGAGGAAAGTTAGATTTGAACTAACCTCAAATCATAATGAAGCGTTCGTCCTTGCCGACGAATTACTCGGGAGTATATTTGAGAATCTCTATTCAAACTGCGCCAGATACACCGATTCCAATCGTGTCTTAGTCGAGACTCTAGTCGAGGAAGGGGATGCAGAACACTGGAAGGTTTCGATCTCTGATCACGGTCGCGGAATCAAGGATGTACTCAAGGATCAGATATTCATGAGGTACTTGGAAAGCGACAAGGGTTCCGGATTGGGCATGTCAATAGTACACTCGTTGGCCGTCGAGAGGTACAAGGGAAGAGTGCAAATCAAAGACAGAGTTCCTGGAGATTATACAAAGGGCACCTTAGTAGAAATCTGGCTTAGGAAAGGCGTCCCTGCCCCTCCGGCGACCGAATAAGGAAAAGAAACGCCGGGCCATTGCAATCAATTGGGAATGCTTGCTGAGGGTGTCATTCTTCTTCTCCGAGTACGCTACACTTCTCTCCCCACCACGCGGGTCACGGCTTCGATCAGTTCATTTCTTGCGAAGGGTTTCTTCAAGATAAAGTCGAACAAGTCTACGGAAGCTTGCGGAACGTCGTACGCGGATGCCAAGATGATTTTGATCTGAGGTTTGGCTGCCCTAATGATCTTTGTCGCTTCAACCCCGTCCATTATCGGCATACGCAAATCGACGATGACGACGTCCGGCTCGGACATCGGGTCTTTGTTGCTCAGGAGAAAGTCGGTGAGATCCTTTCCGTTGCCAAAAGATCCCGAGAGGTCAAAACCCGAAGCCGCAAGGATCCTCTCATAGATCACAAGGATGGGCATCTCGTCTTCCGCTATTGCCACCCTTATGATTCGACCGGCGAGTGCTTCGTCTGGACGCGTATGAGGAGGAAAAGCGCCACTCGGAGAAATCTTGGCCTCATCTTGTTGAGGAGAGTTCCTCTTGCGGTCCGGTTCATTCTCAAGGTCCGATGTGCAAATGCTTCCTACCCAAGCTAGCTCGGTCAGCTCTCTTTCACTTCGCGAGATCTACTCTACTCTATCACGTTGACCTCAAAAAAAGGTTAAAGCAAACGAGTCCAAGTGAGGAAATGGTACGTTTATCCTATAAAAGTGCCGTTCCTTGTGTAGCACCTTTATGGATATCGGTTTGCGTTGCCGGTACCGTCAAGTTAAGCCCAGTAAGATAAAGGGTTATGGCCAGAAGGACTGATCTCTCATGTTTTTGGTGATGACAAACACGGAAGACGAGTTCCTCCTAGCCACAACGGTTAGGAAGATATTTTG
>Ga0209061_1001120_pt1 | contig 49039 bp, 41 predicted proteins | sample Coa_R1_10_FD_187157 | JGI IMG/M metagenome (GOLD analysis project Ga0209061, IMG submission 187157) | Surface soil microbial communities from Centralia Pennsylvania, which are recovering from an underground coalmine fire - Coalmine... | ecosystem: Environmental > Terrestrial > Soil >...
ACCCCTGCCGGGGTGCGGGGTGTCCCCGCTTGCTTCCCCTCCCGTCCTGACGGGCCGTAGGCCCGCTGCAAGAATTATGAGTGGATGGCAGATTTCTGAACCGAAGAGTTTTTCTGCCATATTCTCAGTCTGGTTGCCACCTATACTTCCTATAAATCCCCAATGTCTGCTGGTCTCCCGGAACATAGCTGACCATCGAATAGCTATTGATGCCTGTAAAAACGGTCGTCGCCGTGCGCAGCGTGACGCGGCCAAGCTCAGTGTGCTGTATCTGGAACACGAACGATGGGTCGGGGCGTCCTTCGGGATATGTTGCGGCGGCGATACGACGAAATTCCGGCAAGGCGCGTAGTCGTTTCCACAACGCTTTATATTCGGGCAAATGTGTGATGGTGCGCGTATTATATTGAAAGTCGCTCACCAGGCGGCGGGCGAGATATTCCCAGCCCTGAAACAGGTGACGGCGGTTCGCGCCAAAGACGAGTTCCAGCAGGTGCAATTTCTCGCCGTGCATCGCCTCTTGTATCTCTTGCTGCACCTCAAACAGCATAATCGCCGCATCGTTCCAGGAATGCAGGAACCACAACCGGTCAAGCGAATGCGCGGGGTACGAAGTATTGCGAACTAGCAACTGCGCCAGTTCACCGAAATCCAACAATGTGCTATCCGGCTGCGAATCCTCAACATAGCGTCCCGTTAAGCGAGTGTAAGCGTCATAGAGATAGCGCCGTTCCTCGCCTTTCAACTCCAGGGCGCGCGCAATATTGAGCGCGACATGCGGCGATGGATGGGTACGCATGCCCGCCTCAAGATGATAGATGTAAGTGCGCGAGAGGCGCGTGGCCTGCGCCAGTTGCCCTTGCGACATGCCGCGCTGCTGCCGGAATCGCGCCAGCAATTGCGCAAAATCAGATAGGTTACTTACTGTCATGTTTTTATCCCTGGGACGATGAATCAATCCAGAACGCCTATAGGGCTAGAAAAATATATCAGATGGTCAAATTTGTTAGCTACGCATCTATTATGCGCCAGGATTTGTTAGCTGGCAACATGTTATTCTGATACAAGGCTGGATATAATTAGGAAAAGGGTAGCTCTTGTCATTTTCTACTTTCTTGCGGAAAGATGATGTGTAGCTCAGAGAGGAGCTATTGAAGCGATGTCCGATCAATCTTCTGTAGTACATGGTTCCCAGGCGGAGAAAAAGGCCGCCGGCAATTCCGCGCGTCCCTGGTTACGCCACTATGAGCAAGGCGTTCCTGCCGAACTCGATATTCCTGACCGCCCGCTGACCTGGTTGCTGGATCAGACGGTCAGCAAGCATCCAGGCCATACCGCTTTTATCTACTATGGCACAAAGATCAGCTACGCCCTGTTTTCCTCGCTGGCGAATCGCTTTGCCACCGGCTTGCAGCGTCTGGGTATCAAGAAAGGCGACCGTGTGGCAATCGCGCTTCCTAACATTCCGCAATATGCCATCGCATTCTATGGCGCGTTGCGGGCCGGCGCGGTCGTTGTGCCCACTAATCCATTGTATACTGAGCGCGAGATGCAGCATCAACTGGCTGATTCGGGCGCGCGCGTCATCGTAATGCTCGATATGTTCTATCCTGTCGTGCGAGCTATTCGCGCGAATACTCCCCTTGAGCATATCATCATCGCCAGTCCCGCCGATTTCCTCCCACCGCTCTTGCGCAGGCTCTATCCCCTCACACAGCGCAAAGCGAAACATCCAGAACCGCGCCTGACCGCCAAAGAACTGCAAAACGATAAGATGTTGCTCGCGATGAGCAGCATGCTGGCATCACATGTCAAAAGTGGTATCGAGGTCTTCAACCTGCCCGTGCCATCTTCCGGCGATGATCTTGCCGTTCTGCAATATACCGGCGGCACGACAGGACTCTCCAAGGGCGCCATGCTGACGCACCGCAACCTGCTGGCAAACGCGATGCAGACGCGCAGCTGGGAACCGAATGCGCAGGATGCCCATGAAATCACGCTCTGTGTCGCTCCATTCTTCCATTCCTATGGCCTGACCGTCGGCATGAACCTTTCGATTCGTGCCGCAGCCACCATGGTGCTGCTGCCGACATTCAAGGTGAAAGAGGTCGTCAAAACCATTCGCCGCTATCGTGCCACACAACTGCCGGGCATCCCGACCATGTATATCGCGATTATGCGCGAAGTTCTACATTCCGACCCTGCTGACGCGAAGCGTAGTCGCGATAGCAGCGTTGCAGGGTCGCATTTCAAGGCAGGCAAAAATGTCGAGCACCTGCGCTCGATCAAATACTGTATCAGCGGCGCGTCCGCCCTACCCGCGCAGGTGCGCAAAGATTTCGAGGAGATGACCGGCGGCAAGCTGGTCGAGGGTTATGGATTGAGCGAGGCTGCCCCAGTCACGCACTGCAACCCTCTCAACGGCGATATTCGCGAGGGCAGCGTAGGTCTTCCCCTGCCAGGCGTCGATGCCGCGATTATGAATCCTGAGACGGGCGAACTCCTGCCGGTGGGTGCAGAGGGCGAGATCGTCGTGAAAGGCCCCAACATCATGAAGGGCTACTGGAACCGCGCAGAGGAAACAGCCGCCATTTTCAAGAACGGCTGGATGCGCACCGGAGACATCGGCAAGATGGACGAAGAAGGCTACTTCTACATCCTGGACCGTGCCAAAGACCTGATTATCGCCAGCGGCTTCAATGTCTACCCACGCGAGGTTGAGGAAGTGCTGTTCATGCATCCCGCCGTGCAGGAAGCGGCGGTCATCGGCGTTCCCGATTCCTATCGCGGCGAAACGGTGGCGGCTTTCGTCGTGCTGAAGCCCGGCTTCGAGCCATCCGATGCCACGAAACAGGATATCCTGGCATTCTGCAAGAAAGAATTGACGGCATACAAAGTACCGAAAATAGTGGAATTTCGCGATAGCTTGCCCAAAACCCTGGTCGGGAAAGTATTGCGCAGAGAACTACGCGGAACCGTTAACCCGTAGGGGCCGATTGACCGGCTCGCGGGGATATATGACAACCTATAATCGGGCCCTACAAATCAAAACAGGAGAAGATCACCATATGTCAACAACCATAAAACCAACCGAGGCGGGGACCGCCTTTCTGACCTCGCCAGTAAGTGAGAGCGCGGACAGAATCTTTACGCTGGAGCAGCGCGACGAGGAGCAGCGCTGGATAGAAGAATCCGCCGCGACATTCGTTGAGCGCGAAGTGATGCCGAAGATCGAGGCCATTGACCACCAGGAACCGGGCCTGATGCCCAGTCTGCTGAAGAAGGCCGGCGAGCAGGGCCTGCTGAGCATCGATGTACCCGAAGCCTATGGCGGTGTAGAACTCGGACTGCTGGCCAGCGCGCTGGTTGGCTCGCAACTGCGCGAAGGTTCGTTCAGCACAGCCATCGGCGCGCATACGACCATCGGTACGCTGCCCATTGTCTTCTATGGCACCCAGGAGCAGAAACAGCGTTATTTGCCAAAACTGGCTACGGGAGATTGGATTGCCGCCTATGCGCTAACCGAACCGGGTGTCGGTTCCGACGCCATGCACCTCTCCACGCGCGCAGAGCTTTCCGAGGATGGCAAATACTACATCCTCAACGGCACCAAGCAGTGGATCTCCAACGCCGGTTTCGCCGACGTGATGATTGCGTTCGCGCGCATCGGCAATGAGCGCCCCTCGGCTTTCATCGTCGAGACGAGCTGGCCGGGCGTCTCTACGGGGGCCGAAGAGCGCAAGATGGGCATCAAAGGCTCATCCACGCGCCAGGTCTACTTTGAGAACGCGAAGGTACCGGTAGAAAACCTGCTGGGCGAGATTCACAAGGGCTACAAGATTGCGTTCAACATCCTCAACATCGGGCGTTTGAAACTGGGGGCCGGGGCCATCGGCGGCGCGCGCGCCGCATTAGGTCTGGCCGCGGCTTATACGACCGAGCGCAAGGCTTTCGGCAAATTTATCTCGGAATTCGGCATGATTAAGGAGAAGCTGGCACGCGTGGCCGCTCAGACCTACGCGGGGGAGAGCGAAGTCTTCCGTACCGCCGCCAACATCGAAAATGCGCGCCGCAGCGCGGGCGACAGCACCGAGGCAGCATTCAAAGCTATCGAAGAATATGCCATCGAGGCCTCGATTGCCAAGGTGCATGGCAGCGAAGTGCTGGCCTTCGCCGTCGACGAGGGCGTGCAGATCTTTGGCGGTTATGGCTTCATGCAGGAATATCCCATCGAGAAGGCTTACCGAGACGCGCGCATCCAGCGCATCTATGAAGGTACCAACGAGATCAACCGCCTGGTGGCCGCCGGAACATTATTCCGCCGTGTGCTGGCCGGCAAAATTCCCCTGATGGCGCTCTATCCAACTATTGAGGCGCGTGTCATATCAGGCCAGCCGCTCAATAGCGCGGGCGGGGAGATTCCCGCCGGGCTGCGCGATGCCGTCAACGCGCTGGAACGTGCCAAGGATGCGACCATTTACCTGGGCATGAAGGTTGCCATGAAGTACATGCAGTCGCTCGAGCAGGAAGAGGAATTCATCGAATACCTGGCGAATCTGTTGATCGACCTGTATGCCACCGACAGCGCGCTTGCCCGCGCAACACAGGCCGTGCGCCGCGGCGATGCCAATAGCGATACGCATGTGAAGCTGGCGCAACTCGCCACCTGGCTGGCCTTCGCGCGCATCCGCACCAACCTCGACCAGGTCATCATGACGAACCTGGACGAAGAACAGGCGCAGCAAGAACTACCGCGTGTGCGCGCCTACACCGGCGACTACCTGCTCAACGGCGTAAAATTGCAGCGCGAAATCGCGGACCTGGTAGTGCAGAAGCAGGGGTATCCACTGTGAGGTGAAACCATCATGCAAGTCGGCGATACTACCGCGTGGGAGCGCACCTTTATTGAAGACGATGTCCTCCAGTTTGGCCGCTTGACCGGCGACCAGGGCATCCATCACATGGAACGCGATGAGCAGGGACGGCTGCTGGTGCAGGGGCTACTGACGGCTTCGCTGCCTACGAAATTAGGCGGCGACATGAACTACATCGCGCGCGAGATGAGCTTTGAGTTCCTGCGTCCCGTGTTTACAGGTGATACAATTCGATGCGAAGTGGTCATAACACATCTCGAAAAGGCGGGTGGTCGCACCAACATGTCGGCTGAAGGAGTATGCCGCAACCAGCACGGCAAAGAGGTGCTGAGATTTAGCACGCAAGGCATTATTCGTAACGTCTAAATGTTATGTAACGTAAAGGCGTAGGGTGATCTTATGGTCGTCAGCGTTTGCCCGGTAGATACCGTAGCCGCCCCGGTAGAAGATGTTTGGGAAATGCTCAACAGGCCCGCTCGTTATGGCGAATGGTGGGATGCTCGCGTTGAACGGGTAGAACCGGAAGGGCCCGCTACCCCCGGTCAACACATTTATATGACCAGTCCCGCACTTGGGAAGCGCTGGGACGTGAGATTTGTGGTCAAAATGGTCAATCCGAACAGGCACCAGATACAGTTTGACGTAACGCTCCCATTAGGTATTGTAGATCATGTAACCATCACTTGCACGCCCATCGATGGTAGATCGTGCCGCGTGCGATATGGTTGAGACTTCACCCTCCCGCCAGGATGGTTGGGCTGGTTGATCGAAAAGTTCGGAGCGCGTTCGCTCCACAAAGGCGTCGAAGATTCACTAGCACGGCTGAAATGTGCGGCAGAAGCAGCATATAAGCAGAAGCAAATCGTAAACCCGTCGTCCTAGTAAGGGCGTACCCTGGGGGTCGCCTTCCAGGTTAGAGGGGTCGCCCTCCAACCCGGCAAAAGGAGAAACAAAGCTATGGCAGAAGCAGTTATTGTCAGCGCGGTACGTACACCAATCGGGCGCGCAAATAAGGGCGCTCTCAAGGATGTGCGCGCGGATGATCTTGCCGCAATCGCTGTCAGGGGCGCGCTTGATCGCGTTCCAAACCTTGATCGTTCACTGATAGAAGATGTGATTATCGGCTGCGCCTTTCCAGAGGGCGAGCAGGGTATGAACGTGGCACGCCTGGTGGGGGCGCTGGCCGGCCTGCCGGAGACAGCAGCAGGCGTCACGGTCAATCGTTTCTGTGCCTCCAGCCTGCAGGCATTCAACATGGCCGCGCAAAATATTATGCTGGACCTGGGCGATGCCTTCGTCGCGGGCGGCGTCGAAAGCATGTCGCGCGTACCCATGGGCGGGTTTAATCCCAGCTTCAATCCGCGCCTGATAAAGCCGCGCGACGGTGAAGAGGCGAAGATGCCCTACCCTCCCTGTGAACTGGAATATGGCTATTCCAGCTACATTCCGATGGGCATGACAGCAGAAAATCTGGCGCGGGAATATCACATCAGCCGCGAGGCTCAGGATGCATTCGCGCTGCGCAGCCACCGGCGAGCTATTGCCGCCACCGACAACGGTATCTTCAAACGCGAGATCGTCCCCGTGCGCCTGCCCGATGGCAGGCTGATGGAAATCGATGAGGGGCCACGCCGCGATACTTCGCTTGAAAAGCTGGCCAGCCTCGAACCCGCCTTCATCAAGGGCGGCACAGTCACAGCAGGCAATTCCAGCCCGCTCAACGATGGGGCTTCCGCGGTCATATTGATGTCGGCTGAGAAGGCGCGAGAGCTGGGCATCCAGCCACTGGCACGCGTGATTACGATGGCGGTAGCTGGCGTGCGACCGGATATCATGGGCATCGGCCCCGTACCGGCGATGAAGAAGGCATTGCAGCGCGCAGGCATGCAGTTGAGCGATATCGATATCATCGAACTCAACGAGGCTTTTGCCGCGCAGTCGCTGGCCGTGGTGCAGGCGATGGGCATTGATGAGGAGAAATTGAACCCGCATGGCGGCGCGATTGCTCTCGGCCATCCCCTGGGATGTTCCGGCGCGCGCCTGATCGCCACGCTGGTCAATGATTTGCAGACCGAGGATAAGACGACCGGGCTGGCCACGCTCTGCGTCGGCGGTGGTCAGGGCGTAGCGACCATCATTGAAAGGATAGCGTAGCCATGCCATACCAGATTCGCCGGGCGGCAGTGCTGGGCGCGGGCGTGATGGGGGCAGCGATTGCCGCCCATCTCGCCAATGTGGGCATCCCCAGCCTGCTGCTCGATATCGTGCCGCCAGATGCCGGCAAGGATCGCGACAAAATAGCCCGCATGGGATTAGAGAAAGCCATCAACGCGCGACCCGCCGCATTTTACAGCAAGAAAGCCGCCAGACTCGTTACGGTCGGCAACATCGAAGACGACCTTGAAGAACTCGCCGATGTCGATTGGATCATCGAAGCGGTTGTTGAGCGCCTGGATATCAAACACAACCTCTATGTCCAGATCGAGCAGGTGCTGACTCCCGGCACCATTATCTCCTCCAATACGTCCGGCCTGCCTGCCCACTTGCTGACCGAGGGGCGCAGTGAAGATTTCCGGCGCAATTTCCTGATTACGCACTTTTTCAATCCCGTGCGCTACATGCGCCTGTTAGAGCTGGTTCCCGATGTCGATACGTCCCCTGAACTGGTGCAGTTCATGCGGCGTTTCGGCACTGAAGTACTCGGCAAGGGCGTCGTGATCTGCAAAGATACACCCAATTTCATCGCCAACCGCATCGGTATTTACGGCTTTATGTCCGTGCTGAAGCGAGCCTTGAACGGGGGCTATTCCGTGGGCGAGGTCGATACCATCCTGGGGCCGGCGATGGGCCGTCCAAAATCGGCCGTCTTCCGCACCGCCGACCTGTCGGGATTGGATACGACTGTTCATGTCGCCGACAACCTCTATCAAAACGCGCCCAACGATGATCAGCGTGATATCTTCCTGATGCCGGATGTCGTGCGCGAAATGGTGCGCCGTGGCTGGCTCGGCGAGAAGAGCGGCCAGGGTTTCTACATGCGCATCAAGAATCCGGGCGGTGAATCGACGATCCTGGAATTGAACCTGCAAACGCTGGAATACGAGCCGCAGCAGAAGGTGCGTTACCCATCCATCGGTGACGCTCGCAACATTGAAGACCCGGCAAAGCGCATGCTGACCGTGCTGAATGGCGATGACCGCGCCGCGCAGCTGGCCCGCGAGACAACGGCGGACGCGCTGCTCTATGCCGCCAACCGCGCCCAGGAAATTGCTAACAGTATTGTCGCCATTGACGAGGCCATGCGTTGGGGCTTCAATTTCGACCTGGGCAGCTTCGAGGTGTGGGATGCACTCCTGCAACATCCAGAGACGCTGGAGAAGGTCATGCAGGCGGGCGGTTATACAACATTGCCCGCGCTGGTACGCCGCGTCCAGACCGAAGGGCAGGGCACATTCTACATAGGCGCGCCTGGAAATCGCCAATACTTCGATTTCGACACCGGCACGTATAAGCCTGTTCCCACGCCGGAGGGTGCTATCTCGCTTGCCGCTGCCAAAGCCGCGAACAAAGTGCTGCGCGATAATGGGTCAGCATCGTTGATCGATCTGGGTGATGGCATCGCCTGCATCGAGTTCCATACGAAGATGAACACTATCGACGAGGGCATCATCGATATGCTGCGCTACGCGGTCGAGGAGGGCCAGAAGGAGTTTCGCGCCCTGGTGATCAACAACGATGCCCCAGACTTCTCAGCAGGCGCCAATGTCTTCCTGGTACTGATGGGAGCGCGGCAGGGCGAATGGAAGATGCTGGAGGGCGCGATTAATGGCCTTCAACAGGCTCACCAGATGCTCAAATATAGCCCGATTCCGGTTGTGGCCGCGCCAACGGGACGCGCCCTGGGCGGCGGTGCCGAGATTGTCATGCATGCCAACCATGTCCGCGCCTATGCTGAAACCTATATCGGCCTGGTTGAGGTCGGCGTGGGACTGGTTCCGGCCGGTGGTGGCTGCAAAGAAATGCTGTTGCGGCACGGAGCAAGCGTGGCAGACCAGCTTGCCAAAAAGACTGGCGGGCCATTCACGCCCTCACGCCGCGCTTTCGAGATCATTTCTTTTGCCACTGTCTCTACCAGCGCGGCGGAGGCGCAGGAGCTTCATTTCCTGCGTAAGAGCGATACAATCACGGTCAACCGCGACCTGTTGCTGCGCGATGCCAAAGCGGATGCGCTGCGACTGGCTGAAGCGCGCGAGGCAGGCAACTGGCAGCCACCGGAGGCCCCCATGTTGTTATTGCCCGGGCCGGGAGCGCGCCTGGTCCTGGAGCAGCAGATCGAAAACCTGCTCATCACAGGCAAGATTAGCGAACACGATGCGATTATCGGCAATCACCTGGCGCGTGTCCTGACAGGAGGGGATTGCTCTCCCATCACGCCTGTCACAGAACAATATGTGCTTGACCTGGAGCGCGAGGCATTTCTGAGACTGGCCGGCATGGAAAAGACCCAGGAACGCATGCAGGCGATCTTGATGACCGGTAAGCCACTCAGAAATTAAGTGATAGCGAAATTGAACCCAACCCCATACACCTGAATCCCGCCTCCGGTCATTCAGGTGTATGGGGTTGGGTTCAATTTCGTTATCCTGACAGCCCTTTTTTCTCCTGAAGTACCTGAAAAATGCCCTAAAGGACTAATTTAGGTGTGAAAATTGAAAGATGTCAAAAAAAGCCAGCAAAACACTGGACAAACAGATATATTTTCATGCATACTATATGTGTGTATAGCTTAGGGGGTTTGTCGTAACAAGTTGTATACATTGTAATACATTTCGCAACGTTCTTGATTACTTAGCACAACTCGCAACCACCAGAAACGAATAGGGAGGGAAGCTATGAACAGAGCCAACGAGCATGGAAGCGAAGTGGCACGCCTGCTCAGGCAGATTAGCGCAGAGTATGAAGCAGCTCAACGCGGCCTTTCAGGTCTGGCTTATGGAACATCGCAACATGATTTTATCACAGCACGGATGGAGAACATGGGGCAACTTCATAATCAACTGCGGTCCATCGTAGGTGACGACGCTATCGCACTCGTCGCCGAAGCGCTGAACGCCCTTCCCTAATATTTCTGTAAGCCTTTAGATTCGTTACAAACAAAAACGCCGCTCGTTGATCGAAAGATCAAGAGTGGCGTTTTTGTGTACTGTCAGGAGGCGGAGTGTTGGTTTGCTATACGGCGACGGCTTCGAGCATTGGCGCTTGCATGTCAAAGTAGCGCAAGGAGGTGTTCTCGGGCCCCCTCCAGACGCCTGTTACCACAAATTCAGTCTCTTCACTGGTAAATGTATTTGAATCGAGGACGCAGCGTCTCTCGTCAAAGAAACATTCCAGCCACTTGTTACGATCCTCTTCAGCGAGCAGCGGTCCCCCCTCGGATACAAACCACCCGGCGATACCCTGAAGGTAGAAGCGGAAATCTGGTGACAGTGGGAAGCGACGCACAATGCGATAGCGCCTCTCCTGCACATCTTGATAGCCGGCGGCCCGCAGGTAACCTGCCAGTTTTGAGCCAACCCAGCTGTCTTCGAAGGCATAACCCTGCGCTATGCGCAACTGCTCCCACTGCTCGCGCGCTCGCAAGACACGAGCCTGCAAGCCAGCATCGATATTGGAGAAGCGCATCGTGCCAAAATCGATATCTTTGACGGCAAGCCGACCACTGGGAGCAAGGCACCGCCCCATGGCAGCAAAGGTTGAAATGGGATCAGGCAGGTACTGGCTGACATTCGCGCTGAATATCATTTGCAAGCTTCCAGGTTGAACTGGCAAATGTTCTAACGTGCCTTGCTTGAGCCTTAACTGCGGGGCATACCATTTGTCCTGACTGCGACGGTGAGCAGTTACCAGGGCCTCGATGGAAATATCTACGCCGGTAATGCGGCCCTCAGGCCCGACTGCGTGTGCCAGCATTGGCGTCCATAAACCAGGCCCACAACCGGCATCCACCAGGTGGCTACCGCGCTCGATATGCAGGTCGCGAACCATACGTGTGCGTTCGGGCGATTTGCTACGATGATGAATCTCGAGCCATTCAATAGAGTTGAGCGGCAAACCGCATTCATTCTCGTAGATAAGATTGTTTACTGCCATTGCACTCCCTCGTCCTTCGTGCTTAGATAGCAACAAAGGTATTTTTTAGTATGTTGGTAGTATAACATATGCATACATCAAGTACAACATGTACGCACAAATGTGGTACTTATTTCATGACAATGTACAGCGACATGTGAGAAATTGTAACAGCTAGCCAGGGGCTCATGACTATCCCAATCTCATTTGCAGATAGCTTGCATCCACTTGCCTGAATCGATATACTCTATGCAAATAAAATGTGAGATACCGTTCCAGGGGTGAGAGCACCACTGTATAAGGGAGCTTTAAGCTAATGCAGTCTTTTAACCAGCAGCCCGAAGAAGAATATAAGCAGGAAGCAGAAGAGGGATTGGAAAGCAACGATGAGATGGAATCCCCTCCCCTTTACGAATTTCAAGTTGATAGTGCCTCATATGAACCATTAGAAGCCCATCACTCTTTTTTAGAGGCGCCGGAGCCCCCAGGTGAGCCAGAGAAGCGACCGCATTCTGAGGAGGATATCCGGAATGGCCTGGTCTATCCACCGCCGCCTTCTTTTTATCAAAACATGCAAATTCCCCCGGACCGGCCTCCTTTGCCTCAAGCACCTTTCGTCAATGATCCCGCGCCGTTTGCGCGTGGCCGCTATGGACCCCAACCGTACGGACCGCCCACCGGTATGCCAGGGCTGGGCGCGCAGGTAACTCAAGCGCCTCCATTTCCTGGCATGCAACCTCCGCTCGTCAAGAAGTCGCGCAAGTGGCTCTGGATTCTTCTCTCGATATTCGCCGTTGTTTTTCTCGTTTCGTGTGGCCTCTGTAGCTGGGCTTTTTACAACCTCTTCAATACTACCTTCCAGCAGGTATCGGGAGCGATGAATGTCGCGCAGGATTATTACAAAGATATACAAAATCAGGATTACGTTGATGCTTATCACTATTTGCAGATCAACAACTTGACGCTGGCCGATTTTACGCAGCAGGCGCAGGCCAGCGATGCACAGAATGGTGTGGTCCAGTCCTTTACCGTCGAGCAGCCATCCTTTGCCAACAATCCCAGCACCGGGCCGGACCTCTCCCAGTGGAGAGCCACCGTCGATGTGACGCGCGCGCATGCCTCTTATCCGGTCTTACTCACGATTCAACAGTTCGGTAACTCCTGGAAAATCACATACTTTGATAAGATTTAGTTTCAATTCCTCACGGGTTCAGGGACACTCCTGGCTCCTGCCGCTTCCCCTGGAAGCCTGGTAAATTTCTCGGCTGGCAAAATCCATCAGGGTAGAGGAACAAGGGTAGCGCAAAAAAGCAAGTCGACCACGGTGTGAGCCTCGTGGTCGACTTGCTTATACATAGAAGCTCTGCTTTAAATCAGAGATCAAATTATTTTACATAGGAAATAGATAATAGCATCATCACTCAAACAGGAAAAAGTGGGCGCATAATCCTGCGGCGGCGAGGGTCTATCCTACGATAGCAGGCGTCGGCAGGGAATGCATAGGAGTCTCACGGCCAACGCAGGCACGCAGGTCTTCACGGTAGAAGCGCCAGGTGCTGCCTACTTTATGGCCAGTAAGTTGCCCGGACCACATCAGGCGATAGAGAGTAGAGCGGCTCACCCGGAGATAGCTCATCGCCTCTTTGAACGTTAGAAGAACATCATCCTGGATCATTTGCGTAACCATGTGTTGTGTTTCCCCCTCTGGTATAAGACCAGAAAACCAGACTAGAGCGTACTGAAAAACAAGGGATGAAAAATTGTATCGACTGATACAAATGTTTGTCTCATCGCATATTATAGTAACCAATGCTGACACGCTTTTGTGTTGAGGATTAGTTATGATATGGTTAAATTTAGCTCTTCCAGGGTTAGGTATTCATAACTAGTGCTTGCTGCAAGCAAGGAGGACGCGATAGAGCTGATGGCTACCACCCGTTCGTAAGCAAGGTCTCCAGCGCGTTGATTTCGCAGGAGACCGGGAAAATTGTCATGCCGGTAACCTCGCGCAATCGCGCAATGGCATGTATATTGGAGGGTTGGGCCATAGCCACAGTCAGGCGGTTGTGGTCGCGGCCCACAGGCGCGCAGCGCAGTTCTAGCGCGAGTTCGTAGGGGATCAATTGTTTGAGGCGCTGGGGCAGGCGACTGGGCAACTGCATAAATGGAATGCCGTTCGCGCGCGCATGGTTTGCCGGGGCACGTTCGTCATCCTCAAACTGGCGATTGTAGGGCAGCTCCTCTACGATTCCGGCCGGCTTGACACCCCGCAATTGCGCCGTTACTGAGGGCCGCAGCCTCAATCTGCGAGCGATCAGGCCGGTGTGATAGAGCAACTCTTCTAATGAGGCTCCTGGCTTAGGGTATGATCCCATGCCCATCAGGATATCAGTCTCGCGCTTTAACTGTGGAATAAAGGTCTCCGGCTGCAGGAGATTGATACTGTGATAGATGCGCTCTTGAATCGAGAACGCGCCTTCGGCGTCCACATCGGGGAAAATGATCGCGGCGCCAGCGCCATCATGGATCAGCATCTGGTCGCTATAGCGGATGCAACGGCGGACATTCAGCAGTACCTGTTCAAGAAAACTAGAGGGAGCGTGGAAACGATGCCGCCTATGCAGCACAGCCGATTTTGGCGCGATGTGCAGGTGTTCGAGCTGCGCGATATGCAGCAGAAACAGGCTGAGGGGGGCAATGCGAGGGAAGAAATCTTGCAGCGTCGAGCGAATACAGGCATTCAATTCCTCGGTAACCGGAATGACTTGCAAACTGTCTTCCAGGTCTTCTTGCCCGCCCCAGGCTACCGGGTGCAAGGAAGAGAGCGGCATGCAACTGCAGCGCTCGGGAGCGGGCGTATCGATATACGTGTGCGACCGGCTAGATACCTGCGTTTCTTCCTGTCTCATAGGTTATTGCCATACCTCTAAATATCTTGGATCAGAGATTGTGGGCAGTATACGCCATGATAGCTGGGGTAATGATGTAGAGTATGTTGCGTTATGGTTAAGAATAGACGGAAGCGGTTAAGAAGCGAGGAAAAGCAAGATAGGCAGATAGAGGACTGGAGCGCGGCCTTGCTAACGCGATTGACGCGATAAGAGGCCACGCCCCGGTTCTGTAAGAAATAGACTCATTTACAGCATGCTTAAAACCGCAATTCTCCCTATCGAAGCATAACTCCGGGTAGCTTACGACTCGATAGTAATGGGCGCCGTAAAAGTATAGCCAACCCCTGGCACCGTCATAATATATTGCGGATTGTTCGGATCAGGCTCAACTTTCTGGCGGAGATGGCGGATATGGGTCTTTACCAGGCCAGAATCGCCGGCCTCATCATAGCCCCAGACGCGCTCGATAATCATGTCGGTCGTCAAGACCTGCCCGGTATGGGTAATCAGCAGGTGAAGCAGGCGGCTCTCCGTGGGAGTCAATCTCACTTTGACGCCGTCGCGCGTCACCTCGTGACGCATTGCATCCAATGTGACCGGCCCCACGGTGATCGCGGACGAACCCGAAGAGCCTTTTGCGCTCGAAGAACGCCGCATAACGGCCTTGATGCGAGCCAGTAATTGCCGTGGACTGAACGGTTTGCGCAGATAATCGTCGGCCCCCATCTCCAACCCACGTATCTCATCATCTTCACGATCATGCGCGGTAAGAATTAAGACCATCGAATTGGTTTCGCTTCGCATCTGGCGACAGACCTCGAAGCCATCCAGCTTGGGCATCTGTACGTCAAGGATGACCAGGTCCGGCAATGTCTCGCGCCAGCGCTTGATAGCCTGTTCGCCATCAAACGCCCGTACGACATCGTATCCATGGCCCTTGAGCCAATAGCTCAGCATATCAACCATGTCGCGGTCATCATCCGCCACCATGATTTTCACTCGTAATCCTCCTGCAGACCTGTATACGATTCCAGTAGTCCAGGGTACATACCTACCTTTTCTAAAAGACAGGCCCTATATTGATAAAGTTGCTCTCACTGCTACTAACGCGAGGCATACAGGGCAGTAACATCATGGTACAATTTGGTCTATGAACAGTCATGTGGTCATAGATGGAAGCTTTCCCATAAGCCTGAACATAATATCCAGAGCGACCGCAAGGGTATGCCCTGGACGAGGTGCAACTCTTGACGCTGCCAAACTGAGCAACATACACTACTGATTATAAACGTACTATCGGCCATATCTCGTTCAAACAATAGGGATGAGTACCCATAGATGAGGAGTATTGCATGGTACCGCGTGAGGAACTCTTAGCCCTGGCTCGCGAGATAGCTTTGCGAGCCTACTGTCCCTACTCGCATTTTCGTGTCGGTGCCGCCGTAGTCGCGGGCGGAAAGATATATGTAGGCGTCAACGTCGAAATTTCCAGCTATGGCCTGACTCTATGCGCCGAACGCGCGGCCCTGGCAGCGGCCATTACAGGCGGAGCCGCTCCTATTACCCAGGTGGCAGTTGCCTGCATCGACGCCCCTGGAAACGCTCCCTTGAATGAGCGCACCCCTTGTGGTGCCTGTCGCCAGTGGCTGGCCGACCTCGCTCCTAACGCTGCTATTTATATTGACGGGTCAGCGCAGGATTTCACGAGCAGGGATCTGATGCCTTATGCCTTTGGGCTACCGGAATAAAGCAGGGGAATTGACCAGTTGACCTCAACTGGCTCGACTGGTCCCCCTGGGGAATCAAGGAATAAAGGCTGCCATCCACTCATAACTCGGGGTGCAGGGGGTTCACCCCTGCCGGGGTGCGGGGTGTCCCCGCTTGCTTCCCCCCCCCGTCCTGACGGGCCGTAGGCCCGCTGAAAGAATTATGAGTGGATGGCAGGCTGACCTCTTGACAAATCATCCCTCGCTTGTGTAATCTATGATTCCCAGGATATTTATCTCAGGCAATGAAGCGCCTGATAGTGCAAAGATGCAGAATATTCATATGAAGGAGCCTTTGTGCTTGCGCTGGTTGCCACAAACCACCATAGCGTCTTCAGCGAACGCGTCAAACTGATATCCGTCTCGTATTGCGCCTGTTTCCATTCCAAAGACACTGATCTTCGTCCTGTATCTCCTGTGATGTAGCGTAACCAATCCTTTTAAGTCCTGTACCACTCACTACACTTAGCTTACATCCTTGAAAAGGAGCAGAGGAATGCCGGCATCGACACGTTTTACTATCGGCATTGAAGAAGAGTTTCAAATTGTAGATCAGCGCACGGGTCAGTTATCACCCCAAATCTATACTATTCTCAACAAAGGTACTCCCATGTTTGGGGAGAGGATCAAACCGGAGATGCTGCAATCGACGATCGAGGTCATCTCCGATGTCTTACCCGATATCGCTGCCGCGCGCGCTGAAATGCAACAATTGCGCGCGCAGGTGGCACAACTGGCACACGCAGAGGGACTTGCGCTTATCAGCGCCGGAACCCATCCGTCCGCTTTATGGGTCAATGAAAAGCGCTCGCTTTCTGAGCGTTACGAAGAGATAGAGGAGGAGTACCAGGATGTGGCGCGGGCGGTCTCTATCTTCGGCCTGCACGTGCACATCGGCATTGACGATTCTGACCTGGCGATATCGCTTGTAAATCAACTGCGCACCTGGCTGCCCCATTTGCTGGCCCTTTCGGCTAACTCGCCTTTCTGGTGTGGCCGCTTCACCGGCATCAAGTCGTACCGCTCGGTAGTATGGAAATCTTTTCCGCGCAGTGGCATCTCTGATACGTTCTCTTCCTGGAACGACTTCGACCGTTATGTGCAAAATCTGGTCAAGATGGGAAGTATAGACAACGGCAAGAAAATCTGGTGGGATGTGCGCCCCCATGTTTTCCTCAACACGATTGAGTTCCGCGTATTTGATATGCCCGCTACGTTTGAAGATATGATCGCGCTCGCCGCTCTTTGCCAGGCACTGGTTGCCCGGCTCGGCTGGCTTTACAGGCATAATATGGCCACACATATACTGCCGCGTCATTTCATTGAGGAGAACAAGTGGCGTGCCATGCGCTACGGACTGGATGCCGAAGTGATTGATTTTGTACAGGGACGCCGCCTGAATATGCGCGAGGCCATCTGCGAATTGCTGGATTTCGTTGGTGAAGTCGCCGATGACCTGGGTAGCGGCCACGAGATGCAACACCTGCGCAGCCTGCTCACAGACCCTCGCGGTACCGGCGCCGACCGTCAAATCGAGGTCTACCAGCAAACGGGCAGCCTCTCAGCTGTAATCGAATTCTTGATGCGCCAGACGATGGAGGGAATCATGGAGGTGAATAACATCACCCGCTAAAAGCCCACAAGTCCCATAGAATTGCCCATCATGGTACAACATGATATAATCCCACCGGCATATTTCCTCGTTTGACAATAGTGCCAGGGTGAAACGACGTGCATATGGGCAGAAAAGTTATCGTGCTGATTCTCGCAGTGATTGTCTTGACCGGGCTTTCCGCAGGCTATGTTGTGGAAGGCATACAAGCGTATTCCCGCTACCTGGTAGATAACCAGGAACATTGCGGTGGTCAATCGCCTGTGCATGTCTGCGTGCAGTCGCCCCCGGCCATATTCAGCGCTTTTTACCCATCCTATGTTTCTACCAATGTTCCCCTCATCAACGTGAAATATAGCAGCAGTAGCCCGATCACCTTGATTATAAGCGCCGGCATACTCAACTTTAGCCAGCAAGAGACCGTTACAGTTAATGCCACGGCTAACACACAAACGGTAAGCTTCATCCCCCCATTGCTCAACGGCAACGTGCTGCGTCAGCTCACCAACAATATGAACACGTCGCTCCAGGTGCGGGTCATGGATACGCATAATACGCTCTATTATGTCGATGATAGCCCGGTGCTGCTTCATTCGCGCTGGTTGATGGAGTGGGTAGCGGCGAACCGCTTGAAGATCGTGGCATGGGTAACGCCGGATGACCCGGCGATAGCTCAACTGGTGAAAAGGGCCATCTCCCATTTACAGGCACAGCCGCCCCCGGCTCCTACGACTATGGCCGGTTACGATTCCGCCAGTACCACAACGGTTAAAGACCAGGTAGACGCGATCTTCGATGCCTTGCGGCTCGATTATCACATTCGTTATGTGCAGGCAAGCGTTCCCTATGGCGGCCCGGACGATAACAATGTTGCGCTGCAAGATATTCGCTTGCCGTTCGAGGTTTTGCAGCAGCGAAGTGGGATGTGCGTTGAGTTGACCGCGCTGCTGGCGTCCGCGGTCGAGCACATCGGCCTGCATGCCGAGATTGTAATTGTTCCTGGCCATGCATTTCTCGGGGTTGCCGTCAACCCCAATGATTCGCAATTTGAATACTGGGATGCTGTGGAGGTGAATAATAATGTCGCAGGCGATTCCGCCAATATTTTCGCCGACCATGAGTATAAGCAGCAACACATCATTGACACCATTTTGATCAGCCGCGCGCGCGCGCAAGGCATCGGCCCGATGATTTAAGGCTTGTGGGTAGGGGTAAGGAGGAACCACATTGATCGCGTCCAAGGGTCTGGCCGTCCCTAATGACCTCAGCACAGGCAAAGACGGAAACCTGACCTGGAAAAATAATGAAAGAGGATTGCAGGTACGAGCAGCATAGATTTTCCAACGTGGTTTAGTTATGGCTGTTATGGTGGATTGGCATTGTGCATGTTCGCCATTGCTATAAACGCGCTCTATACTACGGCGCGCAGGCGCGGCACTACGCGGCAGCTCGCGGGAGCTATCGTCGCCTGCGTGTTTTCCGCTTTGCTACTCATCCCCGCGATTGTCTGGTTTAATACGCGCTTCGGTACCGAGCAAGGTTCACTGACCTTGACGGAAATTAGCGCGGCGCTGGTATATACCACGGTGTGGGGGTGGCTGGTGCCGCTGAGCGCTACTATCGCCTATTGCCTTTTTGCGTTGCCGCGCGATTCCTACACAGCGGTACATATTCCGCGCCAGCAGAAACGTACCACACGAGCCAATACGACCGCCGGCGCGGTGGTGCCACCTGAACGACAGCCAGGCGTGCCCGTTCCTTTTGTCTACGGCGAGGGTACGCCGTGGGGTTGGCTTGAGCATCGCGCAGGCCGCTTCCAGGGTCAGAAACTGTCGCTGACGCGCGCCATTGTCTCCATTGGGCGCGAAGTGGATAACGACATCTGGTTGGACGATGAGACAGCCTCCCGTTACCATGCCGAATTAGCCTGGAGCGAAGGGCAGGCATATCTTACCGACAACAATAGTCTTAATGGGGTTCTCCTCAATGGCAGGCGCATCCGTGGTACGCTGATCGTGAAGAGCGGAGACCTGCTGGAGATTGGCTCGTACCGGTTCCTGTTCGAGCTTGCCGAACCTCCTGGCACACCGGTCGAGCAGGATGATCCGCTGTTGTATCATATCCCGCGTTCCTCCTTCGACCTGGAAAATAATTTCGAGGAGCAGCGCGAGACACCGAGAGGTCCAGGTGGGGCTTTGGAGCCACTGAAAGGCGCTGGCGAGTTTGCTCCCCCTACAAAACCGTTAGAGCAAGAGGTGCGACGCGAGATGGGACAGGAAAGTTTTGAAGCCCTGCAAGAGACGCTGGCCCTTGAGCCTGCAGCAGGTTCACTCGATCAGCCACAGGTGGGAAGCCAGGATAGTTTGCTGGTGATTTGTAATGGCGAATTGGAGGGAAAGAGTTTTCTGCTGGACCGCCCGGTGATAACGATTGGACGTGGTTCCGAAAGCGATATCATTATTCGTGACGCCTCTATATCGCGCCGTCATGCGCAATTTTTACAGCAGGCCAATGGCGATTATGTACAGGACCTGGCCAGCCGTAACGGCACGAAAGTGAATGGCGAATTGCTGCATGCTCCACACAAGTTAGAAAAGGGGGATCGTATCTGCCTGGGGACGATTTGCCTGGAGTATACTTTTGTGCCGGAAGCACGCACGACACCGCTACCCCCGCTGCCAGCACCCCCCCTTTCTCGCCCGGCAAGCGGTCCTACGCCGCTGCGATTGCCCAGCAAACCCAAATGATTTGAGCAATTCATTCAATGCGAATTGACGTGATCGCCCGCATGGCCAGAATTTGCCTGCCGTGGCCGGGATACAGGTAGTGGACTTTCAAGCTGCGCAGCACTTGCAAGGTTTGTTCCTGTTGCCCGCGCTTGCGGCCCGCGCATACCAGCATTGAAGCTCGCTCCTGAGGATTGAAACCTGCCCCGCTTCGCTCCGTGGTAATGATAGTATCCCCACTTAGGAGCTCATAGCTGAAAGGATTGTACAGGCACAGGCTCTCGGGTGTCAAACCTGGACTGGCGATGACGCGCCAATCAAGATGATTGGGCAGGCCTGCGACATCTTCCAACCAGATATCAACCAGCTGAACCTGTCGTGTGTAAGACGCAGCCGATATCTCAAGGGCATGGGTCATTGAAACGCGTCCTGCTTCGCCAGGGTTAGGGGGCGGATAAGTAAACGTCCTAATGCTATCTTTCCACGATTCTCGCAGTTCGCGAGCCAGGATGGAGGCGGCTACAGGCGCGGAGCATGCCTGGTGTAAGGATGCGATACCGCCTGTATGGTCAGGATGGAAGGAGGTAAGGACTATGAGGTCGATATCGGTAACAGTGCGATGCAAGAACTGTTGGAGATAGTTCAGTAGCAAGCGCACATTCAACGCTGAGCACGGGTCCACCACTACGATACGCTCATCATGAATAAGATAGGTATTCGTCATTGAAAAGCGATCAGTGATGGTATGTACCCTGCGCGGTTGTTGGACAAGGGGCGGGATTTGTTGTCTATCCTCTATGGCAGTTTCCAAGGCAATGCTCCTGGAATATCCCAAAAATCCTCTATCTTTTTTGACAGGTATATGTTACAATGGATTCGTGGTTCAGTACAAGGTAAGTAGTCTCCCGGCCCCGGTTTCGCTCTACCATCCGGTTTCTAGGAATTGGCTGCCGAGTAACCACCTTGAGATATTTCTTCTGTAGCGGCTATACAAAGCGTATCTCCTGCGCGTTTTCTGTTTTTCTCTGCATTGTTTTTGGTGGAGCGAACAAATTTCTAAAGAAGGGGAAAGTTTACCCATGATGTCCAATGAAGGATACGAGGATCGTATCCTCACCTGCCGTGACTGCGGTCAGGATTTCGCCTTTACTGCTGGCGAACAGGAATTTTATGCCAGCAAGGGCCTTACCAATGCCCCCGCTCGTTGTCCCTCCTGTCGTGCCGCCAGGCGTAATGGCCAGTCTTCGCTGCCGCGTTCTTCTTCGCGCAGCGGCGACCACTATGAGACTACCTGCGCCACCTGCGGACGACCAACATCTGTCCCATTCGTCCCACGTGAAGATCGTCCCGTCTATTGTAGTGATTGCTTCCAGGCTCAACGCGCCTCTCGCGGCTCTTACCGCGATGACTCACGCAGTTATAGCGGTAGTGGCAGTAGTTACGGCGGTTACGGCGGTGGCCGTGGCCGTGATCGACGTGATCGCCGCGATAATCGCTGGTAATGTGGCCCGGCCTCGGGCGGGCTCTGTACTCTCATTGCGGCCAGCAATGCCGCCGGATCGCGGCTAGTGCCTCGCACTGACCTGGCCGGAAAGGTAGCATCCAATACGTGCGCCCCGCCTGGAATGAGGCATCTGTGTGGTTGCCCCATTCCAGGCGGGGCGCACCTTTGTGATCGCCCTCTTTTTCTCTTCTCGCCCCATCCCTCAGTTATGTTATACTACCAACAGATTAATTTTTCGGGCGAATGCGATGGTTACCCCTATTTGCGTGAACCATCGGCCTACCTAGCGGTCTCATAAATAGGAGGGTCGCCTGGCTTTCCTGGAGGTTCAGATCGGATGTCACATATGTATTCAGAGCAATGGCCTTCGTATGTCTATGTAGTGCCTCAAGTCTACACACGAGCAAGGGTACGCTTGATTGGCCTCGGCAACTATGCCCCCGCAGGTATTATCACGAACGATTTTTTTGCCTACATCTCCACTCGCCTGGGCGATCCTCGCAGCGCTGAAGACCTGGAACGTGTTACGGGACTGAGTACGCGGCATGTTCGTTCCAGCACGCTGGAACTCTGTCGCCGGATGGCGGGAAGAGATGCCCCCGGCTTGATCGATGGCCCCGATCCGGCGAAGGATGAATCGCTGGTGGATATGGCGGTGATCGCGGCACAGCGCGCGCTGGCCAGCGCCGGGCGGGATGCCTCGGAGATCGATACGGTGATCGGCGCATCCTCTTCGGATAACGATGCGTTTCCGACCATAGCTAGCCTGGTACAGATGCGCCTCGGGCTGGGACCCATTCGCGCGACGATGCTCAAGGGCGCCTGCGCGTGCCAGACGGAGGCGTTCCAGATGTGCGCGGAGGTGCTGGCGGCAAGCTCTGCCCGGCTGGTGTTGCTGGTAACGGCAGAGGGATTGCTGCCGAACATTATGCACGTGCTCGACTGGAAGACAAGCTCACTGTTCGGCGAAGGCGCATCGGCGTTTCTGCTGGAGCGTGGGGATGAGGATACCTATGTGATTAACGGTTCGGACGCAAAGCAAGGGCCGTCGCTGTATTATCAAACGCCACTGCGCAAGGATGTGATCGAGATGGCGGAGGTGGATTTGAAGATACAGCAACTGTATGAGACTGGCAATGGCAAGGAACTGAACAAAGTGCTGTCGCAATACCTGATTGGCTATACGAAAATGAATGGGAAAGAGGTATACCGCGAGGCACCGCGCGCGATGGCGGAGTGCGTAGACGCGCTGTGCCGTCATGCGGGACTGCTGTATGACGAACTGGCACATATCATACCACACCAGGCGAATTCGCGCATCACGCGGCGTATGGGAGAACTCTTGATCAACGACTACGGCTGGCCATCTTCGACGATGGAGAAACTGGTCGACAATTTCCGCTACTACGGCAACCTGTCAAACGCGAGCATTGCGACAGCGCTGGTGGAGTTGCTGCGCCAGGGGCGGCTGCGCGAAGGGGATTGGATGGCGCTTCCCGCTGTTGGTGGTGGCATGAACTATGGCTGCTGGCTGCTGCGCTACCACAATCTGGAAAATCTGGACGCGGTGTTGAGTTCATGATCCTCGTGGGATCATGGAGTTAAACCAATTATCACGCGCATTTGCTTATCATTCCGTTCGTAGAGCGACTATGGGGTCCAGGCGCGCGGCACGCCTGGCAGGGTAGTAGCCGAAAACGATACCGACAACGGCGGCGAAGCCGAAGGCCAGCAGCACCGCTAATGGGGACAGCACAAATGAGTTTTGCGTAAAAATGGCGTAGGCCAGCGCTCCCCCGATACCCAGCGCTATGCCCACGATGCCTCCCAACGCGCTGAGCATGATCGCTTCGATCAGAAATTGTGTCAGGACATCGCGAGGGCGGGCACCAATTGCCATGCGAATGCCAATCTCACGCGTGCGTTCGGTGACCGAGACAAGCATGATATTCATGATGCCGATGCCGCCCACAATAAGGGAGATCGAGGCCACGCCCACCAGCAAAACGGTAAGCGTCTGACTTGTCCCCTCCACGGTGGAGAGTATCGTAGACTGGTTCTGGATGGTAAAGTCGTCATTCTGAGAGTTAGTGATATGGTGGCGCTGCTCTAAGAGCTGCTCCACAGCGGCCTGCACATTGTTCACCTGCGATGTGCTGGTAGCTGTGACATCAATGGAATTGACATACTGAATATCTGAAAGACGCTGCTGGGCCGTGCTTAAGGGCACGTAGGCAACATCATCGGCATTGCCGAAACCGCCTGCCGCGCCTTTCGAGGCGAGCACCCCCACGACCGTAAATGGCACATTGCCGATGCGAATTTGCTGCCCAAGGGGGTCGACGCCCAACGGCGTAAAGAGGTTTGTGACGACAGTTTGCCCGATCACGGCGACGGCGGCGGCATTCTGCTCATCGGCAGAGGTGAAGAAATTGCCCTCCTGCATCTGCCAGCTACCGATCTGCTGGTAGTCAGGATAAACGCCTTGTATAGCTGTTGCCCAGTTTTGGTCGCGGAAGACGACCTGCCCGTTGACATTGATAACGGGGCTAACGGCGGCGACGTTGGGCACCTGTGAGGCGATGGCATCAGCGTCCGCCTGGGTCAGCGTCTGCAGGGTACCTCCGCCCTGGCGCACGCCGCCACTGTTGGCACTGCCGGGCCGGATGATGATCTCGGTTGGATTGAGGCCGGAGAGACGCTGGTTGATGGAGGCGGCGCTGGCTTCACCGATGGAGATCATGACGATGACAGCGCCGACACCGATAATGATGCCCAGTGATGTGAGCAGAGAACGGGTCTTGTTGGAACGCAGCGATTGCAAGGCGCTGATGCAACTCTGATAGATGCCGGATAATCCGCGCAGGCGCCGGCGGCGCCTGCGCGCGGCAGGCTTTTTGGAGGGCACAGGAGAAGGAGGGGCTACGGCAGGCATAGCGATACGATTGGAACCGCTGGACGGCACATCCTGTTCACCGGTGGGCGACCTCAAGGGTTCGCCTCTACGGGATTCTGGCATATTCATGGTCTCCTTATTGAGAGCCGGATTGGATCCGGGAGATGAGCCCGATTTCGCACGAGATTCTGACATGTTCATAGCCTCATTGAGAGGGCGACCTCAAGGGTGTGCCCCCACTACGCGTTTCACTTGCCTGTTGCAAAAGCAATTCCTGCGCTTTGAGAGGTGTAACATTGACTGTATCTTCGATTACCTTTCCATCGCGGAAGTGAATCTGCCGCCGGCAATAACTGGCGATGGTGGGATCGTGGGTGACGAGGACAATGGTAATGCCCCGTTCATTGAGCTTCTGCAAGATCATCATCACTTCAAGGCCCGTGCGGCTATCCAGGTTGCCGGTAGGTTCGTCGGCCAGGATAATGGAGGGACGCGTAACCAGCGCGCGCGCAATAGCGACGCGCTGCTGCTGTCCCCCGGAAAGTTCCGCCGGGCGATGATTGGCTCTCGCGCTCAGGCCTACGACTGCCAACGCCTGCCGCGCCCGCTCGTGGCGCTCCAGCGATGGGACTCCTGCATAGACGAGCGGCAGTTCGACGTTGGCAAGGGCCGTCATGCGCGGCAAGAGATTGAAGCCCTGGAAGATGAAGCCAATTTTTTGATTGCGAATGGTCGCTAATTCGTCCACGCTCATCTGGCTGACGGGCACACTCTCAAGAATATAGGTACCGGCGGTAGGGCGATCCAGGCAGCCCAGGAGGTTCATCAAGGTCGACTTGCCGGAGCCGGATGGGCCCATGATGGCGACAAACTCGCCACGAGCCATGTCTATATTGACATTACGCAGAGCGGGTACGACATTCTTTCCCAGGTAATAATTCTTGCTGAGCTTCCGCACCTGGATGATGAGGGGTCGCCCAGCAATGGGATGCTGCGGTACCGGCGCCCCGTTCACATAGGGGGTTCTGCCATTCTCCGCGAATTGCTGCAATTCCACCGGAATTAACCTCCATTTCCAGTTCCGCCGCCTCCACCTCCGCGGCCACCGCCCCCACCGAAGCCGCCCCCACCGAAGCCGCCTCCGCCGAAACCTCCGCCTCTGACACCTCCAGTTGCTCCACTGCCTGTCGTGGTGGTAATGCCACCAGTCTGACTGACCACGACCTTATCGCCGGCAGTGAGGCCGGAGAGAATTTCGGTATATTGCCCGTTGCTCAGCCCGGTGGTTACGAGCACGGGAACTAATTTGCCGTTCTTCAACTCTACGACGATACCGCGGCTGCCACCAGCGCCAGGGGAGCCGGAAGAGGAGGCGCCCGCGACCAGGGCGCGAATTTGAGCGGCGGTAAGTTCGCCGTTTTGTATGGCGGTGGTTGAGAAGGAAAGAGCTGCCGCCGGTACGAGCAACGTACCGATGCGCTCAGCGGTGGTAATATTGACGGTTGCGGTCATGCCAGGGTAGATATGAGCGTTATTGAGACTCTGATTGTCGACCGTGAGAGTGACCGGATAGGTCACGACGCTGGAAGTGGTCTGCCCTTGAATGTCGATACTGGCGACGCTGGCGCGAAAGGTTTGTGATGGATAAGCCGCGACGGTAAAGACTGCGGGCTGGCCAACCTGCACGCCCGCGATATCAGCCTCGTTGACCTGCACGGTAATGCTAAGGCTGCTCATATCCAGCAAGACGATAAAGGCCGATGAGCTACTGGAGCTACTGGAACTGCCTGATCCACCGCTGCCCGCCTGTTCGCCGACCATGCCATTGATGGCGGCGATGATACCGGCATGTGGAGCGGTAAGCGTAGCAGACTGCAAATTGTCCTGCGCTGTTTTCAATGCCGCCTCAGCATTGCTCACCTGGTTCTCTGCCGAAGTGACCTGGTTGGCCGCGGACGATTCGGCAGCATAAGCTGAATATCTGGCCTGCTGGTATTGATCTTCCGCCAGTTGCTGGCAATTGGCAGGAGGATTTTTCTCCGTGGCGCAGGTATTGAGCGCGTTCTGCTCATTGTCGTAGGCAATGGCAAGGGCTATTGATTGCTGGGCATCGGTATTGCCTTCACTCGTCTCAGCGGAACTCAGTGACGTCTCCGCTGCATTGAGGGAAGCCTGGGCCTGGTTTACTGCATCCTGCAACGAAGTGCTGCTGAGTTGCGCAAGTTTTTGACCCTGTTTCACCTGCTGGCCTACATGTACATAGATGGCCTGTATCTGGCCGGAGGCGGTGAAATTCATATTATAGATGGCGCTGGGCTGTACCTGGCCGGTGCCCGAGACGGTCTGGGCGATATTACCGATGGTCGCCGTAGCCTGTGTGTATTGTACTGCTGGGGGACGCGTTAATTGCATATAGGTGAACACGCCGCCACCTGCCAGCAGGATAACCAGAATGATGATCAACGGTATGAGCCAGGCGTGCCGGCGGCGTGGCGCTGTCGCACCAGGTGTAAGCGGGATCTCGAAATCCTCGGTATCATCGTCGATAAGTGGCGCGAAATTTATAGGTATTTCGGTTGTATGAACGTCTGTATCGACTGTTTTCGGTTCTAATTTGGACATGTCCTCAGTATCGGGCATATCATTTTCCTCCTCATAAACGGTTCCGGCAATGATGGGCGATCCCACCCCCTGGCGCGATTATGGAGTTTGACGAAATACTCAGGGAATCGCGCATGGGGTCGATGATGAATCTGCACGGCCAACATTGGTAAACCAAGAAGCGGAGCGATCCCGCCTGTCATTCCTTGCGACGCTCAGCATGACAGGGTCTGGGCCACTCGAATTGCCGATTTTGATTGTTAAAATTCATAATCAGCCTCTTGCCAGGTGATTTTGCTAAAGTCCATCTTTTGATCTATCTACTCCACCCTGCGCTATTGTGTTTGCGCCGAAGCGGGCAATTTCAAGAGAATAGCCACGGTACGCGCCGCGATCTCGCCATTACTGCCCGGCGAGCCACTCACAGTAACCGCCTCGCCGGTTTTTAAGGCCGCCGAGGTGGCGCTGGTCGTCTCCAGGACCTGCGTCTGCGGAGTGATCGTGACGCTGAAGGTGCCCCCGGAGGTGTCGGTAATGACCAGGGTAGAAGATGTTACCTGGCTGACGGTGCCGACCAGCCCGCGGAAGTTTGTTGTCGCGGTTCCGGTTCCGATTCCAGGAGTTCCGGCTTGCCCGCGGCTGAAGCAGGGATTACTGGCGCGTCCGGCTCCAGGCGTGCCCCTGGCTCCAGGAAACCTGCCACTACCAAAGCCACCAGCGGCTCCGGGGCCGGAGCCGCTGGTCACGGTTATTCTGGTGGCCGTATAGGTGCTACCGGAGCTGGTCACGGCAACGGTTACGAATGTGCCTTCCTTGAGGGATGTAGCCGGGACAATATCTTCACGCGTGAAACGCGTTGTATTTGAGTAGGTAACGGTTACATCGCCGCTTCTCATCGTTGCGACGACAAATGATGAGCCTTGAATGCTGCTGATCGTGCCGGTTGCCGTCTTAAAGTTGCCACGAACTTGCGCGCACGCTGTAGCAGTAGCGGCAGCGGATGTAGTGGAAGTATTGGAGGAGCCGGCAGTAGAAGACGAGTTACTGCCACAACCGGCGAGCAGGAATAGCATCAGGAGGAGAAATAAGCAGCCGGCCAGCATTTTCCCCGGTGAGCTTCTCTCGCATATTCGCAGTACATTCATAAGAACGATCCTTTCTCGCATCGCTTATTCGTTTGCTGCCCTGAGCGAGGACAGGCACCAGGACCTGCCCTACATCCATCCTACTGGTATTCGCAAGCGTTATTTCCTGGCAGCACATACCGGCTATAGTGTAGCAAAGCTCATATAAAGCCAGTGTTAAGTGCCAGGGCGTTTTTGAGACGACGAAGATGCAGTCAGGTCCTCCGCGAGTGGCAGCAGGATGGTAAAGGTGCTGCCAACATCGGGAGTACTTTCTACCTGGATGCGGCCACTATGGTGCTGCACGATAGCCGAGGCAATCGACAGGCCAAGACCGGCGCCACCTTTATGACGAGAGCGCGAGGAGTCGGCCCGGTAGAAGCGGTCGAAGATGCGGGACTGCTTATCGAAAGGAATGCCGGCGCCGGTATCTGTGACGATGACGACGGCCCAGTGATCTTTACGGTTGCAAGAAATGCTGACTTTGCCTCCCGGGCGGTTATAATAGATTGCATTTTCGACCAGGTTACTGAACGCGCGTGCCAGCAGGGGGCCATTGCCACGCACAACGACTTCGCCATCATTGCCCAGTTGCAGCTCTACCTGTCGCATACTGGCAGCATACTCCAGGTCACATACCACCTCCTCCAATAAAGGGGCCAGGGTTAGCACTTCGGCGGTGGATTGCTGTTCCGCGGTTGCCAGGATCAGCAGATCAGAGACAAGGCGTTCAAGGCGGGTTAATGCTCGTTCCTGCGTCGCGACCATCGCGCGGTAATCTTCCAGGCCGGCGTGGGGGTCGCTGGCGACAACTTCGAGGTTGGTGCGCAGGGAGGCAAGGGGAGTACGCAGTTCATGGGCGACATCGGCGACAAAACGCTTCTGTAGCTCAAACGTACTTTGCAGCCTTGCTAACATGGCATCAAAGGTGTCGGCCAACTCCTTGACTTCATCGCATGGGCCATCCAGCGCCAGGCGGGTATTCAGCGTATTTGCCTCGATGCGCCTGGCCGCGGCGCTAACCTTCCCCACGGGCCGCAGAGCCATGCCCGCGAGCCAGTAGGCCCCAATACCTCCAAGCACGGAGACGGCAGCCAGTCCGATCAGAGAGATATTGCGTAATTCAAGCAAGAGGGCAAATTCGAGCGGATTGGCCGCTCTCCGGTAGATGTCACCGGCAGCAGGCCTTATGAAAGAACCTGCGGGTAACGGCCCGCTTTGCTGCGCCCTGTCAGATGTAAGGATATGATAGCGAATAATATTGGGAAAGCGCTCGAGGGCGCTAGTATTTATGAAGAGCAGCAGGGCAAAACTGAGAACGAATACCAGCGCGGCAGAACCCAGCGCCAGTCGCATTCGTAAAGGAAGGCGCCGCTTTTTCCAGAGGCGGAAAGGGTTGAGCTGCCGCATTCTCACAATGATGCCTCCACGAGCTGCTGTGTACTGGGGAAAGCAGGTGAGCCAACACGGTACCCCTGACCAACAATGGTTTCGATGTAACGCGGCGTTTCTGCGATATCTTCGAGCTTGCGGCGCAACGAATTGATATGCACGCGCACGGTATTTGTAAGCGGGTTGGCCTGCATATCCCAGACATGCTCCAACAACATCTCCTGGCTGACGATTTCACCCTGGTGGCGCAGCAGGTATTCGAGAATACCAAACTCCTTGCAGGTCAGTTCCAGTCGCCGATTACCCTGCCAGGCGACACGCGTTGTGGGGTCCAGTTTCAGGTCTTGATAATGCAACAAGGGAGAACGTACACGCATATCGCGGCGCAGCAAGGCACGAACACGAGCAGTGAGTTCACCGAAATGAAAAGGTTTGACGAGATAATCGTCTGCGCCGAGGTCGAGGCCGGTGATACGTTCATCGGGTTGATCGCGCGCGGTGAGGATAAGGATGAGCAGGGAAGACCTGGCGGCCCGCAGGCGGCGGCAGACTTCGAGCCCGTCCATTTCAGGCAGATTGAGGTCGAGAATAGCGAGATCGTAGTCGTTGACCATGGCGAACTCCAGCCCTTGCATACCATCGGAGGCTAGGTCTACGGCGTATCCCTGCTGGCGGAGACCTTTAGCCAATGCATGGGCCAGGTCGGCTTCATCGTCAACGACAAGCAATCTCATAGATTCCCTCGCTTTTTTGATTGCCCGGGGCGCGGTCATACAGTTGAACGAAATAGTGCGGCAATCCCACAAAGGCTATTCACCAGCCCTACGTCCATTGCCGGTCTATTTTATCAGTCTGCATCACCTGGCCCCTCTCCCACTTCTCGGCCAAAGTATAGCAAGCGGTTTTCAGGAAATTTACAGGGATTTGTAAAAAGATTGTAAAGTGAGGCATGGGGGCCAATTAATCGGCGGTGACTGCGATAAATCAACCCCCTGTGTTGGTGACTTATTTCCTCTTGAGGGCAGGAAGAGCGAAGAGCCTGTCGGCGACCAGTGCGCCATTGAAGTTATAAGGCTTGAGGCCCTTGATGGCGCTGGTGTCGATGTTGACCTGGATGGTTGGAATATAGCCGCCCTGCTTCTGCACGAGCAACTGGTATGGAGACTGACCAGGAATATGCTTGACGACATGCGGGACATACCACGAGAGCGTGATGTACGAGATGCAGTTCTTGGGTGTGACGGTTAAACCACCCCACATGGCGCGCCCGGGCATATCGCTGGTAAGCTCAGTAGGAGCGCCAACGCTGTCGATGGGCCAGCTGGTGAATCCCTTACCAGGAACGTAGGCATTCTGGCCAAGCGCATAATCGCCATCGGGGCAATAACGCTCGTTGCCGGGAAACATCGTGAGATACTGCTGGCAGCCAGGCGGCACTCCACCATTGCCGTTGCCGTTACCTTTTCCGGTGCCGCCGTTGCCACCACCGGGCGTCCCACCAGTACCACCACCAGGCGTTCCACCGGTACCTCCGGGGGAGCCAGGGCCACAGAGTGGTTTGCCCGTATCAAAACCGTCGCCATACAGCAACTGCGCATCCTGCGGCGCGTAGACGCGAATATAATCGGCATATGTATCGTAGCCGTAAACGGGACCGGTTTGCTGGTAATTGAGGGTGATGGTGAGGGTATGCGTCGCCCCACCCTGCGCGTCGAGTACGACGTTATCTTGCTCGGTGGTGTGAACATACTGGCTGGCCTTGCTGATGCTGATATTTGCTTGTACAACCATGAAGCCATCCTGCTGGGTAAAGGTAGACATGCCACCGGCGTAACCATGGGCGACGAGCCATGCCTCGGCCTGCGGATCCGAGAAGTAGATTTCCAGATCGTGAGATTGAATATCCTTCACCGCCTTCTGCACAATAGTCATGAGCTGTTTGACGGAGAGGTGGCGCACTTTGTCGAGCAAGATTTTGCCGAGCAGAGAGGTAAAGGCTTTGCGGGTAGCGGCGTTGTTAGTGCCAGTTTTCTGGCGCTGTAACTGGATGGCCTGCTGGTTTTGCTGGTAATAGTGCAGCTTGTCCGCGAGATTCTGAGCGGTAATCGTCTCATGATACTCCGGGACCTGGATGGGGCCGGTAACCTCGAGGACGTGCGAGATGAGGGTGGGCGTGAACGAGATATCGCCATCGACGGGGCCACCGCCTTCTTCCTGGAAGACCTGCATGGCCAGTTTCGCGGAGGTGGGATAATCGCCGGAGAGATTGGCATCACGCAAGCCCCAGTTGCCGAAGTTCATCCAGCTGCGATATTGTGGTGGCGCTGGTCTATTCAGTTCGACGCCGTTGCCCGCGTAGTCAAGTTCGGTGACATCTTGCAGCGTGAAAGGCGCTATGCGGCCATTGGAGATGGTGAGGATGCCATATTGTCCGGTAAAGCCTCCGCTGGGGCGCAGTTCGGCGTTATCCATGGTCTGGACGAGGAAGCGCCGCGGATGTCCAATACCGAGCAGCCAGGAGACGATGCCCGTCACTCCCTGCACCTGAGTGATGAGGCTTTGCGCCTTCGGCAGCAGGGTGAGGACAGAAGCAAGCTCTGTTTTCTGCTTAGCGCTAAGGGGCAGGTCCTGTATGGAAACCTGGCTCATTTGAGTCTGGATATCATTGATGTAATACTGGGCATGCACCAGAGCGCCCTCAGCATTAGAAACATCGGCGGCAGTGATGAGCGGCGTATTGGAACCACTTGAGAGCGGCGAGCCGTGCAGGATATTAGCGCCTAGCAGAGCCACGCCCAGCAACTCATTACCCATATGGGAGACATCCAGGCCGACCTGCACCAGGTGACGAGCCATACCGAGCTGGTTGCTGTATTGAGGCGCGAATTGCTGAACGAGGAAGTCGATATCGGAACGATTGACCAGTTGCTGCAATTCAAGAAAGTCGCTCCCGGCCTGCGTGAGATCTTTCTGGGCCTGGCGCAATTTAGCGGCGTTGAGGGCGGCCGTGGGATCACTTTTTGAGATAGGAATGAGGTCCTTGACGGCGAGAAGTTTGTTAACACCATCCAGAGTGACACTGCGAATGTGTGTATAGGCGCTGTACGCGGCGAGTCCTGAGCCGGCGGGTATCAAGAGGATCATCAACAGGGCCGCTACCACGGCGGCGCTGATGATGCTGGTATGCCGTCGCCGCACGCGCTGCCGTTGTTCGCTGCGCACCCAGCGTTTGCGTATTCTGCGATCCTTATGGATCATTTGGGCAGGAGCGCGATGGAGCGCGAATGGGCGATATGGCTGGAGCCGCACCCTTCCACTCCTCAGGGCGGGGCTAGCTCCCTCACCCCCATCCATCACAACCTCCGGCCCTGCTGCCTGCTCCCTGGAGAGGGTGGCAACAGAGCTCGTCTCTACACTTTGTTCCTCCGAAAGGTCTTCATTTGCACAGGGTTGCCCGTCGATGGGCGTAGCATCCGTTTCGTTCGCTTGTTCGCCAGCACCCTGGCGCTGCCGGCCTACTTGCTGCGTATCATCCAGTTCACTTTCAGCAGGGGCATTATGCGATTCGCTTCCGGCAGGTTCAGCATGTAATGCGACTTCAACTGCTATTTCCCCGGTTACAGGTCCTTCCCCGGTTATTATTTCTTCTTCTTGTTCTTGCGATTGAGCAGGAGGAATGGGTGTGACCGGCAATGCTGTAGCTGTTTGAGGTCTTTTGATAGCTTCGCGCCTGGCAGTATCTTCTTCCTCACCATCGTGTTCGTCACTGGGGGCAACGGCATCATTAGTGGAAACAGGGATATGTGTGTAGTCAATGACGGTGACACCAGGAACGAGGGCGCGATAACCCCACGGCATCCCATCCTCATGCTGCATCAAACACCTTTTAATCAATCTTCTGAGGGTTCTGGGCGCAAGGTGATACTGGGAAGCTACGTCATTGAGAGACTGCTGTGATGTCAGGTAGGCATGTACAGCGGCTTTGCGTTTCGCGAAGTATTTTCTTTCGCGCGCGCTGAGTTCAGCAATATTTACCTCTGCCCACGCGGTAATATCGGGCCTGTCCCTGTCTACTGTAGGGGAATCTACCAATGGCGCAGAAGACACGGCTCACCTCCGTAAGCAAAAACATTCCAGTTGTGCAGAGACGAGGGCGACCACAAGGATACACCTCTACATGAAATGCAGAGGCGATCTCACAGGTTCCCACAGGCGCGCCACTCTCCTACAAGCGCAAGACCATCTCAAGGGTACGCCCCCACTCTGTTAGATGAGACAGACGAATTGGATGGCGGCCACTTCCTCAATTTCCAGGGCAACCACTTCCTAAACTCGGAGGGTGACCACCAGGGTGCGCCCCTACATGCTCTCTGTCCTATAATACAAGACGCATCAAATACCAAAAGTGTTGCAAAATTATCAATATATACCCATTCATGCCTCCAGGCAGAACCGCTTATCGCTCCTCCTTCAGCGCCTGCCGCAGGTATTCTTTGAGCGCGGGGGCAATATCGGGGCGTTTGAGGGCATAGGCAATCGAGGTTGTGAGCAGGCCGAGGGGATTGCCGGTATCGTAGCGCAGGCCGGTGAAGCGCAGGCCATAGCACTGGCCCGCCCTGGCCTGCATCTCTATGGCATCGGTGACCTGAATCTCTCCCCCGGCGCCAGGAGGGGTCTTTTCCAACAGCGCGAAGATATCGGGTGTCAGAATGTAACGGCCGGCGACTCCAAGATTGGAGGGCGCCTCTTCGGGCCTGGGTTTTTCCACGAGGTGTGTGACCTTGACGATGTTATTGCCCACATCCTCGACGGCAGCTATGCCATAAGAAGATACCTGTTCGGGCGGTGAAACAAACAGTGAGAGAACAGAGCCACCATAGCGTTCGTGTATTTTTATCATACCGGGCAGAATAGGAGTTTCCGGCGCGACCAGTTCGTCTCCCAACATGACGATAAATGGTTCGTCGCCCACCAGCTCTTTCGCGCACAGGACAGCATGGCCCAGGCCAAGCGGTTCTAGCTGCCTCACCGCGGCATAGGTTGCCATCGTCTGCACACGACGCAGCTCTTGTAGCTCCTTGCGTTTCCCCTTGCGTTCAAGCACCGCTTCCAGTTCGGGAAACGCATCGAAGTGGTCTTCGATGCTGCGCTTGCTACGGCTGGTCACGAAAATAATCTCCTCGACCCCAGCTGCGACGGCTTCTTCCACGATATATTGCAACGTTGGTTTATCAACGAGTGGCAGCAACTCTTTCGGCACGACTTTGCTGGCCGGCAACACCCTGGTGCCAAGCCCGGCGACGGGCAGCACCGCTTTACGAATATGCATGCATCCACCTCATTTATTTTTATTTAAGTTCAGCTCGCGAATAGCGACGATCCTTCAGGGCGCCCACAAGGTTCACAGGTAGCGCCCTTACAGCTATTGTAGGAGATTGCGAGGTGCAGGTCAAATCATGACCCTCTCCCAGCACTTTTTTCGCCGAAGTTGAAATTCCCTGATTGCGAGAGGGGAGCAAGTAATTCATTTATTGAAATCTCGCAGCAGAAGAAAGCAGTCGAGCATTGATCGATCTGGCGCGCTCCAGCGCCCGGAGACCCACCTACCACACCCCGCTGCAACTCCCTCTCTCCCCGTGGCCCTATGGACGAATGAACTAGTACTTCAGGGCCGCTCGTCACTAGGAAATAGACGGTGCTCGTTGCATTCTATAAGGTAGGGAGCAGGAGTCAGAGCGATCATTTTCACCCACCTTATAGATAGATAGCTAAGACACAATCAAATGGTTTGGAGATAGGAGGAAGTATTGTGAAAGTGTTGATTACGGGTGCTACCGGCTTGCTGGGAAGCCACCTGATCAAAGCATTGCAGCAGCGCGGCGAGCATATCCGGGCGCTGGTGCTGCCTGTGGAAAATGCGGATTCATTGCTGGCACAGGGTGTAGAGGTTGTGAGGGGAGATGTGACGGATGCAGGCACCCTGGGACCGGCTGTTAAAGATGTTGATTTGATATTTCACCTGGCTGGAATGATGGGCGTGTGGCGCCCACTGGCAGATTATCGCCTGGTGAATGTGACCGGCTCCGAGAATCTGTACCGGGCGGCCCAGGCTGCCGGCGTGCGCCGCTTCGTTCATACCAGTTCTCACACCGTTTATGGCCTGGGCCATGGGCGCTTTCTGACCGAGAAGGATGCGCTGAAGCCCGACCCTGACCCGTATAGTATCACCAAGGCGGAGGGTGATCGCCTGATGCGCCGCCTGATGCTCAATAGCGATGTCGAGACGGTGATCCTGCGTCCCGGCACCTTCTTCGGCCCTGGCGACCGGCTGCACTTTGGACGCATGGCACAGAAGGTGAAAGACGGCAAGGGGCTGATTCTCGGCAAGGGCGATAACGCGCTGCCATTTTGTTATGTGACCGACGTGGTGCAGGGCTTCATGCTGGCGGGATATCATGAGAATGCGCCCGGCAATGTGTACAACATCACCAATGATCGTCCATTGACACAGCTGGAGATGTTTAATGCGATTGCGGATGCCGTTGGTGGCAAGCGCCCGACGCTGCATCTGCCGTACCTGCCAGTTTACTACGGCAGTATCGTGGCCGAGAAGGTTGTGGCGCGCGTAACCCATACGAAACCGGTGGTGACACAGCTTGGCGCGATGATGTTCGGCACCGATAATCGCCATAGCGTGGACAAAGCACGGCGCGAGCTGGGATACGAGCCAGAGGTGGATTTACGCGAAGGCATTAAGCTGGCGGCAGAGTGGTTCAACGCCGGCGGTATGCAGCAACCATCCGTGACACAGGCCAGCCAGCACGCTCCTCTGGCTGGCGCAATGAAATAGCGGAATAACAGGTAAAAGAACCGCTAGCGGGCCGCTAGCGGTTCTTTTACCTGTTATTCCGCTATTGTGCTGACTTTTTTGCCCGCGCCTTTGAAGCCGAATTTCTTGATGGTTTTGTGCAGCCATTCAGCGGTAGGGCCATCGTCAACTTTTTTGCTGGTCTGAACCAGGAAAGATGCGGTTTCGGGGCGCGGCGGCAGCTTGTTCGCCTTCCGCAGGGCCGCCAGTTCTTCATAATGCTGGAACGCCCAGTACATGTTGACACGGCATCCCTTGCAATTTTTCACATCGTCCTCGTTCATAGTTCCACATTGTGGACATTCTGTCATTTTTATTTCCCTTTGCTAGTATCTTCTAGATCAGGCCCATGCGCATGGCTTCCGCGACGGCCTGCGCGCGGTCGGTGACTGAAAGTTTGCGATAAATATCCTGCATCTTGCGTTTGACCGTTACCTCGCTCCAGAACTGGCGCGCGGCGATCTCTTTGTTGCTGCATCCTTCGGCAGCCAGGCGCACAAGTTCGATTTCGAGGTCCGTAAGGCCGGAGCGAATACGTTCCTGCTCTTTGGTAAGGCGCTCAAATTCGCCCAACACCTGCGTAATGGCGCGCGGCTCGCTGATGACACGTTCACCTGAATGAACGGAGCGCAGGGCAGGGAGTAACTCGCTGATGGGCAAGGATTTCTGCAAATAGCCATGCACGCCTATGCGCATGGCCCGGAAGAGATGAGCCTCATCAGAATAGCCGGTAAGTATAACAATGCGCGTCCTGGGACATCCTCGCTGTAGTTGCTGGGCGATATCAAGCCCGTTGGACGCGCCTAGCAAGATATCGAGGATGATGATATCAGGCTGCAACTGTATGGCGAGTGTAATAGCCATACTGCCGGTTCCCGCCTGCCCCACGACCTCGAAGTCTTCTTGCTCGCTCAAAACCGTGTAGAGGCCCCGGCGCACAATTTCATGGTCATCAGCGATTAGCACGCGAATAGGCATAGCTACCTGTTGCGTCCCTCGCGACGCATCAGGAATCCCTGCCGGTGATGCTGCTTTTCCGGCCATGGCCGATGCCTCCGCCATTTCAGCGCCTGGCGCCGCATCCTTCGCCGGCTGCGGTTCCGGTACTACAGGTATGACGCGATGAGACGGTAAAAATGCAGATGTCATACTTACTCCATACTATCCTTTTCGGCTGATACTGCGATTTTCTGAACGTTTAAACTTCCGCGCTGGACCCGGTCAACCTGCCCCCTACACCCCACCTGAAAGGATGGGGAAGATTAAAGATAAGTGTATAGATGAGAGATATTTTTAGCTTCTGACATTTCATCAGATTTTAACGTAAGCCGGTCTTTTCCTTATATTGATATAGGATGATCTTCCTACCCATTTGCTCGGGTGCCTGATACGAATGGGCATGTATCACGATACTGTTGCGCGTTGTTTGAGGGATAGTTCTGCCTGATAATTGCTTAAGTTACGGGTGCATTCCATTCCATCGTGAGACAACAGGCGTGAGATTCTTCGCTGCGCCCGGAATGATATGGACAGGTTCGGTCAAGTCATTTCGAGCGAGTGAGCCAAAGCCCTGATGAACGCAAGGGAAGAATCTCAACTTTTCAACATGGGAGAATCAAGGGCTATGACTAGCAGGCAACACCAGGGGGATTTTACTGTGACCGGTAACAGCCTCTATAATCATTTTCATTATACTGGGATAACGCCGCTCGAGGGATCGAGTGAGATGATGCAAGAAGTTCCTGAAGGCTCTCCAGGCGACGAGATACAGGAGGGCCATGCCGCGACGCCTCATACAGGTGAGGGCAGCATTGCTTATGAGCTATTACTGCTGCAGCAGCGCCTGGCAGCGTATGAACAGCTGCACAACGAGGAAATGGCCGAGCTGCGCCGGGAAGTTGAACGCCTGCGCCGCGCCTTCCTGCAAGAGACCAATCCTCATTTACGCGCCCTATCATCAAAGCGCCAGTTGAACAGAGACGAGTAAAACATTCTTCCTTTTGCAATACTTTGCTCCTCTTTGCGTCTTTAGCTATAGAAGACGTAATGCTTGTGTTGTGCGGCCAGTGAATGATAGGCATGCACTCGCAGGCTCTTTAACACAAGAGGGGTACGATGGCATATTTTTATAGTACCCGTAAATACCTATATTGCCTGACCATTCTATCTCTGCTGCTGTTAGCTGCCTGCTCTCCTGCTTCTAGCAACAAGACACCTTCCGCAAATTCGCATCATACAGCAGTTTCAACTGTCTTACCTCAAGCCAGCTCGCAGACCGATCAAAGCGCTATTGATAGGCTGATAGCTACAACAGGTTGTGGCAAGGTTTCGCCAATTACGCCGGGTACGAGCGCCAGTGTGACGATTGACGCTCACCCCAGGCAGGCGGAGGGATATACTGCGCGCAATTATCTTGTCCACGTGCCAATCAACTATTCTGGAGATCATCCTGTCCCGGCGGTGCTGATCTTTCATGGCTATGGTGGAAATCCGGTAGGGATGGAAAAATCCACCGCTTTCTCAAAGCTGGCGGATCAGCAGGACTTTATCGCAGTCTATCCACAGGGATTGCCGGATGGTCCGGGCGGCCCGTCATTCTGGGCCAGCATTGGTCCTTATGATTATGGGGTTGATGACGCGCTTTTCGTGAGCGATGTATTGAACAGGCTGCAAAGCGAGTTCTGTATCGACGCGCGGCGCATTTATGCCACCGGCTTCTCTAATGGGGGAGCGATGGCCGCTTATGTAGCATGTACGCTCGGTATGCGAATCGCCGCGTTTGCGCCCGTCTCCGGTAATTTTTATGCCATCCCCGGCGGATGCTATCCTGGAAGGCCGCTTCCTATCCTCGATATCCATGGCACAGCCGATCCGCTTTTACCTTATAACGGCATCCCCTCTTCCGTGAATCCCCAGTGGCCTCTACCCGCGATACCTGATTGGTTGCATGATTGGGCTGTGAGGGATGGCTGCACTGTAGGACCGGTTATCTTCTTGCAGACATCCATGGCGGTGGGTGAGCAATGGACGCATTGCCTGGGAGATGGCGCCGTTGTCCATTACCGCATGATCGGTGAGGGACATAGCTGGCCCAGGATGATAGGCAGCCGCTCGGGGACGGAAGCGATCTGGGATTTTTTAGAGATGCATACGTTGCCGGGTTGATGAATAAAAAGGGTATAGAGGTCGATCATGGATTTGACAAAATCGGCCCCTACTCCAACCAATTCCTATTGAATCATATGCAGTTCGGTCCTGGTCTTGTGGCCATTCTCGCCAGTGCTATGCCCGTTTCCATTGCCGTTATACACGCGGGCCTCGTCGGCGGCATTGATAACGGGGAGGTTGCGCAGCTTCGCGGACTTGCCACGATTGCTGGAAGCAGATGTGAGCGCGGCCCCAGCCGTTCCTTTCGCGACATTGAGCGCGACGCTGGTTAAGGTTGGCATGTGGCAGAGCATGTTGGTGTAAGAGGCGTTGGCCAGGGGGCAGTAACACTCGCCGGCCTTGATGCTGTGACGCAGCTCATCGGCTTTGGCGGTGCGCCAGACGGAGCCAAAATCGTAGTTATGCTCGCGCAGGTTGCCGACCGATTCGGCGCGAATGCAGCAGGTCCAGACATCACCATTAGGAGCGATCTGCGCCGAGGCAACCCCGGCCAGGCAGGGGATGATCTGGCGCTTTTCGACCAGCGTGCGCTTCACGATGTCATAGTAGCGGTCGCGGAAGGATTGGGTGATGCGCGAGACACCGTTGAATTCGGCCCTGCGGATACCCTCTTGCAGGCGTTCAATCACCGGCTGGTATTTTTCGATAGGTGGAGTGATGCCCATACCCACCGTATCCAGTTCGACGCGCTCCTCAGCGATTTCACTGATGAAGGAATCGGGCTTTAATTCGTCGCGCACGAAGGCATAGATGTTTTCGAACTCATCGACATTGAAGTTAGAAATGACGGTATGGACACCCAGCGTGAAGTTCTTGTAGCGGCCTTTCAGCGCCTTGAGGCCGGCATAGGTACGCATGGCGCGCTCGAAATTGCCCTTGACGCCGCGCACGATATCGTGCTTTTCGCCCACGCCGTCCAGCGAGAGGTTGATGATTACCTCGGAAGTGGGGGCCGCTTGCAGTACGCGCTCGATGCGGGCAGGAATGATTTTATCTTGTATCCCGTTGGTGGGAATGTTGATGATGCCGGGACGGCAGTGACGATAGGCGGCTTCGACCATCTCGGGCAGGTCTTTGCGCAATGTTGGCTCGCCGCCACTGAAGGTGAACCAGTAGGCGTCCCTGCCGATGGAGGCAAATGTTTTCTCGTACTCTTCGATGGTAAAATCGTCGTTGGGCCTCTGCCAGACATTGCATGTTTTACAGCGAGAATTACAGCGATAACTTACACTGATCGTCAGATTTAATGGAAGCGCAAGGGGTCTGCCAAGCGCGTATGATGCCTGCATCTTCGCAATTTTGGGTAATACTTCAAGCACGTCTGTGTCCCTTCCCTTCAACCGGATAGACTGTTGAGCGCATAAATAGCTTCTTTATCTATTTTCGGCCAAAAACGTATAAAATTGAGAGCGAGTAAGCTACTTCCCCTCTGCGGCGGCGTCGGCCCCGCCTGGCGCAATATCGCACCTGCGGAGCGTCCCGCGCCCCTAGTCTATTAAACTGTAGGCGAGAGAACAAGTAACAAAGGTATCATGGCGAGAGTACCAACGTATATACCGTTGCTGCGCAGACGAAAGGCGTGCTCTTGTGGTCGCCCTCCATCCCACTTCCCTTTCAGTTCGTTCGATGCAATGACTTTTCACCTCAACCAATTGATGTTATGCTATGTTCGATCTAAAGAGATTTCCGTTTTTTTAAAGTGGCAAAAGAAGGTATAAGTGGAAGCCAACTATCGCAGAAGTAGGCCCGCTCTTGCCGTCTCAGGGGAGAATGAGGCGGAAAAGGGAAACTATGAGCAGTAGGAGGGGGAGAACATGATTGATCTGAACGACCCTCTATTGAAGGAGCGCCTGCGCCGCCGCACGCTGGAGGGGCGCTACGAAGTAGGCGAGATCGAGCTGGTGTTGAACATTCGCGCCTTGCATGCTCAGGGCAATACGGAGGGGGCGCGCGCGCTGAGCGAAGTGCTGCTGGAAAGATGCGCGCCGGAATTTCAGCGGCACACCTGGGGATTGAGGCACCGGCCTGATCTGCGCGAAGAGGCTATCGCCAATATGAGCGAACACCTGCTGCGCGAGGCGATGGATCCCAAAGAGGTCTTTATCACGCAAAATTTTATTCATTATTTGCGCTGCCTATGTGTGGATGAGTTTAATCGCGTGCTGCGCCAGGAGGGGCTGCGCTACCAGCGCGATGCCGATGGACGACCGGCAGGCAGGCCGCATCACGTGCCACGGGCGTTGATGGAATCGCTGCAGGCCACGCCGGTCGATGATGAAGCGCCCCCCGCGGCGGATGTGGCCGATCCTGTTGACCAGTATGAACATTTGCATGCCGCCGAGGAAAGCCAGCGTATCCTGACGTTTTTACCTGATCCGCTGGACCGCAAGATTATGGTGCTGCGAGCCATCGAGGAGATGAAATGGGATGATATCGCTGCCATCTGCCAGCGCACTGAACGAACCGTACGCCTGCGCTACGAACGGGCACGCGGCTACCTGCGCGATTGCATCCTGAAAGAGCAGGCCGCTTACGCGCATTCAGCGCAACAGCTTTGACGCTACACACAATAATGACGTTGAGAGGAATAGATGAGCTATGAATACAAGTGAGTTGCAGCAATTGAAAATGGCATGGTTGGCCGCCGAGGAGATGGGAGATAAGCAGGCGCAACTCGCGTTGTTGCGGGACCATCCAGAGGCACAGGATGCGCTGATCGATTTTATCGCCGCCTATCATGTCACCGCGCCTTCGCAGGAAGATGGGGTGCTGCCGCTGACACAGCGCGCCTATGCGACGGCGATGGAGCGTGTGTTCGGGGATGCGCAGGTGGCCGCGAATCTGAAAGAACTGCGCGCAAAGCGCGGATTGACCCTGGCACAGGCAGCACGCGGGCTGCGTCTGGGTGTTGATGTGTGGAAGAAATTTGAGGATGGGGTGATCGAGCTGGTGAGCCTGAGCGAGCGCCAGCTAGAGCGGCTGGCGCAATTCTTCGAGGTCAGCGGCGAACAATTTGGCAGGATGCTCAATAACAGCCAGGCCGTGATGACGATGAATCGCCGCCAGACTGCCCAGGCAGCACGTAGCAGCGAACAGGCCCCCAGGAAACAGAGCTTCGCCGAGGCGATTGAAAAGAGTACGATGCCCAAGGAAGAGAAGAAAGAGTGGTTGAAAGGCTAATGCGCTTCAACCACTCCTAACGGCCTTTCGTGGCATAACCTACGTAGGCGACGCCTTTCAGAGGCCCTGGCCCCATTTTGAAGTGACCGTGAGTGAAGCCGCGCGGTATGAAGCCGGTCGTCTCGCGCACCGTGAGGCCATTAATGGTAATGAGGGCCTGTAGTTCGACCGGCTTGATGAATTTCTGATACTCGTGAATGCCGGGGGTCAGACCGCCGCTGGGAAAGTTTTCACCGTACCAGATCAAAATGAGCCGCGCGAGGAATGTGCGGTTGATGGTGTCGAAGACGAAAACGCCGCCAGGCGCGAGGACGCGAGCAATCTCTTTGATCGTTTGCGCCAGATCCCGCACGTGTTCCAGCACATCGAGGCAGACGATGACTGAAAAGCTGCCGTCAGCATAGGGCAGCGACTCGGCATAGCCTTGCTGGTAGTAAATATTTTGGCCCAGCCCGCTGCGAATGGCGTGAGCGCGCGCGGTCTCCAGCGCTCCCCCTGAAGGTTCTATACCGACCGCGACAACCTCGCGTCGGGCGAGTTGTTCGCAAATCAGACCACCACCTGAACCTATCTCCAGTATTTCCTGCTGCGCAAGCGCGCCCTTTCCGAAAACGCACGTGATGCATGACTCGATGTAATCGCAGCGGTCGCCGGTCATCTGATTGAGAAAGCAGCTTTTGTCCCACCAGTTGAACGAGGCGAAGATTTCTTCCTGTGGACGTTTACGCTTGAGCAAGTGAGCCTCCTTGCGATGATTTTGTCTCTATCTCTGTTCAAGATTATACCTCATGAACCCTTGCGGTCGCCCTGGTGGGGGATTTACTCTTAGCTAATCATCTCCCGCGGCTGGATTAAGGGCTGATCGTTGCGAACCAGCAGCGGTATGACATGCCTCCTGTAAAAATCCGGGCGCAAGTGTTCCAGCCAGTGCAGGGGAGCCAGTAGCACCGGGGGTAGACCGTTGGCCAGGGCTTGATCGAGCGCTGCTACTGCCTCATTATCCTGGTTCAGGGCAGCACAGGTCATGCCTTTCCAGAAGCAGGCATCCCACTCATCCGGCTCAAGAGTGAAAGCCTGGTCGAGTTCTGCCAGGGCCTTGCTATACCGTTTGCGCAGGTAAAAGACGACGGCCTTGCTGGCGAGCGCCAGGTAATGCTCCGGCGCGGTGGCCGAGACAATTTCGAGCCGTTCTATCATCGCCGCCTGGTCGAAGTCCTGGCACATACTGCACCAGGCGGCCATCCATCCAGCCTCGATATCCGATTCGTCCAGTTCCCAGGTACGGGCAAAGTCATCGCGCGCGCGCTCGATATGGTTTTGCCACAGATGGGCAATGGCGCGATTGTAATAGGCCGAGGTATCGTTGGGATGCAGGGCGAGAGCCACGTCAAAATCCTGGGTGGCGCGCGCGTAGTCTTTGAGGTCGAAGTGGGCAACGCCGCGATTGTTGTAGGCCTGGGCATCATCCGGGTTCAAGGCCAGGGCGCGGTCGAAGCTCGCAATGGCGCTCTGGTAGTCTTTGAGACAATAATAGGCGAAGCCGCGGTTGTAATAGATGTTGCCCATCCCGGCATCCAGGGCAAGAGCGCAGTCGAAATCCTGGATGGCACGCGCATAATCTTTGAGTTCAAAGTACACATTGCCGCGGCTGGCGTAGATCAGGGCATTCTCAGGGTTAAGCACCAGGGCGCGGTCAAGGTCCTGGATGGCCTGCTCGTGTTGCTTGAGCGCAGCGTAAGCCTGGCCGCGGCCGGCATGGACGCCACAAATCTCGGCGCGCTGCGGGTCGATAGCCAGCACCTGCTCGAAGTCCTGGATGGCGCGTGCATAATCCTTGCGCGCGGAATAGCTAAGACCGCGTGCAATGAGCGCCTGTATGTAATTGGGATCGATAGCCAGGGCGCGGTCGAAGTCGGAGATCGCCTGTGAATAGTCGCCGAGCGCGTAGTGGGTAAGGCCGCGGCTGTAGCAGGCAATAGCATAGCCGGGATCAAGTTCGAGCGCATGATCCAAATCCTCGAGCGCCTGCCGGTAATCACGATGCAAGCGGCGTAATTCCCCCCGATTGTAATAGGCCTGAACATAACTTGCATCGAGCGCAATGGCCTGATCCAAATCGTGAAAAGCATCGTTGAACTCCTGGCGAGCCGCGTAGGTGATGGCACGCTGGTAATAGGCGGCAGGATCTTCAGGGTTCAGGCGAATCATGCTGTCGAAGTCCTGTAGAGCCTTATCGTACTCATGCAGCCGGTAGTAGGCATTGCCACGTTTGCCGTAATCGGCGGCAGTTTTGGGTTGCTTTTTAAGCGCCTGATTTATTTCGTTCTCCTGCTCTAATTGGGCGGTGGAAGTTCCCGGCATAACGTTACTTTTAGCGCGTCTGTTGTGAATATAGGCAAAGGTTGAAGCACCCGCGGCACCGGCGGCTACGGTTGCAAGGCCGGCAACAGGACCAAGGTGGCTGATGATTTCTTTGAGGCTCATATATGTCTCCCCTTTAGATAGTTTATCTGCTTTAATCGTTACTATCGGAGAGTTCGCAGGAAAGTTTAGGGCCCTGAACAAAGCCTGCCGCCAGTACTATTCCGCTTGACCTTTTCAGGTTGGAGGGGGTATCCTTTGCGCGTTGGCAGCGGCGCGAACGCTCATCATTGCTCCTGTTTGGGATCGAAAACTTCATTGACCCATTTATCTGTTTGCTTGACACAGCGGCGCGGCTTCCCTATAATTGAGGCTACGGCTGGGGTAACGCGCATGATGGCTTGGGCGATTGGGATTCAAATAACAAAGGGGTTCACCGATGGCAGAGCTTGTCAGGCAGTATCTGGGCAACTACCGCCTGCGCTATTTACTGGGGCAAGGTGGGTTTGCCAATGTCTATCTGGGTGAACATATCACGCTCAAAACCCCTGCTGCCATCAAGGTGCTGCGTATCCAACTGGTAGGCGAGGCGCAGGACAATTTCTTGCGCAAGGTGAGTATTATTGCCTGCTTAGACCATCCCAATATCGTAAAAGTCCTCGAATTCGGTGTCGATCATCACACCCCCTACATTGTCATGCGCTATGCTCCTCATGGTTCATTGCGCCAGCGCTACCCACGAGGAACCATGCTATCCGCGGCCACTATCCTCCCCTATGTGCGACAGGTGGGCGCCGCGCTGCACTATGCGCATGAGAGAAATCTCGTTCACCGCGATATCAAGCCCGAAAACCTGCTCGTGGGGATCGATGACGATATCCTGCTGAGCGATTTTGGCCTGGCGATAGTAGCTCAAAGCGCCAACCGCCCATATGTTCAGTTGAAAGCGGGCACAGCAGCCTATATGGCGCCAGAGCAACTGCAAGGCCAGGCCTGCGCTGCTAGCGACCAGTACGCCCTGGGGATCGTCATGTACGAATGGCTCACCGGCAACCGGCCTTTCAACGGCACTGACCAGGAAATAGCGCGACAGCATGCTTACTGCCCACCCCCGCCACTTTCAGAAAAAGTACCATCCATTCCTCTCGCTATTGAACAGGTTGTGCTGAAAGCGCTTGCCAAAAATCCATCCGAGCGCTTCCCCACGGTACAGGACTGTGCCAGCGCTTTTGAAGAGGCTTGCAATGCCGCATTAGGCACGCAAGTAATCCCAGCCATAGATTCATTTTTTCCGGCCAGCGCGGGTACACTCCTGCCGGAGGAGATTGATACACCGGACTCGCTCACCTTTATACCTGACACCTATCTCGCTCCAGAACCTTTCTCATTATTTATGCCGGACCTTGCCGGCGCATCCACTTATTACCACGATGATGCATCTTACCACGATGATGCATCGATCATCACCGACTCCTCGCTCGTCTGCGTTCTGCCTGCTTCTGATGAGCCGGGGGGACAGGATCAATCTGGCCCCCACAACACCTGTGCCTCACCAGACACGCCGCGCTCCAATTTCGCGGACGATTTTGAGCATGCTCCACCGGGACGCGAGGGCGTTGAAGTGCGCTCTGCAAGTTCAATTCACGGCCCCTACGTCGCAGCGGGATGGGATAAACCAGGTTCCTACGCGCCACCTACTCCTCTTCCTCAGTCAGGGCCGGGGGAGAAAACCACCAGGCGCATTGCGAGACGTTCGGTTCTGATTGGGCTGGCCGCGATTGCTGCGGCGAGCATCACAGGTATTGGCATTTCAGCCATGGTCACGACCTCGAAACGGCCTACATCGCCACACGCTTCGCAACCAGGGCTTGCTCGCACATCAAATCCGACGAGTGACCCGCGTACGAGGCATTCACAGAAGCCGTCAACGCCGGGCAAGTCTTCGACCGTGTCCCCTGGCTCTACGCCTGTTTCCAATCCTACGGCCCCTGTGAATCCTACCGTTACAAGGACTCCAACGGGCCAGCCTGGCTCCCAAAATAATTCGCCCCTGACGATACAGGTCATGAATCCGCCCGCCCAGGTGCAGAATAATAGCCAGGTCAACATAGAAGTCTTCACGAGCGAACCGGGCGTGATCGTACTGCTTCATATCAGCTACAACTTCGCCTCGCTAAAAGATGTGACCATGCAACAGACAAGCGATGGCAGCGGCCACGCGCATTTCTCCTGGCAGGTGCAGCTTCCCCAGGCCCTCTCCGGCAACACTACAGCAACACTGATGATATCCGCCGTGGATCAAAAAGGGCAAAAGGCGGCGGCGGAGCCTTTTATGGTAAATATCGCCAGGTAAAACACAAGAAACGTACACTCCAATTTCCTACCTGACGCCCCAGCCCTCGCTTTGTCTTTCTCCTGCACAAGCACCATCAGATCAGAATTACATCTCGTGCATTTTCACCACTTGCGTAAGTGCGCGTAAGCTGGAGAAAAAAAGATGGAGTAGGAGTAATCCGATCTACACGAACAAAGCATTTCAGTCCATCCCTATTCTGATACTGGTAATAAATCGCCAGGAGCCAGGCACCAGCAGTATCAGAATAGGGATATTCCAGGGATTCTTTGCTCACTATAACTTATCCAGAACAATGAGTGCAACATAAAGTATAGTGATCAACATAAATGCGCAGCTTCTACCCGCGCTGTTTGGCGAAGAGGTCTTTTTTTCTACGTCGGTAATCTTTCCTTGCTGAGTTTTTCTTCAAGGGCGGCCAGATACTGTTCAGGAGACTTGCGAAAGCGGTATTGCATCCGCCGGGCCTCATGGCGATGATTCAATTCGCTGCGCAAGGCGTGCCATCGGGTCAAATCAGTTGGACAAAGCTCAGGTCCAGAAAAAGGATGCAAGCGAGAAGCAACGGAGGCGACCACTCGCACCGATCCACGAACGACGACGCCTGGTGATGCCTGTTTTCGCCCGCTCACTCGCCGTTCATGATACCTTACCGAGCCAAAATAGTGTTCTAACACATTATTGGTGCGTGGAAGATCAGGATCATCGTAGCAATGAAAGAGGCCAGGCCAATAGCTGGCGGTCACTTTGCGAAAGGTGGAGAGCATCATAGTAAGAGCCTCCCGCGATTTGGTAGAGTCCCCAAAGCTGAGATAGACTCTAGCAAATCGAGAAAGGGATTCGCATGGCAAAGGTCCAAAAAGTTTACACGCGAGAATTCAAATTATCGACCAACACAAGCAGGAATTCCCCGTTGTCGTCATGTGCCGAGTGCTTGAGGTCTCGGAAAGTGGCTTGTATGCCTGGCGCAAGCGTCCCACCTGTCAGCGCAAACGAGAAGATGCCCAACTCACGGAGGAGATTCGACAGGAGGTTCACGCGCATCATGGCAGATACGGCAGCCCGCGCCTGCATGCCGAATTGCACGATCAAGGACGAAGCATCTCTCGCAAACGGGTGGCCAGGCTGATGAGTGAAGCAGGGTTGTGTGCGAAACGCAACCGGCGGCGTGTGCTGACCACACGCCAGGAGCCAACTCATGTGGTGGCTCCGAACACCTTAAATCGGGAGTTTACGGCACCAGAGCCCAATAAAAAATGGGTAGGCGACATTACGTCTATCCCGACCGCACAAGGATGGCTCTATCTGGCGGTCATCTTGGATCTGTATTCACGAATCGTGGTAGGATGGTCGATGTCAGCCAATTGTGATGAAGAGCTGGCAGAGAGCGCACTCGAGATGGCTCTGGCTCGCCGCCACCCCGAGGCTGGACTCCTGCATCACAGTGATCGAGGAAGCCAGTATACTTCACGAGCGTATCGCCTGAGTTTAGAACAAGCCGGGATTGTGGTCAGTATGTCACGCACAGGCAATTGTTGGGATAATGCAGCGAGGGAGCGTTTTTTCGGATCCGTGAAAGAGGAATGTGTCGGCA
>Ga0209061_1001122_pt1 | contig 48979 bp, 39 predicted proteins | sample Coa_R1_10_FD_187157 | JGI IMG/M metagenome (GOLD analysis project Ga0209061, IMG submission 187157) | Surface soil microbial communities from Centralia Pennsylvania, which are recovering from an underground coalmine fire - Coalmine... | ecosystem: Environmental > Terrestrial > Soil >...
GGCATGGATGCGGGTGTAGCTCAGGGGTAGAGCACAACCTTGCCAAGGTTGGGGTCGAGGGTTCGAATCCCTTCGCCCGCTCCAGATTTTCTCAAGGAAATCAGCGAGTTAGAGAGGTCCTTCGGGGCCGCTTTTTGCTTCCCCGGCCTTTCGGCCGGTGCCGGGGAAGCAGCGGAAAGCGGGGTGTGGCGGGCGCGCGGCCATGGCGGCCGCCAGATTCATGAACCGGAAAGCCGCCCGCGCCTTTTCGTTCTGCGTCAGCAATCGGATGCCGCCGGCGATCCGATTTTTCGCAGTTTCCATCTTGTCGATCAGGCGCTGGCCGGTCTCCCGGCGACGTTGGGGGAGCGCGAGCAGCTTATGACGCTCCGCATCAATCCAGAGTCCGTAAAGCTTTGGGAGTTCGTCGAGCGCTTGTATCAAAGCTGCGCCGCCGGCGTTTGATAGGTGAACAGTCCGGAGTGGCGCCGGCCCTGACGACCTCGGGCCAGCGGCGCCGCACTATTCCGTGAGTTCGTCCTCCGGGACTTCCTTGTCATCTTCGGCCTCGGGCTGCTCTTCATGCCCGGCGCGATGCCGGGGGCACGCGGGTCCTCAATGCAGGCCGCGAGGGATTCAGCAATACGAAAGCCTGCTCGGCCTCACGCAACAGCAGGACGCCGCCGTCTGACGGCAGCACGCCGCCATCGAATTTAGCAATAACGGTCTTCACCGAGACAGGTGACAGGCCGGGTAGAGGCAGCATGGTATCGATCATGACCGATGTAGCCTCGCTGAAATGGCGCGGATTGGCTTGAACAACCAAATCCTGCGTTGCATCAGTTGCTTATGCCATATCCGCCAGCCTGCGGTGCATAATTTGGGTTAAGTAATTTATTTTCATAAACCTCTCTGTTTTCTCCCGGCAATATCCGCCGCAACAGGCGTACACAGGCGAAATGTGTTCCCGGCTGGATAATCTGATTGCGCCCCGCCGTTGGAATTGACGGTGAGATCAGTTCCGCGGCGGGAAACAGCGTCTCCTGCTGCCCCAAGGCGTCAGCAGGAGTAGCCGGTGAACCGGCCCCAGGCGTCATAGATGGGCCGCTGCACGCAGCCATAGGCGGGATAGGCATAGGCTGGGGCAGAAGCCGCTGCCGCGCTCGCCGCGATTGCTGCCAAGCCGCCAATTGCCAAACCAGCCGCGAGACCAGCCCCGGCTCCGCCATATCCGCAGCCTCCCCATGCACATCCTCCGCCCCAACCCCCATGCCACCCCCCATGCCAGCCACCTGCGCCACCCCATCCACCGCGCCACCAAGCGAATGCGGGCTCGGCCGCCCCGCCAGCGAATGCAAACGTCACAAGCGAAACGAGAATTATCCGTCTCATCTTCACCTTCCTGGCCCTCCACAATGCAAACGGTGCAAAACTTATGAGGCTTCGTGCCCCATATCACTAACACCTACTGTTTGAGTTTGCGATATTGTTGCTGAAACCGTTCGTCTGCCGGTCTAATTTAAATTATGTATTATAGTAAAATACTATGATATTTTGTTATAATTTTAATGCATTATATAAATTTGGATCTATACGGAGTTTGTGCCGCTCTCGTCCGCTTGCAGACGGTCTCGCTCATGTTGCCAGCCTGTTCCATATCCGATACCGCAGAATCTGCAGCGGCCTTCGCGCGCCACGCCGTGCACAGGAGAGCCTTCGCGACTTGGGAAGATGTCTTGAAGGCACGCCTCGCAGCGTGAACGTCTCCACCAGTATATCGACGCCTTCTCTACCCGGCATGTGTTAATGTGACGGTGCCCGCAAGAGAGGAACAAAATTGCGAATCATTTTCATATGATTGCTTTTTAACAAATAATACACGGATGTGCTGAGGAGAGGGCGGGCAAATGCCCGCGATTTTGCCAGTCCCCGGGAGAATGAATTGCTGCCTGCCATACTCACGCTGGATGCCCTCAGCGCACTCTATTTCGACCGGCCGCTCGCCATACGGGACGTTATCGAGGAGGTGCTCGCGCGGATAGCGGCGGCGCGGGACCCAGCGATATTCATCTCGCTTGTCGCGCCCGATGATCTGCGGCGCGCGGCACATGAGCTGCTGGAACGGGCGCCTGATCCCTCGCTCTTGCCGCTCTGGGGAATTCCCTTCGCCGTCAAGGACAATATCGACGCCGAAGGTCTTGATACGACTGCTGCTTGTCCGGCTTTCGCTTATCGTGCAGGCAAGGATGCAACGGCCGTCGCGCGTCTCAAAGCGGCTGGTGCGCTGCTCGTCGGCAAGACCAATCTCGACCAGTTCGCAACTGGCCTCAGCGGCACGCGCTCGCCCTATGGGGCGCCGCGTTCGGTCTTTCATGCAGATTATGTGTCGGGCGGATCGAGTTCTGGCTCAGCCGTTGCGGTTGCTGCCGGTCTTGTTCCTTTCGCCCTTGGCACCGACACGGCTGGCTCGGCGCGGGTGCCGGCAGCATTCAACAATATCGTTGGAATAAAACCGACGCCGGGACTGCTAAGCACAGCGGGCGCCGTTCCGGCTTGCTGGAGTCTCGACTGCGTCAGCATTCTTTCTGCAAGTGTCGCGGACGGCGTCCAGATTCGCCGTATCACGGAAGGGTTCGATGCGAGTGATCCTTATTCGGTGCGGGGGACGCAGAAGACACTCCCTTCGCGCCCGCGTGTTGGCGTTCTTTCGGAAGGCGACCGTGAATTTTATGGCGATACGGCGAGCGCTGCTCTTTATGCACAAGCGATCGAAACCATGGCAGGCCTCGGCGCCGAGATCGTCGTTTTCGATTACCGCCCTTTCCGGGACATTGGGGCGCTGCTTTACGATGGACCCTGGCTTGCCGAGAGGCTTGCAGGGCTTGGGTATTTTGTTGATCAACATCCGCAGGACTTGGACCCAACCGTGTGTCTCCTGCTTGAAGCAGCGCACCGCCACAGTGCCGTGGATGCCTTTGCGGGGATGCACAGATTGCGGGAATTGAGCCGCCGTGCCGAAGCTGTATGGGCGAAGGCCGACTTTCTCCTGCTGCCAACCTCTCCAACGATCTACACGGTTGAAGAGATGCGCGCCGATCCAATCCGGCTCAATGCCAGGTTTGGCACCTATACCAATTTCACAAACTTCCTTGGCTGTTCAGCCATCGCGGTTCCTGCCGGGTTCAAGAGCGATGGCCTTCCTTTCGGCGTGACGCTGATTGCGCCGCCTTTTCATGATGACGCCTTGGCCATACCAGCGGCAGCCATGCATGCGGCGGCAAATTGCGGGGCTGGAGTGGCACGCGGGAATGGCTCTCAGGGGCCCTCAGCTGTTCCCTCTTGAGGCGGGACTCGCATGAGCTCCGGCCACGCTATGGCCATTCATGGCTTATCCCTGCCTATATCCGAAAGCTCCGCGATTCTTTTTTTTGTTCCGGCAATGCAGCGGGTGAGATTCAGCTTCGCGGCGGCACCCCATTCATCGCGGGTCTCGGCACGCCGGTAGAGCCGGGCATCTTCTTTCGCGAAGTTCTCGAGAATTTGGAGCTGCCTCGAACAGAAGGCGATTTCAGGAACCCAGGAAAATTCAAATCGAATCCGGGCCAAGTCTTCGGTAAATGACTCCCAAGGCGAAGCAAGTGAACTCAAATCCAAATCCATGAAGAGATCAAGATCGCCTGCAAAGCCGCGATAATGGATTTTTCTGGCACGCGCTCCAAGGTGATTGGCTGTCGCGATGATGAGATCATAGGCGGCGCCGGCATCGGATTGATTCAAGAGAGTATATTGCCGGAACAGCCCGGCGCTGTCGCGAACATTGTCAGCATCCGGGCGCAAACTGCCATCATCATTCTTGGTCTTGTACACCACGTCATGCCAGAAGGTGGATATAGCAATGATATCTCTTCGGGCGGAGGAGCCAGAAAATGCGCTGAGCTTTTCCAGCATGTCACCGATATGTTCCCACGTGTGGTAGGCCCGGTGGGGCTCACTGTAGGCAGCGTCAAGCACTTCCCATGCGCCTGCTTTATGTTTTTCCTCCAGGGGCATCCAATATTTCTCCCGGATGCCCTGGCTGCTATGTCCGCGATGTGATCCTAAGTGCTTGCTCATTCTTTTGTCCCGGGTTCGCAGCTGTAAATTTCAGTAAGGCATTCGCTTGGCGCATTTCAAAAATCAGATCTACCAACAAAGACTCACCGGATATCCCGCAATTCAGCGGGCCAGTCACAGCGCAGCATATGTCACACGTTCAGCGGCAATCAGCGTTGTCATCGCGATTCTGAAATCCCAATCATGTCCGCGAAACCTTTGATCCCTGGCTGTGCCAAAAGGTGGAACAGCTCTCTCACACCCCCTGGAAAACGGATGATCGGACTATTTATAATCACTTTCTGGTGCTCACAGGAGAGCCGTCCGGATGGCGATTTAGCCCGGAGTACGATTCTGGAATGCTATGATAGGGTAATGCGGAGGGTTTCTGGTGATGAGCTCCTTTAAAACTCAAAAAATACCGCACATCGCAGAACATGAATGTGAGTTTGCGCACATCCCGCCAGGACGGCGGTTGGCGCGATGATCTCCCGCGCGGGGTAAACAGAAACAAACAGAGGTGCCTATAACCAGTCTCCAGTGGACTCCTTGATGTATGAGACCATCAAAGCATTCTAAAAGACAAGCTGAACTTGGCGGGCGGCGCGGCGGATTTGAGGCATATGCGTTGCTGCGATCACGCCTTGCATCCCCTTGACTGGTCATCGAGGGAATTCTTACGGAACTCGCGGCGGCAAACCGCATCCTGCTCAACTTGCGGACCATGTTCTTCCGCGATTACTCCGCGTCCAACGCAAAGGGGATGTCTGTGATCGCGGATGTACCTTATGCCGGGCATTCCGCGGTGATTGCCGATTACCACAAGGGTCAAAGCCTGATCGAGACTCTTTTGTCGAATGTGTGGATCGCGTGTTTCTGACCGATTGGAAGCCGGCTGCGGAAAACATGAAGGATCTGGAGATCGATCGGTACCTTGCCGAGATCAATGTCTGCGCCGGCGATCCCGGCGGCTGCGTCAATCTCATTGGTATGTCAAGGCGGCTGGATGACTGCGATGTATGCAGTGCGCTTCCCGCACAAGGTGGCAAGCCTCGTTCTCGCTGGTGATCCCATCGATATGGATGCCGGCGATCGGCGGCCCCCGCCTATCTCCGCAAAAGGGAGGCTTTCGAGCGATGGTACGAAAACCCATTGATCTGCCGGGCCGCTGGTATATGCAGACGATCGTGCAGCTGTCCAAGGAGAACCGCCTTGCCAAGGGCAGCTTCATGGGTCTCGGCCGGCGCCTTAATCCTAAGGACATTGCCTGCCCGGTCGATTTGCTCGCGGGCGAATCGGATGACATCACAACGAAGGAACAGGTCTTTGATGCTGAGAAATATTTGGGAACGCCAAAAAACAGAATTGAGAAAAAGCTCGCGGGCATGAACCCATCCGCTGGCGATGGCGGCACATTGATCTGAAATTGGGCGGTCTCCAGCGCCTTTTGGTCAGGCCTTGCGTGCAGTCAAGCACTTATAATTTGATATGCCGGTAATTTGATATGCCGGCCATGAGCCACGCACTATTGACATAGAGAAGAAACGGACGCGACAATCCGCATGTGAGGCCTCCATGACAGCTGCATCAGACCCGGCGCCGCCGCAGGATGTTTCCGCGAAGGAAACGCTGCTCATTGAAGATATCCGCCTTCTCGGTCAGGTCCTCGGTGATACGATCCGGGAACAGGAAGGGAAAGAGACGTTCGAGCTGATCGAAACGATCCGGAAACTCAGCGTCGCTTTCGAGCGGCATGCCGATCCGCAAGCCGGTCAACAGCTCGATGCGATCTTGCGTGGATTAACCACCGGCCAGGCGATGGCCGTCCTGCGGGCCTTCACCTATTTTTCCCATCTCGCCAATATTGCCGAGGACCGGCACTATATCCGGCGGCGGGCGGCGCGTGGAATGGCGCAGCCGTGGCTGCGCGAGGATGGCAGCCTCGCGGCGGCTTTCGAACGCTTGACCGCGGCCGGGCTGGGGCGTGAAGCCATTGCGGCAAAGCTCGAACGCAGTCTCGTGTCGCCGGTTCTCACCGCGCATCCGACCGAGGTCCAGCGCAAGAGCCAGCGCGACGCCGCACGCGCGATCGCACAGCTCCTGCTCGAGCGTGACACGCTTGCGGGCGAATGGGAGCGCAAGCAGAACGATATGCTGCTGCGCGCCCGAATTGCGCAGCTCTGGCAGACCCGGCTCCTGCGCTATTCGCGCTTGAGTGTCGATGACGAGATCGACAACGCGCTCGGCTATTACCAGACGACTTTTCTGCGGCAGATTCCGCAACTTTATGCCGAGCTTCAAGATCACCTCGGTACCCGTGTTGCCTCGTTCTTCCGCATGTCGTCCTGGATCGGCGGCGACCGTGACGGCAATCCCAATGTCAACGCCAAGACGCTGGCCCTTGCATTAAGGCGCCAGAGCGAGATCGCGCTGCGCCATTACTTGAACGAGGTCCATCTCCTCGGCGCGGAACTCTCCTCAACCTTATTGCTCGTCCAATGCACGCCGGAGCTCAAAGCCCTGGCGGACCGTTCTGGCGACCAAAACCCGCAACGCGGCGACGAGCCCTATCGCCGCGCCTTGATCGGCATCTATGCAAGGCTTGCGGCAACCTTTCATGCCTTTACCAATGGTGAGGTTTCGTTGAAGGCTGCAGTCCCTTGCAATGAGCCCTATGAGTCCGCGGAGGCGTTTCAGGCCGATCTCGGCATCATCGAAGCCTCGCTTGCCGCAAACCATGGTGCGGCCTTGATCCCCGCCCGGCTGGCACCGCTGCGCCGCGCGGTCGATGTGTTCGGCTTTCACCTTGCGACCGTCGATCTTAGGCAAAACTCGGACCGTCACGAAGAGACACTGGCCGAACTCCTTGCTGTTGCCAGAGTATCCCCGGACTACGCGAAGCTCGATGAGTCATCGAAGCAAACCCTGCTTATCTCGCTCCTGCGCGATCCAAGGCCGCTGCGGGTTCCCGGAGTTATCTATTCCGAACGAACCGAAGCTGAGCTTGAGATCTTTGAAACGGCGCGGGGCCTAATCAAATCCTATGGCCGGCAGGCGATCCGCCACTACATCATCAGTCACACTGAAACAGTGAGCGATCTTCTGGAAGTGCTCCTTCTGCAAAAGGAGTGCGGCATGATGCATGGCGTGCTCGGCGATTCCGATGCCGCCGCCACTTTGCTCGCCGTTCCCTTGTTCGAGACGATCGATGATCTTCGCCATGCCGAGACGATCATGCGGTCGCTTTACGCGGTGCCCGGAATTGTGGATCTCATCCGCAATTCAGGTGCTCAGCAAGAGATCATGCTCGGCTATTCGGACAGCAATAAGGATGGCGGGTTCTTTACCAGCAACTGGGAGCTTTATTGTGCTTCAACGAAGCTTGCCAAATTTTTCAAGGAGCATGAAGGAATCACTCTGAGACTCTTTCACGGGCGCGGCGGGACCGTCGGGCGCGGCGGCGGACCAAGCTATCAGGCCATATTGGCGCAGCCGCCGGGAACCGTGGATGGGCATATCAGGCTGACCGAGCAAGGCGAGGTGATTTCCTCGAAATATTCGAACCCCGCCATTGGCTTGCACAATCTTGAGACGCTCGTCGCGGCGGCTCTTGAAGCAACGTTCCTGGCGCCTGCGCGCCCCGCTCCAAAGGATTTTTTTGATGCTGCGGAGGCGCTCTCGCGCCTCAGCATGGCGGCCTATCGCGGTCTCGTCTATGAAACGCCGGGATTCGTCGACTTTTTCTTCGCGGCAACGCCGATCGCGGAAATCGCTGAGTTGAACATCGGCTCACGCCCCGCCTCCCGCCGCCCCTCCCGCCGCATCGAGGATTTGCGTGCCATCCCGTGGAGCTTCTCCTGGGGGCAGGCGCGCATCACTTTACCCGGCTGGTTCGGCTTCGGCACGGCGGTTGAGACCTTCATCAAGGAGGCCCCCGGCGAACGCGTGGCCCTGCTGAGGCAGATGCATGAGGAATGGCCGTTCTTCCGCGCGCTTTTGTCCAATATGGACATGGTGCTCGCTAAGGCTGACATGGCCATCGCCAAGCGTTACACCGAGCTTGTTCCAGACCGGGCGCTGGCTGAAAAAGTGTTCGGTATTTTGGAAGAGGAATGGCAGCGCACCACCAAAGCGCTCGACAAGATCCGGGGCACGGCCGGACGCCTCGCTGACAACCCGGCGCTCGCGCGTTCGATCCAGCATCGCTTCCCCTATATCGCCCCTCTCAACCACCTCCAGGTCGAACTCCTGCGCCGCTGGCGGAGCGGCGAGCGCGCCGATCGCTTGCTGCGCACCATTCTTATCTCGATCAATGGTGTCGCGGCCGGTTTGCGTAATTCAGGCTGACCGCCTCTGTACATTCTGATTCGCTGCTGCAGCTCTACACGCGGGTGAAGCTTAAGAGTCCATGCCAGCCGAAGCGTATGCTGGGGAAGGCAGCCGTGAGCCCTGCAGCCTTCGCTTGGGCCTCAAGGACAGAGCAAGGCTCTGGCAAATCGTTTTTTTCGATATGATCGCAGATGAGATCTTTCTCGGCCCCGCTGAGGCTGATAAAGCTGCCGCGCAGCCACTCGCAATAACGCTGGTGATAGATTTCGAGAGTTTCGTCTTCTTCACGCATCACGTCGGCAAGAAGCAATAAGCCTCCTTTCTTCAGCCTTTGCGCGGCCAAATGGAAAAATTCAGCTTTCTGCGCCGTTGTCAGATGATGCAGAACGAAACTGCTGTAGATGACATCGTAAGCCGCTTCTTCAGCGAGGGCGGTGAGGATGTCGCTGCGGGCCAAGACCGCCGGGAAAGGCAAGCCGCTCAGATTTTCCGCAGCAAGGGCAAGAGCCGCCTCCGACAGATCGATGCCCTTGTACTGCTTGAGTGCTAGTCCTGCCAGCGATGGTGCCAGCGTGGCGGCATCGCCGCAGCCAAGATCGAGAAAAGAGAAAGGGCGGTCCTCGAATCGCTTGCGCAGCAGCCGGTTCAGCTCTGTCCCAAGTTCCCGGTGGAACATGTAATTACCGGCGACGACCTTCTGATAGGTGTCCCAGCTATCGAAAAAGCTTGCGGAGGGAGACCTGGACATGGAAACCTCGTGATAGGCCGGAGAATTACTCGGATTTGGGAAAAATGGAGCTTGCCTCGGTTAAAAAGCCGGTAAATTTTGGGATGAATGGTCTTCTACCACTATGAAAACCTCAAAGACAGGCAGGAAAGACAGGCAAGAAGGAAGAGCCGCCCAAAAGCGCATGAATTGGGCGAGTGTTCCGCGGCGCCAAAGGCATTTCCCTCAAACAATTGATAACATCGAGCTAATGTGCCACTTTTGAAAATACCCTGAACATGGCGCGAAGTTCGCCGCGAGCAAAAAATTTGCGGAGGATGAGGTCCTGATCGTGCCCGTCGCTGCAATCAGCCAAAGATTGGAACCTAGGGATGACCGAACCAGAAGCGGCAATACATACTGAACGTCCTTTGGCCCATTCAAGGGTCGCACGGTTCTGGCTGAAGGAACTGCCTTACATTGTCGTGCTTGCGCTCACGATATTGGGCGTCGCCTACACCAGCATTTCTCACCAGCCTCTCGTTGGCTATTGGGAGTTCCTGGCTCTTGCCATGGGCGTTGTCTGCATCGGCACGGGATGGCTTCATGCCCACACCAGGGAAGCGCGTTTCCGGATGCTTTGGACACAGGTGCTTCACTGGGTGGCTTTTTTGGTCGCGATGAACATCATCGTTTTCTCTCCTGTTCAGCAACTGCTGACCGCGCCCGGCACGGGACTGGCGCTTTTGATGCTCCTTGCCCTTGGCACTTTTGTCGCGGGAGTTCACATTTCCTGGCAGATCTGTGTGCTCGGCGTCATCATGGCCCTTCTTGTTCCGGCAATTGCTTGGCTCACATCATATGCCCTCTTTTTGACCTTGGCCATTGCCGGCCTCGCCGGCATTGCCATGACCTTTATGTGGCGTCACAGTGCTGAGGAGACCGCGAGATCGCATGTCTGATGTGAACTGCGCAGCTGAGCGGCGCGTCTTTTGAAGGGCAGGCGCGCAAGGCGCTACAGGGCGCAGGCCGGAAGTTCGGGAAGACACGATGGTCAGAGGCATTCTGATCGACCTTGACGGGGTTGTCTACGTCGGCAACCACGCTTTGCCAGGTTCTCTCGATGCAATTGATCAAATCCGGGACTCGCGCATTCCGTTCAAATTCATCACCAATACGACCCGCCGGCCCCGGCGGCGGGTCGTTTGGGATCTCGCCCAGTTAGGCCTCAACGTTGCCGCGCAGGACCTCTTTACGCCGGCAGCCCTTGCGCATGACCTCCTCAAGCGGCAGAATCTCGTGCCGTTTCTCCTCGTGCACCCGGACTTGCGCGAGGATTTTGCGGGCTTGGCGGGTGATGGCAAAGAGGCTGTTGTCGTTGGCGATGCGGGCGTATTCTTCACCTATGACCTCTTGAACCAAGCTTACCGGAAGATCCTTCATGGCGCGGAGTTTCTCGCGCTTGCCAAGAATCGCAACTTCCTTGACCATGATGGTGAGCTCAGCCTCGATGCGGGCCCCTTCGTTGCCGGACTCGAATACGCATCCGGTAAAACGGCAGCCGTGCTCGGCAAGCCAGCGCCCGCGTTCTTTAAGATCGCGGTGGAAAGCCTGGGATGCGGTCCCGAGGATGCAGTGATGATCGGCGATGACGCGGAGGCCGATGTTGGCGGAGCCATGGCGGCCGGGCTGCAAGGCATTCTCGTGCAGACAGGGAAGTACCGGCCTGGGCAGGAGAGGGGCCTTCCCGAGCGGCCGACCCATGTCGTTCAAAATTTGAAGGCAGCCGCTGAACTCCTGCTCGCATGAATGGGTAATGCGTGCCAGTCAGCCAGCCCAAGCGCCGCCCTCGCCCTTAGATTCTCCCGGACTATATGGGGGGTGTGGAAAAGTTCTTGGCGGCTGCGGGAGAGGTCTCAGATGCCTTATGAACTCTATTATTGGCCCGGCATCCAGGGACGCGGCGAGTTCGTCCGGCTGGCTTTGGAGGAAGCGGGTGCCGATTATATCGATGCCGCCCGCAGCCCCAAGGGCGAGGACGAGGCGGTCAGCGCCTTAATGGCGGCAATGGAAAGGGAAGGCGTCATCCATCCTCCATTTGCGCCGCCATTCCTCAAAGATGGCGATGTCATCATCGGCCAGACCGCCGCCATTCTTCTCTATCTCGGCGACCGCCATGCTCTCGCGCCAAAAGACCCGGTAAAACGGCTTTGGGTCCACCAGATCCAGCTCACCATTGCCGACCTTGTCGCGGAGGTGCATGACACCCATCATCCCCTAGGCGCGGAGCTTTATTATGAAGAGCAAAAGCCCGAAGCCCTGCGCCGCGCAAAGCACTTCCGTGAGGAGCGAATTCCGAAGTTTCTGCGCTGGTTCGAAAGCATCCTTGCGCGCAATCCCGAAAGCGATGTCCATCTCGCGGGCAAGAGCGTCAGTTACGCCGACCTGTCGCTTTTTCAAATCGTGGAGGGCCTGCTTTACGCTTTTCCCCGGAGAACGAAAGCTGTCCTTGCCGAGGTTCCGCGCGTGGCGGTCCTTCATCAGAAGATTGCCGGGCGCCCGCGCATTCACGCCTACCTGCACAGCGGCCGCCGCCTGCCCTTCAATGAGCAGGGCATCTTCCGGCATTATCCTGAGCTTGACGGATAGGGTCTTTCCGCCTCTCCTCCGCGCCCCCACATAGACTGTGGCGCGGCAAGTGCAGGCCTGCGGCTTTGGCCGCGGGGCTCAATGCGCTATCCTTTTCGTTCCGTGTATCAGCCGATTTTGTCTCAGTGAGCGCCGCATCCATCTTTCACCCGGCAGTCGCTGGTTGGTTTGAAAGTCATTTCTGCGCGCCCACCGCGGCGCAGGCAAGGGCCTGGCCGGCGATCCGGAGAGGCGAGCACGTCCTTGTCGCCGCCCCGACGGGATCGGGCAAAACGCTGGCGGCTTTCCTTGCGGCAATCGATAGCCTTGTGAGACAAGGCCTCGAAGGCGAGCTCCAGGATGCGACTCAAATCGTCTATGTGTCGCCCCTCAAGGCGCTGTCGAACGACATTGAAAAAAACCTTGAGATCCCGCTTGCCGGAATCCGCGCGGCCCTGCGGAAGCTCGGCCTGCCCGATGTTGAAATCCGCACCCTGGTGCGCACGGGCGATACACCGCAAGCCGAACGCAGCCAGATGCGCCGCCGCCCGCCGCATATTCTCGTGACGACGCCGGAATCACTTTACATTCTTCTGACGTCCGAGTCGGGCCGCCTCATGCTGGCAACGGCACGGACCGTCATTGTCGATGAGATCCACGCCCTCGCGCCAAACAAGCGTGGCGCGCATCTCTCACTGTCGCTTGAACGCCTGGCGGCGCTTTGCGGCGATCGCCTGCTGCGCATAGGCTTGTCGGCGACGCAAAAGCCGGTGGAGGACGTCGCTCATTTTCTCACCGGGACAGGACCCAAGGGCCTGGCCCGCGTGAAGTGCGAGATTATCGACATCGGCCATAAGAGGGCGCGCGATCTCGCCATCGAGCTTCCCCCCGCGCCGCTCGAAGCCGTGATGGCGGGCGAAGTCCGCGAGCTTGTCCATGACCGGCTCGCCGCCCTGACCCGTGATCATCGCACGGCCCTGATTTTCGTGAACACCCGCCGCATGGCTGAGCGGACCGCACGCGCCTTATCTGAGCGCCTCGGCACGGACCAGATCACCGCTCATCATGGCAGCATGGCCAAGGAGCAGCGGCAGGATGCCGAGCGCCGCCTCAAGCATGGAGAGCTCAAAGCCCTTGTCGCTACCGCTTCCCTTGAACTTGGCATCGACATCGGGGACGTTGACCTTGTTTGCCAGATTGGTTCCCCGCGCGCGATCGCGAGTTTCTTGCAGAGAGTCGGGCGGTCCGGCCATACGGTCGATGGCACGCCGAAGGGCCGTTTGTTTCCGCTCTCGCGCGATGACCTTGCCGAATGCGCGGCATTGCTCGACAGCGTCCGCAGAGGGGAGCTTGACCGGCTTGAGATTACCGATCAGCCGCTCGATGTGCTGGCCCAGCAGATCGCCGCCGAAGCCGCGGCGCGTGAATGGCGGGAGGATGATCTGTTCGCCCTGGTGCGGCGTGCCTTCCCTTATCGTAATCTGACGAGTGCCGATTTTGCCGCGGTAGTGGCCATGCTCGCCGAAGGCTTCACCACAAAACGCGGGCGGCGAGGCGCGCTGATCCATTATGACGCCGTAAACCACAGGCTGCGCGGGCGGCGCGGCGCGCGGCTGACGGCGCTGACCTCCGGCGGCGCGATCCCGGACAATGCCGATTACCGTGTCCTGCTTGAGCCCGATAATCAGTTCATCGGCAGTGTCCATGAGGACTTCGCGGTTGAAAGCCTTGCTGGCGACGTCTTCCAGCTTGGCAATCAGTCCTATCGCATTTTGCGGGTCGAGCGCGGCACCGTCCGCGTCGCCGGCGCGCATGGAACGCCGCCGAATATTCCCTTCTGGCTTGGGGAAGCACCCGGGCGCACGAACGAGCTGTCGCGGTCCGTATCGCGGCTGCGGGAGAAGATCGCGGCGCTGTTGATGCGCGGCGCGGCCGGAGAAGCTGCTGTGCAGTGGCTCTGCGAGGAAGCCGGCTTGACCGGGGCTCCCGCTAAGGAACTCGCCGAATACCTTGCCGCGAGCTTTGCGGCTCTCGGCTGCCTGCCAACGCAAGATACCTTGGTCTTCGAGCGTTTTTTCGACGAATCGGGCGGCATGCAGCTCGTCATCCATTCGCCTTATGGGAGCCGGATCAACCGGGCTTGGGGGCTTGCTTTGCGCAAGCGTTTTTGCCGCAAGTTCAATTTCGAACTGCAGGCTGCCGCGACGGATGACAATATCCTGCTCTCGCTCACTGCCGCCCATAGTTTCGAGCTTGCCGATGTGCAGCACTATTTGAACGCGGCGAATGTGCGCGGCGTGCTTGTCCAGGCGCTGCTTACCGCGCCGATGTTTCTGACCCGCTGGCGCTGGGTTGCAAGCACTTCCCTTGCGCTGCCGCGCTGCCGGGGCGGCAAAAAAGTACCGGCCTATCTCGCGCGAATGGATGCGGAGGATCTGCTTGGAGCCGTCTTTCCCGATCAGATCGCGTGCTTTGAGAATCTCGTTGGCGACCGGGAGGTTCCGGATCATCCCCTCGTGCGCCAGACGATCACCGATTGTCTCACCGAAGCCATGGATATAGCGGGGCTGGAAAGGCTCCTTCGCCGCATCGAATCAGGCGAGATCCGCATTGTCACGCGCGATCTGACGGCGCCTTCGCCGCTCGCGCTCGAAGTGCTTGCGGCGCGCCCCTATGCCTATCTCGATGATGCGCCTTTGGAAGAGCGGCGGGCCCAGGCCGTCATGGCGCGGCGGTGGCTTGCCCCCGAGACGGCGGCGGATCTCGGCCGGCTCGATCCTGAAGCGATCGAGCGTGTCCGCAGCGAAGCCTGGCCCGAGGCGGCGAATGCCGACGAATTGCATGATGCGCTTGTATGGCTCGGCTTTCTCACCGGAGAGGAGGCGGCGAGTCAGCCGGGCTGGACTGATTGGCTCGCAGGACTTGGGCGCGACAGGCGCGTCACGAAAATAACGGCACCGCGGGCGCAGCTCTGGGTCGCCGCCGAGCGCCTCCCGCAGTTTAGGGTGCTCTGGCCAAACGCGCGGCTTGAGCCTGCGATTGCCGCGCCGGGCCCCCTTGCCGGAGAAGACTCTTCGCCAGAGGCGGCACTGATCGAAATCCTGCGCGGACGGCTCGAAGGCCAGGGGCCTGTTACCGTGGAGGCGCTTGCGGTGCCGCTTGGCCTCGATCCGCACCAAGTCATGCCCGCGCTTGCCGCGCTCGAAGCGGAAGGCTTTGCCCTGCGCGGCCGCTTTACGCCATCGGCAATCACGGAAGAATGGTGCGACCGCCGCTTGCTTGCGCGAATCCACCACTACACGATCAAGCGTCTGCGTGCCGAGATCGAGCCCGTCCCGCCGCGCGATTTCTTGCGCTTCCTTATTGCCTGGCAGCGGCTTACGCCTGACACCCGGATGGAGGGGCCTGATGCGCTCCAGGCAATCGTTGACCAGCTCGAGGGTTTCGAGGCTCCCGCTGGCGCTTGGGAGAGCGAGATTCTGCCGGCGCGCCTTGAGAACTATGATCCTGCCTTGCTCGATGATCAGTGCCTCGCGGGGCGTATCGCTTGGGCGCGGTTGCGCCCAGTCCGTGAGCGGCCAAATACGGGCGAACGCATGTCAGCACCCGCGCCTTTGCGCACCACGCCAATCACTTTGTTGAGCCGCCGTCACGCATCACTTTGGGCAGGGCTCTCTCCACCGGGAGAGAAGACAGAGCTTGGCCATCGTGCCCAAGCTGTCGCAGATTTCATCAGGGAGCATGGAGCTTCCTTCTTCGATGAGCTTGCCGAAGGGACGGGGCTGCTGCGCACACAAATCGAAGAGGCGCTCGCCGAACTTGTTGCGGCCGGCCTTGTAAATTCTGACAGCTTTGGCGGCCTGCGCGCACTGCTTGTGCCCTCTGACCAGAGAAGATCGAAGACGCGCGCCGGATACCGGCGGCGCACCCCGGCCTTCACCATGGAGCGCGCGGGCAGGTGGGCGCTTGCCCCCCGGGCGCGGCTGATGCACGCAAAGGCTGACGCCGTCACGCATGTGGCGCAGAGCCTATTGCGGCGGTATGGCGTTGTTTTCCGGCGGGTCCTCGACCGGGAGGCGGCTTGGCTGCCAGAGTGGCGGGATTTACTGCGTGTTTATCGTAACCTTGAAGCGCGCGGAGACATTCGCGGCGGCCGGTTTGTCGCGGGCTTTGCAGGTGAGCAATTCGCTTTGCCCGAGGCCGTGGGCATGTTGCGCGAGGTTCGGCGCACGCCGCAAACGGGCGCCATAATCTCGCTCTCGGGCGCCGACCCGCTCAATCTCGTGGGGATCCTGACTCCAGGGCCAAGGCTTCCTGCCCTGACCGGTAACAGGGTTCTCTACCGCGACGGTCTTCCGGCTGCGGTGCTTTCGGGAGGTGAGGTGCAATTCCTTGAGCCATTCGACGAAGGCAGCGCTTGGGCGGCCCAGAAGGCGCTGCTGCTGAGCCCCTCGCACGGTGCGGGTAAAGCTTTTCGCGGCAGGCAGGCCGCGGCAAACGCAGTTTGAAACTTCAAGATTTGAGGCCCGCCAGGGCTGCGCTTTGCGCCCAGAGCGCCAGCGCGGCCCTGTTGTCGAGCGCCTCTTGCGATGGCTTAGCCTTGCGGCATTTGTAGAAATATTCGCCCGTTGTCCCGGCAACCTCTGGTGAAGAAGCGAGATAGACGAGCGTTTCCGCGCCTTTCTCGGGTGAGATGGCGAAGAGCTTGGCAAGGCCAATAATGCGTGAGATCATGCCGCCGCTTTGATCGCCGAAGCGGGTCGCGACAAAGCCCGGGTGCAGGCAATTGACCGTGACGCCCGTGCCATCGAGGTGCCGCGCGAGTTCGCGGGTGAAAAGGATGTTGCAAAGCTTGGAGCGGCTATAGGCTTTCATGGCGCTATAGTCCTTGGCTGACTGGAGGTCAGCGAAATCGAGCCGGGCACCCCGGTGCACAGCCGAAGACGTGTTGATGATCCGCGCCGGCGCTGAGGCCTGGAGCCGTCCGCGCAGCCCTTCGGTCACGACGAAATAAGCCATATGGTTCAGCGCGAAGGTGTATTCGAGGCCATCGGAGGTAAGCTTGCGGCTGCTGAACATGGCCCCCGCATTGTTGATGAGGACATCGATGCGCGGCTCATTTTCGGCGATCTCGGCCGCGGCGCGCTTCATCTCGGAGATCCGCGAGAGATCGGCATAATGGACCTTGTGAGCAATGCCAGGCGCGCATTTCTGGAGCTCCGCCAATGTTGTTTCGCCGCGCTGCTTGTCGCGTGCGATGAGGACAATCCTCGCGCCCATTTGCGCAAGCTGCCGCGCGGCAATCTCGCCAATTCCCGAGGTGCCGCCAGTCACGATCACTGTCTTGCCCTCCATTCTCATTCTCCTTCGCGCTTCGATGAAAACAATCTGCAACTTTTCAGGGTAGCCAGGATAAGGTTCGGCATTCGCGCTGTTGGCGGTGCTTTGGGAGATCGTTGCATTTGTGCAAAAGGCGGTTCCTTTAAGTCTCTTCACAGAATACACAACTTGATATGATAAAAATGTAACTGAATCGGTCCGTGCAGCGTTAAGAGATAACGGAAGCTTCGGTGCACTGCTTGCTTATCATCGGGCGGCGATGTGAAAACTGAGCGGGCTCCGCGTGAACACCTTACACCGGAAGGGGAAGCGATGGTTTCGCGTATCGTCAAGGTGGTTCCCTTCGATCTCGTGGTCTTTGGCGGCACCGGCGATCTTGCCCGCCGCAAGCTCTTTCCCGCCTTATTTCATCGGTTCCTCGACGGGCAGCTCTCGCAGCCGACGCGGCTCATTGGGGTATCGCGCCAGTCTCTCGACGATTCTGCTTACCGGGTCACCGTCGCCAAGGCCATAAAGGAGTTTACAGGCGGATCTGCCTCTGATGAATCGATCAAGCATTTCCTCGGAATGGTGCATTATTTTGTTCTCGACATAGATGGCGATATTGGGTGGGAGAATCTTTCGAGGGCTTTGGAAAGCGCTCCCTCGCGCGTGCGCGCGTTCTATCTGGCGACGGCTCCCGATCATTTTGGGACGATCGCCCAGAAACTTGCAGCCTATTCACTCGCCACGCCTGTCTCCCGCATCATCGTCGAAAAGCCAATCGGCAAGGATTGCGCCTCGGCCACTTTTATTAACGACGCGATTGGCGCTGTTTTTCCGGAAGACCGGATTTTTCGCATTGATCATTATCTTGGCAAGGAGACTGTCCAAAATTTGATGGCGCTGCGGTTCGCCAATGCGCTCTTCGAGCCTTTATGGAATTCCGCTCATATCGATCATGTCGAGATCACGGTTGCCGAGTCGATCGGGGTCGAGGGCCGTGCGGCCTATTACGAAGATTCTGGCGCGTTGCGTGACATGGTTCAGAATCATCTGCTGCAACTTTTATGTCTCGTCGCCATGGAGCCGCCCGCTTCCCTTGATGCGGACTCTGTGCGCGATGAGAAGCTCAAGGTCTTGAAGAGTCTCTTGCCCATCGACGCCAGCAATGCCGCTGCACTGACCGTGCGCGGCCAGTATCGCGCGGGAGCCAGCGCGGGAGGCGCAGTTCCTGGCTACACGGAGGAAGTCGGCAATCCGGACAGCCAGACCGAGACCTTCGTCGCGATCAAGGCCGGAATCGCGAATTGGCGCTGGGCCGGTATTCCATTTTATCTGCGGACTGGCAAACGCTTGCCGCAAAGGGTTTCAGAGGTCATTGTTGTTTTCCGTGAGGTCCCCCATTTGATCTTCTCGAATGAGTCGGGGAAGATCTCGCCAACAACACTGGCGATCAGGCTGCAGCCAGACGAAGGCATAAAGCTCTGGCTGATGCTGAAGGAACCTGGCGCTGGCGGCATGCGGCTGCAGCATGTTCCGCTCGATATGAACTTCGCCGAGGCTTTTAGCATCTATGCGCCAGAGGCCTACGAGCGTCTGTTGATGGATGTCATCCGCGGAAATGCGACCCTCTTCATGCGCCGCGATGAAGTTGAAGCAGCCTGGCGCTGGATCGATCCGATCCGCGAGGCCTGGAGCCTGATGAATGAACCGCCGCGTCCCTACTTCGCGGGCACGTGGGGGCCAGCCGCTGCGATCGCTCTTGTCGAGCGCGACGGCCGCAGCTGGAATGAAGAAACCGTTTAACATGATGCCGCAGGCACCGGCCGCTTGGCGGCATTGAGGAGCCGAGATGGTTCAGCCCACGATCGCCGGCGTCACGGCACGCATTCGTGCGCGCAGCCAGGCCTCGCGCGAGGCCTATCTTGACCGCATCGCCACCATGCGAAACCACAGCCCGCGCCGGGGCGCGCTCGGATGTGCCAATCTTGCGCATGGTTTTGCCGCCTGCGCCGCGCGGGACAAGGCAAAACTGCGCAATGGCACCGTGCCCAATCTCGCCATTGTGACGGCCTACAATGACATGCTTTCCGCGCACCAGCCCTATGAACGCTTTCCCGCGCTGATCAAGAAAGCAGCGCGCGAGGCCGGCGGCGTCGCACAGGTCGCAGGCGGCGTCCCGGCCATGTGCGATGGCGTTACGCAGGGCCGCCCAGGCATGGAACTATCGCTCTTCTCGCGCGATGTTATCGCCATGTCAGCGGCCATCGCTTTGTCGCATGATATGTTTGACGCGGCGGTCTTTCTCGGCGTTTGCGATAAGATTGTGCCAGGGCTTGTCATCGCGGCGCAAGCCTTCGGCCACTTGCCCGCCGTTTTCATTCCGTCGGGCCCGATGCCCTCTGGTCTGCCAAATCAGGAAAAGGCTAAAATCCGACAGCTCCATGCCGAAGGCAAAGCAGCGCGCGAGGAGCTGCTCGACGCGGAAGCCGCCTCCTATCATTCGCCGGGCACATGCACCTTTTACGGGACTGCGAACTCCAACCAGATGCTGATGGAAGTCATGGGCCTCCATCTGCCGGGCAGTGCCTTCGTCAACGCGAACACGCCCTTGCGCGATGCGCTCACCGCCGCCGCCGCGCAGCGCGCCCTGGCAATCACGGCACTCGGCAATGACTACACGCCAGCCGCGTCGGTTCTTGACGAACGTGCCTTCGTGAACGGCATCGTCGCATTGCATGCGACGGGCGGCTCGACCAATCATGTCATCCATCTCATCGCGATGGCCCGCGCGGGCGGCATTGTCCTCGAACTTGATGATTTCGCTGATCTCTCCAAAGTGGTTCCTCTCCTGACGAGGATCTATCCGAATGGCATCGCCGATGTGAACCGTTTCGCTGCGGCCGGAGGCACGGGATTTCTCATCAGATCCTTGCTGGAATTGGGTCTTTTGCATGCCGATGCCAAGACCATCACCGGACATGATCTCACGTTCTATGCGCAAGAGCCTTATCTCGAAGGCGGAAAACTTGGTTTCCGCCCCTCGCCTTCTTCGAGCCGCGATGAGTCGGTTCTTCGGGGAGCGGCAAATCCCTTTTCCCCCGATGGAGGGTTAAAGGTGCTTGGCGGCAATCTTGGCCGCGCGGTGATCAAGGTCAGCGCGGTGGCGCCGGAACATCGCAGCATCCGCGCGCCAGCGCGGATCTTTCATACGCAGGATGCGCTGGAGACGGCGTTTCGGGCAGGCGAACTTAATGGCGATTTTGTCGCCGTAGTTCGCTTCCAGGGCCCGCGCGCGACCGGCATGCCCGAACTGCATAAATTAACGCCGGTGCTTGGCGCCGTCATGGCGCGCGGCCATAAAGTGGCGCTTGTCACGGACGGACGCATGTCTGGCGCATCCGGGAAGGTTCCTGCCGCCATCCATGTGACGCCGGAGGCGCTTGATGGGGGTCCGATCGCCCGGCTGCGGGACGGCGACATCATCACGCTCGATGCGGAGCGCGGCCTTCTGGCGGTGGACCTTTCTCCCGAGGTTTTGCATAAGAGGGCGCCCGCCGCCTATGACCTCGAAGCCCATTCCTGCGGCTATGGGCGTGAGCTCTTCCGGATTTTCCGCGAAAATACGAGTGGACCTGAAATAGGCGCAAGCGTCTTCGGGTAGATCGACCGCTGCCTATCAAGAAAAGGGCACGCCATGCTTTATCCGCATACCGAAGCGACTTTGGCGGTACTTCGCCGCGCACCGGTCATTCCAGTGCTCACGGTCAAGAGCACCGAGGATGCGCTGGCCCAAGCCCGAACTTTGATCGCTGGGGGGCTGACGGTACTTGAAATCACCTTGCGCACGCCAGCCGCGATCGAGGCCGTAGCAGTGCTCGCCAAGACATTTCCCGATGTGTGCATCGGTGCCGGGACGATCGTTGAGGCGGATCAGATTCAGGCTGCCGCCAAGGCCGGGGCTGGTTTTCTCGTCAGCCCGGGGGCGGCGCCACGCCTCATTGAGGCGGCGGTGCGATCACCGCTGCCTTTTTTGCCAGGAGCCGCGACCGCGTCCGAGGCCATGGCGCTGCGGGAACAAGGCTTTCGGGCTTTGAAATTCTTCCCGGCCGAGCCAGCGGGCGGGGCTAAATATCTCGCTTCCCTTGCGGGCCCCTTGCCCGATTTGATTTTCTGCCCGACCGGCGGTATCGACGCGCAAAAGGCTGCGGCTTATCTGGCGCTTGCCAATGTTGCCTGTGTCGGCGGCTCGTGGATGGTTGCGCCGGGGCTCATCGAGGCGCAAGACTTTGGCAAGGTCGAACAGCTCGCACGGGAAGCGTCCGCTCTCGGCCGCCGGTGAGAGGGGAAAACGGTCATGGCTGCGAGCGAGGAAGCGGGCGTGCGTCAAGCAATCATCGACGCCTGCCTTGCTATGAACCGCACCGGCATCAACCAGGGCACGGCTGGCAATATTTCCGTGCGCTGGAAAAATGGTCTCCTGATCACGCCTTCCGGCATCCCGTATGAAGAGATGAAGATCGAGGACATTGTCTTCATGGGCATGGACGGAGCCTATAGGCACCCGCTCATCCCGTCCTCGGAATGGCGGTTTCATCGCGACATCTTGCAGGAGCGCCGCGATGTCAACGCCGTGGTCCACGCGCATCCTGTTCATGCCACCGCCTTTGCGATCTGCGGCATGGAGATACCTGCGGTTCATTACATGATCGCCGCCTCGGGCGGGCCGACCATTCGCTGCGCGCGCTATGAAACCTATGGTACCGAGGCCTTGTCGAAGGCGGTGCTTGAAGCGCTGCGCGGACGGACCTGCGCACTTCTCGCCAATCACGGGATGATTGCGACCGGTCCCGATCTTCGCGAGGCGATGTGGCTTGCCGTCGAGGTAGAGACGCTCTGCAAGCAATACGCTCTCGCCCTGCAAGTCGGAAAGCCCGTTGTGCTGGACGATGAAGAGGTTGAAAAGACAATCGAAAAATTCAAGGAATACGGCTTGCGGCGCAGGCCCCGCGCAGCATAGGCTTTTGGCGATTCCGATAGAGCCGGTGTCCGCCGGGCCCGCATTTCAAAACGAATTCAGAAAGTCAATACCGCTCAGAAAGGCTTATGAAGGCAGCTCTCGTGAATTTTACCTCTAAGACGCCACAACATAAGTTAGAAAATAAAGCAAATTCCCAGCTATCCTGCTTACCGTTAGTGAGCGTGATCATCGTCAATTACAATTATGGCCGCTTTCTGAAGCAGGCTGCCGAATCCGTTTTCGAGCAGACCTATCCGAACATCGAGTGCATCATCGTCGATAACGCTTCGACCGATGAGAGCGCCGACGTCCTTCTTGCCATCTCAAAGCAATATCCGGCCACGGTGATATTGCGCCGGGGTGACAATGGCGGCCAGAGCACCGCCACGATCGAGGGGTTCGAAGCGAGCTCGGGCGAATATGTTGTGTTTCTCGACGCCGACGACGTCCTTCTTCCTTCAGCCGTGGAGACACATATTTTTGTGCATCTCTCGCTGCGGATACCAGTCGGCTTTACTTCGGCTGATATGGTCCAGTCGGTTGGCTCGAACATGGTTTTAGGAACGATCTTCGGGCTGAGCGAATATGTGCGTTCCGGGCGAGGCGTGAAACCGGGGCTTTTGCGGCGGATCGATGAAAGCGCGCCGGAAGTGTGGCCCTTGCGCCGTCCCGATGCGGCGCTCGCAAGTCAGATCCATCTCGTCGAGCCCTGCGAAGTCGGGACTTGGTGCTGGGCGCCGACGTCCAGCAATTGCTTCCGGCGCGACGCCCTTCAGCTGTTCCTAAAAAATGATAGGCTCGGCGAGCTTCGCAGTTGCACGGATGCCTATCTGATCCGGGGAATCAGCGTGCTGATGGGAAGCGTTTTGATCGACCGTTCGCTTGCGATCTACCGGCTGCACGGGATGAATGTGTTTTCAAAACACCCTCATCTCAACTGCCTCCTTGCTTATGAGCGAGGCGGCCCGACGGATAATGACATTCTTGGCCGCAAGCTGGTCATTGATCATCTGATTACAAATGCAGGCCTCTTCCTGCGCAAGTTGCATTCTCCCCAGCACTATATGGAAGCTCTCCTGGCGCTCGATACAGCCTGGCCGCGCATCCCTTCGGCGGTGGGCGGCTGCCGCTCTTATTCTGCCGGAAGGCTCGTCTCCGAGGCCGCAACCGTTGCGCCGGAGCTTGGGCTTTTTAACTTCATTCTTTTGTTAACCCGGCTGAGAGTGGCCCCTCACATCATCTTGATGGCCTGTCTGCGTCGCAAAAACAAAAAGCGCATATGAGCCGAACGCGGAAAGCCCGATGGAAGTCATTTGCCTCGATAATGGTCTAATCACAAAGGGAGAGCATAGCTATACGCTTGCGAACAAGCTCAGCGGCGCGCTGTTCCGGCGGAATCTGCTCCACCGAATCTTTGGCTGCCGGGAACTCGATCTGTCGATCGCCCGTGAGATCGGTGCCATCCCGCATTTCGAACGCTCCCTTTACGGCAGTGTGCAAATTTCGCGCAAGGATAGACGTTTGAACTCCATTGCTGCGATTTTCAGAAAAGCTCAGGCTGGCAGCAGGCCAGTCCATTCCGAAAGAGAGACTTGGATTGTATTAAATGAGACCTTCGAGAAAGATCTCGAAAAATTGCCTCCAAGCATTTGGAAGCCCGAAAATCTCGTGATTCTTCCGGCAATTTCGCAAAACCAGATCTTGGGCCTGACTCGCTTTCTCCTTCGCCAGCCCCAGGAAGCTTTGCCGCGTGTTGTCTGCGAATTGATGTTCCCGCCAAGCTGGACGCCGTGGGGGCAGGTTTCAAGGCACGGGAAGCGATATTACCAGCATGCTTTTCGCTTGGCGGCCCCCTTGCTTGACCGTTTTCTCTTCTTCACGGTCGCGAATGAGGCAATGCAGGCCTTGTTTGAGCAGGAATTCGAACTGCACACGAACATCCTTCCAATCCCTTTCGCAGGCTCGCCTCGCAAAGATATGGGCGACGGCATAGTGCGCTTGGGATTTTTTGGCTATTCGAAATGCGACAAGGGCTTTCACCTCCTGCCGAAAACCATCGAGCTTTGTCAGCATCAGGGTATCGATGCTGAATTCGTCATTCAAATTCAACATAGCGGATGGGAACAGCCGACAGTCGAGGCGGAGCGTGCGTTGCGCGCCTTGAAAGGTGTGCGGCTGGTGAACGGCGTTCTTTCCCGGGCCGAATATGCGGCTTGGACCAGCCAGCTCGACGTGATGCTGTTGCCCTATGACCCAGTTGTGTTTGGCGGCGCGCGCGGGTCCGGCATTTTCACCGAGTCAATTGCCGCCGGACGTCCAATCATTGCCTCAAAAGGAACCTTCGCGGGGACTAGCGTCGAAAAAAATGAAGCGGAAGGCGAAGTTTTCGCACCCTACACAAGCGAAGGACTGGCGGATGCTATCGCAAGGCTCATACCCCGTCTTCCGGTCTGCAAGGCGCGGGCATTGGAGCGCGCCAAAGCCTTCGCGCTCCGCCACAATGCCGATGCTTACGTCGATGTGCTTCTTGCCTATGCGCGGCCAGGAGAAGCTGTGATCGCTTCAAAATAATCCACTCTGCGGGGCCTGCCGGCTACAAGGCCTGCCGCCCGGATGGCTCCGGCCATGCTGTGCGGCAAGGCAGCAGCAGCATTAATTAGACGTCGTAGCTGCCGTCGTCACCGGGATCGAAGTCGTCCGAGCCATAGTCCGAGGCGTCCTGGATGTCGTCCTGGTCCTGGTCGGCGTCCTGCTGGGCATCGGCATACTGCTGCGCATCATCATAGGCATCTTGCTGCGCATCCTGGGCAACATCCTGGTCGTGGAGGCTCTGGTCGTCGCTGCCGTAATAATTGTTGATGATGGTTTCGCTGCCGGGAACTCCTCCGCCAAAGCCGGTGCCAATGCCGAGGGGATTATTGTGCCCCGCAAAGAGACTCCGAATGGAATCGGCAAGAAGCACGCCGCCCGCTACTCCCGCCGCAGTGCCAAGTGCACCATGCAAAAATCCTCCGCCAGAACTCGGGGCAGGGCCGCCCCATGGCCCGGGCGCGGGCTGGCCATAGCCTTGCGGAGGCTGCTGCCAGTTGCCTTGCGGCGGTGATTGACCCCAGCGGCCCGAGGGCGGGGGAGGAGGAGGGGGCGGCGCGGACGCCCGCGGAGCCGGACCGCCGCCGAATAGCGAGCCAAGCCCGCCGAGAAATCCGCCGGCACGCGGCGCGCTCGCAGCCTGGCTTTCCAAACTCTTGACCTTGGCTTCGAGCTCCTGCAGGCGGTCATTCGCGGCCCGCAAAGCCTGGTCCTGGACCAGGACGGTCTGCGCCAGGAAATAGGGCGCATAAGGCTGGGCCCTCGTCGCGTCCTGGATCAACGCCTCGGCTTCCTGATCACGCGGGGCTGATGCCGCGCCTCGGATACGGTCGAACAAACCTGTCAGCAACTGGCGTTCTTCGGGTGACATTTGATCCTCCCCTTGTGCGGGGCTTCTCCCCGCGGCGCAAATATAAGGGTTTTTGCGCCCGTTCCAAGGGCAACGCCTATCCCTCGGCCTCCCTGGCGCTTGCCGCCGCGGCCCGGCGCCCCTAAACAAGCTGCAACAGGAAGGCTTTGGGATCCAATGAACGGCAAGAAGGACGAGACGCAACCTGCCCGTGCGAAGCTGCCGCGCGGCCTCATCGATCGCGGGCCAGAGGAAATCGCCGCGACAGACAGGATGCTTGGATTAATTAAGGAAACCTATGAAATTTATGGGTTTGAGGCTGTCGAAACGCCGATGATTGAATTTACCGAGGCGCTTGGCAAGTTCCTGCCGGATCAGGATCGCCCGAACGAAGGTGTCTTCTCATTCAAGGACGATGACGAAAGCTGGCTGTCGTTGCGCTATGACCTCACCGCGCCGCTCGCCCGCTATGTCGCGGAAAATTTCGACAAATTGCCAAAGCCCTATCGCAGCTACCGCTTTGGCACCGTGTTCCGGAATGAAAAGCCGGGGCCTGGAAGGTTCCGCCAATTCATGCAGTTTGATGCCGACACGGTGGGCTCGGCAAGCGTCGCGGCCGATGCCGAACTCTGCATGATGGCGGCCGATACCCTCGAAAGGCTGGGCATCAAGCGCGGCGATTATGTGATCAAGGTCAACAACCGCATGGTGCTCGATGGGCTTATGGAGGCCATCGGCCTCGGCGGCGAGCAGAACGCGGGGCGCAGGCTGACGGTGCTCCGGGCGATCGATAAGTACGACCGGCTTGGATTGGAAGGGGTCCGGGCTCTGCTTGGGAGCGGGCGGAAGGATGAGAGTGGGGACTTTACGAAAGGCGCGGGCCTCAGTACCAGCGCTATAGAAAAAATAACAGCTCTGCTTGAGATCGAGGGCTCTGCTGCGCGGGCGCGGCAGGAATATGAGAGAGTCCGCAGTGAGATACAAACGTGCGATATAAACGTTCAGGTAGAGGAAGATATCCGGTTTGAAGGCATTATGGGCGGCGTTGAAGCCAATGTGCGGGCGTCTTCAACGGGAAGCAGCGGCCTTCGCGAGCTGCGCGAGATTTGGAAGATCATCAGGAGCGCAGGCTACAATGACGGGCGCGTGCGCATCGACCCTTCCGTCGTGCGCGGCCTTGAATATTACACGGGTCCTGTGTTTGAGGCAGATCTGACCTTCGAAATTCCTGACGAGAATGGCAAACCTGTCCGGTTCGGCTCCATCGGCGGGGGAGGACGGTATGACGGGCTCGTTGGCCGCTTTCGCGCCGGGAACGTCCCGGCGACCGGCTTTTCGATTGGCGTCTCGCGTCTCTATGCCGCGCTGAAAGCCATTAATTCGCCCATCGTCGCGGCGCATAGGCAGCGCGGGCCGGTGGTCGTCCTCGTGCTCGATAAGGATCAGCTCGGCCGTTACCAAAGCTTTGTCACAAAACTTCGCGCGGAAAATATCAGCGCCGAGCTCTACCTCGGACAGGCCGGAATGAATGCGCAGCTCAAATATGCCGACAAGCGCCGGTCGGTCTGCGCGGTCATCCAAGGATCGAACGAGCGCGATCATCAAGATGGCCCGCAGGTGACAATCCGCGACCTTGTGCTCGGGGCCGAGCTCGCCGCTTCCACCAAGGACCGCGCCGATTATCTCGAATTGCGCGCAAAAGCCCAGTTCACGGTTCCGGAGGACAGGCTTGTGGCGTCGGTTCGGGAGGTTCTTGCCCGGCATCACCCTGAAGACGGTCAGGGTTAGTTTCACGTGAAATTTCTTTGTCCACTTCACAAAAACGAACGCCCGGCTGCCGCCGGCTCGACGCCCAGATGAGCCGCAAGGCTTGCGCCTATGTCGGCGAGCGTTTCACGCCGGCCAATGGCGCGGCCTTCGATGCCGGGACCAAAAAGGAGGATGGGCACATGCTCGCGGGTGTGGTCGGTGCCGTGCCAGGCGGGATCGTTTCCATGGTCGGCGGTGATGACCGCCAGATCGCCGAGCCGCATCGCGGCGAAGAGCTCAGGCAGGCGGGCATCGAAACTCTCAAGGCAATGCGCATAGCCCGGCACGTCGCGCCGGTGGCCAAAATCGGTGTCGAAATCGAGAAAGTTCGTGAAGATCAGGCCGCCATCGGGAAGCTCCCGCAGGGCATCGAGCGTCGCATCAAAATGCGCCATATTGCCCGCACACTTGATCTCCTTGCCCGTGAAGCGATGGGCGAAAATATCGCCGATCTTGCCGATTGAGACCGTTGCGCGGGAGGCGCCCGCGAGCCGCTCAAGAAGGGTGCCGGATGGCGGCGGCAGCCCGAAATCCTTGCGGTTGGGAGTTCGGGTGAAGCCATCGCGCGGGTTGCCAACAAATGGCCGGGCGATCACGCGCCCGATGTTGAGAGGATCGCAAAGGCGGCGCGCGATGCGGCAAAGATCGTAAAGCCGCTCGAGACCAAACGCCGTTTCATGCGCGGCGATTTGCAGAACCGAATCGGCGGAGGTGTAGCAGATTGGCGCGCCTGTTCTCATGTGTTCGGCGCCGAGGCGCTCGATGATCTCGATTCCCGGCGCATGGCAATTGCCGAGGATGCCGGAAAGCTTGCCCTCGCGGATCAGCGATTCTGTTAGCTCAGGCGGAAAGCAGGGTTCTGTTTTTGGGAAATGGCCCCAGGGGGCAAGAGGCGGCGCGCCTGCGATTTCCCAATGGCCGGATGGCGTATCCTTGCCAGGCGCGCGCTCGACGCCATAGCCCCAGAGCGCACCGGGCCGGGCCGGGCGCTTGAGACCGGGAGGAAAGATCCCCGTCGAAGCCTCGGCGGCAAGACCAAGGCCCAGGGCTTCGAGATTGGGAATGCGCAATGGGCCAGCGCGCAGGCCCTTGCGGTCTCCTCTGCCCTTTGCACAGGCAAGTGCAATGTGACCGAGCGTATCGGCGCCTGAGTCACCGAAGCGCCCGGCGTCCTCGGCGCCGCCGCATCCGGCTGAGTCGAGGATAAGGAGGAGTGCGCGGGGCAAGGGGTGGTCCTACTGGCTCACAGCCGTGCCATTGACCGCCTTCACATCAAAGGCTGCCGCGAAGAGCGCCCTTGTGTAGGGATCGCGGGGATTGGCCAAGAGCTCCGCTGCTGGTCCTGATTCGACGACCTTGCCTGCGCGCATGACGATGATCTCGCTGGCAAGCGCCCGGACGACTTTCAGATCATGACTGATGAAGAGATAAGCAAGACCGCGCCGCTTTTGCAGATCGCGCAAAAGATCCACGATCTGTGCTTGCACCGACATGTCGAGTGCCGAGGTCGGTTCGTCAAGGACAATGAATTTTGGTTCAAGGACGATCGCCCGCGCGATCGCGATGCGCTGGCGCTGGCCGCCAGAAAATTCGTGCGGATAGCGATCCATCGCCTCCGGGTCGAGGCCGGTGTCGGCGAGGGCCTGCGCGACGATCTCGCGCCGCCTTGCAGGGGGCATTGATTTATATTGCACGCCAAGGCCTTCTGCGACGATGTCGCCGACAGGAAGCCTTGGCGAGAGGGAACCGTAAGGGTCCTGAAACACGATCTGCATGTCGCGCCGCAGCGGCCGCATCGCCTTGAAGTTGAGGCCCTGGATGGGACGGCCGAGGAAGATGATCGCGCCCTCGCTGCGAATGAGCCTGAGAAGCGCAAGACCGAGCGTCGTCTTGCCGGAACCCGATTCGCCGACGACGCCGACCGTTTCGCCTTCGCGCACACTTGTCGAGACGCCATCGACGGCTTTGATGAAGCCCACGGTCCTTCGCAAGAATCCGTGCTTGATGGGGAACCAGACGCGAATATTCTTTGCATCGAGAATGGTTTTGCCTGCCCTGTCGATTGTGGGCGGCGCGCCTTTCGGTTCGGCGGCTATGAGCGCCTGTGTGTAGGGATGGCGCGGCGCTTCGAAAATCTGCGCCACCTTGCCCGTTTCGACGATTTTGCCTTTCTGCATCACCGCGACCTCGGCGGCGATCTTGCGCACGATGCCTAGATCGTGGGTGATGAAAAGCATTGTCATATTGTGGCGCGCCTGGAGATTCTTCAGGAGTTCGAGAATTTGCGCCTGCACCGTGACGTCGAGGGCGGTTGTCGGCTCGTCGGCAATGAAAAGATCGGGCCTGTTGGCAAGCGCCATGGCGATCATCACGCGCTGGCGCTGCCCGCCGGAAAGCTGATGAGGATAGGCGCCGAGCCTCCCGGCCGGGTCCGGAATCCCGACCTCCTGCAAAAGCTCGATAATGCGGTCTCTGATCTTTTCGCTTCCACGGGCGCCATGCAGCTCGAGGATTTCACCGATTTGCCGCTCGATCGTGTGCAGCGGGTTGAGCGAGGTCATTGGCTCCTGGAAGACCATGGTGATCTGGCCGCCCCTGATCTCGCGCAGCCGGGACTCGGTGCAGGCCAGAAGATCCTCGCCCTTGAAATGGATTTGGCCTTGCACAGCAGCGGCGCGGCTAAGTAGACGCACGATCGAGAGAGCGGTGACCGATTTGCCGGAGCCCGATTCGCCAACAAGCGCCATGGTCGTTCCGCGTTTCAGCGTAAAGGAGATGCCATCGACGGCAGATGTCTCGGCATCGCCCTGAAGGAAGCGGACGTTGAGATCACGGACGTCGAGGAGGGGGGCGTCAGACACAGAGGCCATCCATCATCAGTTCGCGGATCGAAACGGGATCTGCTGGATAATCTTCGGCGGAACTTGATTAGAACTTATTCAAGTTCAATGCGCCACATGCCCTCACAGCGGCCTTCAAGCCGCCAACTCTCTAGAACATTTTGATTGAGAACCAGGTGTAAAGCCGCTCTTCCGTTCGTGGCTGCCGGCGTCAGATTGAAGTGGCCTGGCGCGATTTCGTTACCCTCGTAAACTATAATACCCCCGTTGTCCCGGTAAGAAACAGCTATCGAACCGTCATGAATGTTCACATCGCAATTTGAGCGATACGATCCCTCTCCTGTATAGGTGGTAACTTCGCAATTCTCATAAACTGGCATTTGAATGACCTTCATCTGCGGCGGCCACGCTTCTAATATGGACCGGCAATACCCCATCACTGCAACGTCTTTCTCGGATCGAAAGCGTCACGCACGGCTTCGCCAATGAATACAAGCAGTGAAAGCATGATCGCGATAACCAGAAAACCCGTGAGGCCGAGCCATGGCGCGGCCAGATTTGATTTCCCCTGCAGCAGGAGTTCCCCAAGCGACGGGGAGCCGGGCGGCAAGCCAAAGCCGAGGAAATCGAGCGCCGTCAGGGTCGTGATCGAGCTGTTGAGGACGAAGGGGAGAAACGTCAAGGTCGCCACCATTGCATTTGGCAAAACATGCTTGACAATGATCGCTCCGTTGGAAAGCCCGAGCGCGCGGGCGGCATTCACATATTCGAAGTTGCGCGCGCGCAGGAATTCCGCCCGCACGACATGCACGAGCGACACCCAGGAAAATAGCAAGAGTATGCCAAGCAGCACGAAGAAACTCGGCGTGATGATCGAGGAGACGATGATCAACAGGTAAAGATGCGGCAGAGACGACCATATCTCGATGAACCGCTGGAAAATGAGGTCGGTCCATCCGCCGAAATAGCCTTGCACTGCGCCAGCCGCGACACCAATGATCGAAGAGATCCCGGCAAGCGTCAGCCCGAACAGGATCGACAGGCGAAAGCCATAGAGCAGCCGGGCGAGAACATCGCGGCCTTGATCGTCGGTTCCAAGCCAGTTCCACTCTATGTCTCTGCAAGTGCCGTCTGGCCTTTTGTAAAAGCGCTCGACGGCGGCGCGGCATTGCGTTTTGCTCAGCATCCAGGTGGGCGGCGAAGGCGCGGGGAGGGGTAATTGACGGTTTATCGTGCGATAGGAGTAGCGGATTGGCGGCCATAGCATGAAGCCGTGATCCTCGATCTCCTTGGCGATCACTCTATCGCGATAATCCGTTTGCGCGAGAAAGCCGCCAAATTTCTCTTCTGGATAATCATGCAGCATGGGCAGCAAGATCTCGCCCTTATAGACGATGAGCAGCGGCCTATCGTTGGCGATGACCTCCGAAAAAAGCGACACGGCAAAAAAGAAAAGGAATATCCAGAAAGACCAATAGCCGCGTTTGTTCGCCCTGAAATTCGCAAGACGGCGCTGGTTGATTGGGCTCAGCCTGAACTGCCACCGGCCTTGAGCTGCCGGCACGAGGCGGCTCATAAGGCCGTCCGCGGAGAGGAGTGTGCGCATCGCTAGGCCTCCCTTGTTTCGAAATCGATGCGCGGATCAATCCACATATAGGTTAGGTCGGAGAGGAGATTGACGACAAGACCCAGCAAAGCAAAAATATAAAGATTGGCGAAGACGACCGGATAATCACGATTGACAATCGATTCGAACGAGAGAAGGCCAAGGCCGTCGAGAGAGAAGATCGTTTCGATCAGGAGCGAGGCGCCAAAGAAGGCGGCGACGAAGGCTCCGGGAAAGCCGGAGACGACGATCATCATCGCGTTACGGAAAACATGCCCATAGAGCACACGCCGCTCGCTCAAACCCTTCATCCGCGCCGTCTGCACATATTGCTTGGCGATCTCGTCGAGGAAGGAATTCTTGGTGAGGAAAGTAGAGGTCGCAAAAGCGCCAAGCGTCATCGAGATGACCGGCAATGTGATGTGCCAGAAATAATCGGTGACCTTGTGGAAGAGAGAAAGCTGCGGCCAGTTCTCTGAGGTGAGGCCGCGCAGCGGAAAAATCTGCCAGAACGAGCCGCCGCAAAAAAGTACGATAAGAAGGATCGCGAAGAGGAAGCTCGGGATCGCATAGCCCGTGATGACGACGGCTGAGGACCAAACATCAAAGCGCGAACCATCGCTGACCGCCTTTTTAATTCCCAAGGGGATTGAGATCGCGTAGGAAAAAAGCGTCATCCAAAGACCGAGCGAGATGGAAACCGGCAGCTTCTCCTTGATGAGCTGTAAAACCGGCACGTCGCGAAAATAGGACCGCCCGAAATCGAAGGTGGCGTAGTTCTTGAGCATCAGGAAAAAACGCTCATAGGCGGGCTTGTCGAAACCGAATTGTTTTTCGAGCTCGGCGATGAATTTCGGATCAAGGCCCTGGGCGCCGCGATATTTCGAGGAGAGATCGCCCCCGCCGGTATTGGTGACTTCGCCGCCGCCGCCGAAATGCGCGGTCGCGCCGGTGTCGAGCCCCTGCAATTGCGCAAGAACGCGCTCGACCGGGCCGCCGGGGGCAAATTGCACAATGGCGAAATTTATGAGCAAAATTCCGAAGAGGGTCGGAATCATGAACAAGAGACGGCGCGCGATATAGGCAAGCATCTTACGCCCTTCAGCGGCTGCCGATGTGGATGCGCCTGGCTTTTTCCTCGTCGTACCACCAGGTCGAGACAACGCCCATGTCGTATCTTGGGCCGCGTTCAGGACGGCCAAACACATCCCAATAGGCGACGAGATGATTGGGCTTGTTCCACATCGGCACCCAATAATGGCCAGCACGCAGGATGCGGTCGATCGCACGGCAGATAAAGGTCAATTCTTCGCGCGTCCCGGCGACGAGAGCTTTTTCGATCAAGTCATCGACCGCTTTGACGGCGATGCCCGAAACATTGCGTGACCCCGGCAGGTTTGCTGCCTCGGAGCCGAATGCCGATCGCATCCCTTCACCTGGCGTCAGGCCGAGCCCGAAGCGCGAGGTCACAACGTCATAGTCGAAATCGTCAAGGCGCCGCTTGTACTGTGCCGCATCGACGACACGGTAGCGGGCCTCAATGCCGAGGAGTTTCAAATTCTTGATGAAGGGTGCGGTGTGGGGCTCCAGGGCATTGTCGAAATCTAGAAACTCGATTTCGAAGGGCTTGCCATCCGGTAAGGTCAGGGCCGTGCCCGAGCGCTTGCAACCCGCCTCAGAGAAGAGCTGTGCGGCCTGATGCAAAAGAGTGCGATCCTGGCCCGAGCCATCGGACACTGGCGGGACATAGACCTCGCGGAACACGGCTGGATCGAGTTCCTTGCGATAGGGTTCGAGCAGAGCGATCTCCTCGGGCGCCGGCATGCCTTCTGCTGCCATCGGAGAGTTCTGGAAGTAGGACGTGGTTCTTACATAGACGCCATACATGATGTTGGCGTTCGTCCATTCGAAGTCGAAGGCAAGACCAATCGCCTCTCTGATTTTTGGGTCTTTGAACTTGCTTCGGCGGATGTTCAGGAACCAGCCCTGAGTTCCCATCGGTGACTCATCGGGGATTGTTGCGCGGATGACCCTTCCATCCTTGGCAGCAGCGAAATCATAGCCGGTTGCCCATACGGAGGACGTGAATTCCTCCCGAAACGTGAAGACTCCCGCCTTGAAGGCTTCGAAAGCAACCTTCCGGTCCCCGAAATATTCAAACCGGATGCGATCGAAATTCGATTGTCCGATATTGACGGGAAGATCCTTGCCCCAATAATCCGGGACACGATCGAAAGAGATGAAATGGCCGGTATCGAAGGCTCCGACCTTATAGGCGCCTGACCCGAGCGGCGGCTCGAGCGTTGTCTCATCGAAGGGGTGGCTCGTATAATAGGCGGCGGAGAAGATCGGCTGCCCCGCTATAATCAACGCCGCTTCGCGGCTATGGTGCGGCTTCAGGCGGACCATCACAATATCGCTGGCCTCGGCCTCGGCGGCGTCGAGATCGCGCAAGGACTGGCGGATCGTTGGATGGCCCTTGTTTTTCAGCAGGTTCAATGAAAACGCGACATCCTGTGCCGTGAGCGGAGATCCATCGTGGAATCTTGCTTCTTTGCGAAGCAGAAAGCGGTAAGTGTTCTTGTCCGCCGAAACCCGTACGGCGCGCGCGACAAGACCATAAAGCGAGTCAGGCTCATCGCCGCTGCCCGTCATGAGAGAATCGAAGATGAGACTCATTCCGGCGGCGCCATCACCCTTCAAAATGTAAATGTTGAGGGTATTGAATGTGGTGAAGTTCTGGTTGCCGGAGGTCGCGCTGACCTGCAGCGAGACTTCTCCGCCCTTTGGCGCAGCGGGATTTACATATGGGAAATGGCTGAACCCTTCGGGCAGTGCCAGGTCGCCGAAGATAGAGAGGCCATGGGTCTCGGTTTCTTGCCCGGCTGCCTTGGCGGAAATTAGATGGCGCGGCAACAGGAGACCGGCAAGGCCAAGGCGCAGCGCTGCACGGCGGCTTAGCCAGGTGGAAGCCTTTGCAAGGGATGTTACTGTCAAGATTTGTCCTTCAAGCCCAAAGAACTGTCCTTAAACCCTGGTGCCGCAGGGCTATGCAGTCTAATAGGCCTTATAATGCGGCCAGACCAAGATCATAATACGCATGAAAAAGCCGGGCAGGAACCCGGCTTTTGAAGAATGCGCCGCGAAGGCTTCATTTCCGTTTGTGTGAACTCCGCCTTGTTCGATGCGCGGGTTTAATTGCGGCGGTGTGCGCTTCCGGTTCTGCATGAGCGGGCTGCGCAGCGGTGGTGCTTGCTGACCTTGCTTGGCTCCCAGCGGAAGACGGCGTGGAGATGTCTTCAACAGCTTGCTCTCTGTGTTGCGGAAGAGGGGTCTCCGTGCCGGGCGTGATCGCGGATACAGCTTGACTGACCATCGGAAGCGGTTCGGGATTGTCCGACAATGTATGTAAATAGCCGATAATGTCGGCCCGTTTCGCCGGGTCTGATTCGCCAGCAAATGTCATTTTTGTCCCCGGCGCGTACCCCCTTGGATCGGCGAGAAACTGATCGAGAGCCGCATAGGTCCATTTACCGCCTTTCGATTGGATCGCGTCGGAATAATCAAAGCCTTGAACTGAACCTTTCGCCCTGCCGACGACACCATAGAGCGGCGGACCAATTTTGATTCCGGCCCCTTTCTCGAAATTGTGGCAGCTTTGGCACGGCTTCGAGTCTGCTTCTCCTTTTTTTACGTCGGCGCCCGCCAGACGCTGCTCAATTGGCGTGATGGATGGCATGGGCATGCCGTTTCCGCTCGCCGCAGCCTCTTGAGCCGATGGCAGCGGATAGGCGGATTTGACGAGCTTGGCATGCGAGAAAATAGAAGCGGATATCAGGTTTAGCGACATCGCAAGAAGCAGCGTGCCGAGTCCGGCCCCAGCAATTTTGTTAAGCTCAAGATAATTCAAGACGGCCTCCTCTCGCGAATCGAAACGGCGGCATGCGAGGCTAGGACGAGCGTCTTGCCCCGGCATGGCGTGATCATCGACTGCTGACATTGATTTGTGCAGTGCACACTTTAGGCCAAGGAAAGCCGAATAATGCCCGGATGGAAGGAGACGCTTTAACGCGCGACGCATTGACGCGCAGCTTGGCGGGGCCCAGGACAGGAGCTGTTCCAAAATGGAACAAAGAGAGGGAGCGGGCCAGTTCGCGCGGGAACGAACGAAACTGGCGTTAGGCTTGGCCGGCCTGCACCGGAAGAGATGCAACAAAGGAAGCGAAATATTTTATCAGGAAGCGGAATTTTACGGATGTTGTCCGAAACGTTGTCCCGTCCGGATCAGCTCCCCGTCCCCGCCTGCCAGGCTCGAAAAGCCTTCAGTAACAGGCCCGCTTCGATGACTTTTTGCGCTTCGATGACTTTTTGCGTTACGGCCCGCGCGCCGGTCAAGCTTCGAAGCAGAGGAAGTCAAGATGGGCGCGCGAATCGCAATCCGGCAGTCGCATCGATGACCGGTGCAGATTGTGCTTGCGATACGGACATGGCCAATGCAAACAGCCGCCATGAAGTTTGCTATGCCGCTTCCGATCGATGCCGTCCTGGATGAATTGAACACGGCCTTGGCGGCGCGCACATCGGCCGTCCTCGTTGCTCCACCCGGCGCCGGCAAGACGACACGCATCCCGCTCGCGCTGATGGACGAAAGCTGGCTCCGGGGACAAAAGATCCTGGTGCTGGAACCGCGCCGCATTGCCGCGCGGGCCGCCGCCGAGCGTATGGCACACACCCTTTCGGAGTCTGTTGGAGAACGGATCGGATTGCGCGCCCGGATGGTCTCGAAAACAGGGCCGGGGACACGGATCGAGATCGTCACGGAGGGAGTCTTTACCCGCATGATCCTCGATGATCCCGGGCTTTCCGGCATCGGCGCGGTGCTGTTCGACGAGTTCCACGAGCGCTCGCTCGATGCCGATCTTGGGCTTGCCCTCGCGCTCGATTGCCAGGCCGGCTTGCGGGATGATCTGCGCATCCTGCCGATGTCGGCGACTCTGGACGGCGCCCGGGTCACCCAACTTCTCGGCAATGCTCCCGTCATCGCCAGCGAAGGCCGCTCGTTCCCGGTCGAGACGCGTTATCTTGGCCGCGATGATAATGGGCGCATCGAGGATCAAATGGCGGACGCGGTGATGTGGGCCTTGCGGACGCAATCCGGTTCGATCCTGGCGTTCCTGCCGGGCCAAGGCGAGATCCGGCGGGCCGAGGAGCGGCTGAAAGAGCGCATCAGGGATCCGGCGATCGTTCTTGCCCCCCTTTACGGCGCGATGGACATGAAGGCGCAGGACCTTGCGCTCAAGCCCGCACCGAAGGGCCTGCGCAAGGTGGTGCTCGCGACCTCGATCGCCGAAACGTCGGTCACCATCGAGGGGGTGCGCGTCGTCATCGACAGCGGTCTTGCGCGGGTTCCGCGTTTCGAGCCGGACGCCGGCGTGACGCGGCTTGAGACTGTACGCGTGTCTCGTGCTGCCGCTGATCAGCGCAGAGGCCGCGCTGGTCGTACTGAGCCCGGCATCTGCTTTCGCCTGTGGGACGAGCCGCAAACGCAGAGCCTTCCCGCTTTCGCCGAGCCCGAGATTCGCTCTGCCGACCTTACAGCCCTGTTGCTCGACTGCGCGGAGTGGGGAGCAACCGATCCGCTCTCTCTGTCTTGGATCGATCCGCCGCCAGCCGCCGCGCTCAACACCGCGCGCGAGGAGCTGATGGAGCTGGAGGCGCTCGACAAGAGCGGCAGAATCACGGCCATGGGAAGACGGCTAAGGTCGCTGCCATTGCCTCCCCGGCTCGCTCGCATGGTGATTTTTGCAGCCGCGCTCGGTCAGGCAGAGGAGGCAGCCGAGATCGCTGCGGTAGTAGTGGAGCGCGGTTTAGGCGGCAATAGTCCCGATCTCGCAGACCGGCTGGAAGGTTTCCGCCGTGACCGCTCGCGCCGCGCAAGCGAGATGCGAAAGCTGGCGGCTGGCTGGGCCCGTCTGGCAAGCGCGGGGTGCCCGGCACAAGAGCCGCGTGAGAGCATGCCGGCCGCGCGCATGCTGGCGTTCGCCTTTCCAGAGCGCATCGGCAAAGCACGCGGCGTAACCGGCCAGTTCCTCCTCGCCAATGGCCGCGGCGCCAATGTTGATGCGACTCATCCTTTGGCGCGATCTCCTTTCCTGGTCTGCGCGGAGCTGTCAGGACCGGCGGCATCGACGCGCATCCTGCTCGCAGCCGCAGCCGATGAAGCGGACATTCTTGCCGCCGCTGGTCATCGCATCCGCGAGAATGACGAGATCGAGTTCGATCAAAGCGCAGGTGCGTTGAGGTCGCGCCGTGTCCGCCGTCTCGGCGCCATTGTGCTTGCAAGCGAGCCGAGGGCGGTGATGGCGAGTGAGGAGACTGCACGTCTGCTGGCCGAAGGCATCGCAAAGCTTGGATTGAGCCGCCTGCCTTGGAGCAAGGCGCAAATCCAGCTCCGCGACAGGGCTGCTTTCTTGCGCGCGGCCGGAACGGACGAATGGCCGGACCTGACCGATGAGGCGCTGGCCAAGACGGCCACGGAGTGGCTTGCTCCTTTCCTCGCTGGTAAAACGAAGCTCTCCGAGATCGGTGCCGATGACCTTGAGATGGCGCTCGGCGCGCTGCTGCCATGGAATTTGAAGCAGCGCTTGGAGGAAGAAGCTCCGGCGCATTTCGAGGCGCCCACAGGCAGCCGTCATGCCATTGATTACAGGACGGAAGGTGCTCCCGCCCTGCACATCCGCGCCCAGGAGCTGTTTGGGCTGACGCAGCATCCTTCGATCGCGAATGGCAAGCTGCCGCTCACACTGTATTTGCTCTCACCTGCGCACCGGCCGGTTCAAATTACGCGTGATCTTCCGGGCTTCTGGAAGGGATCATGGACAGCGGTTAAGGCCGAGATGAGAAAGCGGTATCCGCGGCACCACTGGCCCGACGATCCTGCCTCGGCAGTTCCAACATCGCGGGCCAAGCCACGCGGGACGCGGTTGAATAAACCTCTAGCGTAACCGTCATGGGGGCGGGATCTCCATGTGAGAGATGGCAGCGCCGCGCCCATGGTGCTGGACGGTCCCATCGGCGGCCGGAGCAACCCTGCTTGGGCGCTTTTGCAGGGGAAGCTGGGCAGAAAAGAGCCCCCAAGTCCTTATTGAGGGGTCAGACCAGGGGGCTCGGCTGATTCCTACTCACGAGAATGCGAAGTTATCAGCCGTGCCAGAGCGGCACGATCAACAGTTAATAGACAATTATGGAAATTCATCGGCCGATTGAACTAAATCGTTAGAAAAAGCTAGCCGTAACTGCGGCCGGGTGCAAGGCGGGGGGAAAGCCTGGAAGGGGCACAAAGAGGCATCAAGTTGCCCTCCCTGCAGCGGGTCTTTTGGCTCTCCTTCCGAAGGCTGGGGAGGCGTCATATGCGGCGTTTCAATCGTTCCCGCTGCCTCAGTGCGTTTTGCCGCACCCCTTGCCCGCCTTATAATGGGGCGATGATGGGGCGGGTGTTAACGCCTGTTCACGAGCGAGAAATGTATCTTCGCGCTCATGATGTCTCCCCGCAGGTTTGAATGTCAGAAAGTTTCCGCGGCCTGCATCCTGACAAAACTGCCTTCGCCAAGCTCGCGAAAGATGCGCTCGGCTTCTGCCGGATCGTCCACCATGATATTCAAAAGCCTTGAGGTTTAGAGGCAAACTGGGCTGGCGCGCCGAATCGGGAATCTCAAAACTGATTCAATAGCCAGAGGTCCGCTTTAAAGGGTGCGCATCCGGGCAAAGGTGACGCGAAGGCGCGCGGCCACCAAGCCGCGCAATCCGGCTACATCCAGTCCCAAAATAACCACAGCGTAAATGGCGGCGCCTGTGCCGGCCTGTTCGATGAGCGTCATAAATCCGGGCTGGTGATCACGCATGGGCAAAACGAGCACACCCATTGCCGCATTGGCGAAAACCGCGGCAGCGAGATCGCGCGGGCGGGGCCATTGCCGCCACGCCGGGGCGGCAAAGCCGATTAGCACAACGAGGGCTGTCAGCATCGCGCCAGCCTGAGCGATGGCGAGCCTCGATGCAGCGCCGTCCCCATGCATGATCAAGAGGAAAAAGGGATCGGCGGTGCAAGCCGCAAGAGCTGCGGCAATAAGCGGGCCGGTTTTTTTCTCGATCTGGAAAATTGGCGTGATGGCATATTGCAAAATGGCCATACAGAAAAGTCCGGTCATCATGAGGGGCAGCAGCACGCCGAAACGTCCGCGGAAAGCTTCCGGGACCGCAAGCTGCTCGATGGAAGGAAGAGTCAGCCAAAGGCCGGTGCACGCTGGCAGCACCATCGCGATGACGATGGTCATGTTGCGGGCGATCTGCTGCCTTGCCTGTGCGGGACCGTGCAATTCGTGGGTGGCGACCGCGATCTGGAACAGTACAATATCGAGAGTGGAGCCAATCGCTTGAACCGCCTTGGTTCCGAAATCATAGGCCAAGGAAAATTGGCCGGTTTCAGAAAATCCGTCAAAGATTGCGAGAATGGAACGGTTGGCGAGCGGTATCGCAAGGTAAAGCAGATTGGCGCCGACGATAGGCAGGCTATAGGACATGACGCCCCGTGCGATCGACAGCCGCGCCAGCCAGGGTTTTGAGGCGGGATCCCGCAGTGCCGCGCGCGCGGTGACAACTGACCCGCCGAGGCTGATGATTGTGCCGACCAGCGTCATCTCGGCTGAGCCGAACAGAAAGGCTCCGCCTCCCATGAGAGTGAAAGCCACGATATTCTTGACGAGGGCCAGCCGGGCGAAAAGGCGATCGTCGAAACGGGCGCGAACGAGCGCCGTATGGTAATCATAAAGGCCATTGGCAGCGGCAACACTGAGCGAAAGGCCGATCAAGGCATAGGTCAAGGTGAATCTGACACCGGAGAACAGAAGCAGGCTTGCTCCAGCGGCAAGCCCCACGGTGATCACGGCAAAGCCAAAATCGAATGTTGCCCGCAGAGCGGGTTCTTCGGAACGGATGCGCTCGGAATAAAACCGTGCCGTGCCAAGCCGGATCCAGTCGAAAAAACCGGTTTGCACGAAAATAGCGGTCGCATAGGAGAGGGCAAACCGGCCATATTCCTCGGGGCCGAGGAATTTGGCGACGAGCAGCCCAATCACGAAATTGAACAGAATATTGCAGAAGGAGACGAGGAAGACTGTCATTGAGGAGTAGAGCCTAGCCTTTGTGCGGTTGCCCGTCCATGTGTCTGGACAGAAAATCCCTGGTTGTCCTGACAGAAATTCGTGCGAAACTTAGGTCCGAAAGCCAAGCAACTTCATTGCAACAGTGAATTCTGCCGCTATCAGCGTCTCATGGGTCAAGGCCGGGAGTTTCAAGACCAGAATAGAGTTAAAAATATTCACTTTAAGTTTATGAAGCTGCCCAAATAGCCTCCCTTCCCAAGGTTTTACGCTTTTTCCTCGCCGCGGATCCAGCTAGAAGGGCGCATGCCGCACGATGTCACCTTTCCAATTGCCGCTCTTGCGGGGCTTTTGTCTTTCTTAAGCCCCTGTGTCCTGCCGCTGGTTCCACCCTATCTGACATTTATCGCCGGAACGACCATCGAGGAGGTTGCCGCATGCCGGGAAGCCCGTGCGCGGCGCGACATTCTCTTCGCGGCCGCGCTCTTCATCTTTGGTTTTTCGACGGTTTTTGTCGGACTTGGCGCGACGGCCTCGGCTTTCGGCCAGCTCCTCCACGAATATTTCGCACGGCTCGCTTTGCTGGCCGGGATTGCAATCGTTCTCATGGGATTGCATTTTTTGGGGGTTTTCCAATTCGCTTTCCTCTACCGTGAGGCACGCGTCGGCGTGCAAAAGCCTGTCGGGATTTGGGGCGCCTATATTATGGGGCTCGCCTTCGGTTTTGGCTGGACACCCTGCATTGGCCCGATCCTCGCGGCAATCCTCGCGGTTGCCGCCTCCGAGGAAACAATCGGCAAAGGCATTGCGCTGCTCGCCGTCTATTCGGCGGGGCTTGGCATGCCTTTTTTGCTGGTTGCATTGGCCATTGAACCCTTCATCCGGCTCATCAAGCGATTCCGGCCCTATTTCGGCGCAATCGAGCGCGTCATTGGCGTCCTCCTCGTGGCAACGGGGATAGCCTTCCTCACCGGGTCGATCCAGGATTTTTCGTCCTGGCTTTTGCAGAATTTTCCAAGTCTAGCCAATTTCGGCTAATGCAGAGCGCAGATTATCGAGTTCAAAAGAGCTGGCCTGGCGTGGCCCGCCCAGATCAACAAGAGCAGCCGCAGAGCAATACCATTTCGAGCCTGACAGATTTTGCTCACGTGCCTATCTTTGCTATCTGGAACTGGATCATCCGCCGCCGCATTGCAAGTTGAGCTGGACTAAGGGAAGACGGAGGGTTCTCAGCGAATGGCCGAACTCGAAAATGGGTGCGTGGAGACATGCGCCGAGCTAGGCCAGGGTCTCGTCGAGGCCCGGTTCCGCGAGGCAATGAGCCGCATCGCGGCCGCGGTTCATATTGTCACCACTGGCGGACCGGCGGGCGCCGGAGGGATCACGGCGACCTCTGTCGCCTCGATCACGGCCGAGCCGCCGATGATGCTGTTTTGCATCAACAAAACCTCGCCCTCGGCGGCTAGGATCATTACGAATGGGGTCTTTTGCATCAACACGCTCACGCCCGCACAGGAAGAGCTTGCGAATATTTTCGCGGGCCGTACCGGCCTTCATCTCGACGAGAGATTTATTTCAGGGGAATGGACCAAGCTCGTCACCGGCGCACCCGTGCTGAGCGGCGCCGCAGCGATATTCGACTGCCGTCTCGCTGAGGTTAAAGAGGTCATGACACATTTAATCATGATTGGCGCGGTCGAAGAGGTGAACTACAGCCAGCAATCCCGCAATCTTATGTATGCCCGCCGCAAATACGGAAGCTTTTGAAAGTTGTTGCAAAAAGGCGGGGCGCTTCGATTGCCGCCCCCCATTTTTCGAGACCGCCGGTCTGGCTCCGCCGGGACTGGGCGAGATTTTGAAACAGGCTGTTCAGCTTCGCTTCCTTGCAGATGCCTTTCTTGATGCGCCTGTCTTCTTAGCTGCTGTTTTTGCTGCTGTTTTCCTGAGACCTATTTTTTTGTTCGCTTTCTTTTCAGATGCCTTTTTTACTGGCAGTTTCTTGGGAGCCGCTTGTTTTCGGGCGGATTTCTTGGCAGCGATCTTCCGGCTTGGCGCCTGTTTGGCGGCAGTCTTTCTGACCGCCGGCTGTCTCATAGGAGCCTTTTTGGGCTGAGCCTTCCGGCGGCGCAGGGACGCAGCCGCCGCGGCTTCCGGAGAGGTTAGGAAATCGATCACGGCCTTGGTGAAATTTGCTTCATCCTCGATATTTGAAATGTGCGAAGCTTCCAGGGTTATGAATTTGGCGCCTTTGATGGCATCCGCGACGAAGGCGCCCATGCTTGGCGGCGCTGTGGGATCATGGCGCCCGGCAATCACGAGGACCTCGTTTGTGATGCCTCGAATCGCTTCACGATGGTCCATGTCCCGGATAGCGGCGCAGCCAGCCAAATAGCCTTGCAAGGGCGCCGCGCGCACCATCTCCATCACGGTTTCGACCTTTTCGGGATGGGCCTTGCGGAAAGCCTTCGTGAACCAGCGTTCGGCAGCCGCCATGGCGACACCATCCATGCCGGACTCCCTCGCCGATTGGATGCGGCTATTCCACAGATCGGGGCCTGGCAGCTGTGCTGCCGTGCTGGCGAGCACCGCCCGGCCAATGCGCTCGCGTGCATGAATGAGCAGCCATTGTCCAATGATGCTGCCGATCGAGAGGCCAAGCCAGTGGACTTTCGCGATGGCGAGCGCATCGATGATCGCAAGCGCATCGCGGCCAAGGCCTTCGATCGAATAGGGACCTGCATTGGCGATGCTGGCTCCGTGCCCGCGCAAATCATAGCGCAAAACCCAGAAATGCTCGAGCAAGGCGGGCATTTGAGGGTCCCAAAAGTGAAGATTGGTTCCAAGCGGATGGGCGAGCATCAAGACCGGCTTAATCTCGTCTCCTTCAATGAGAACGTTGAATGTCTCGCTGGCGATGGAAATTTCCGTCACGCGCGCACCCCATGAGTATCAGAGCACGGCCTCACCAAAAGGCTGACAAAATACAATAGAAAATCATCTCAACGGTTATGAGTGCAGGTGACCATCTAGGAGTCACATGCTGCGCGAATCATTTCACGCCTATGCTTAGAGTAGCAGGCTCCATTTCCTCTGCAAGACCATCCCAAAGTTCATGATCTTGGGCCGTCTCAGAGGCTACATTGCGTGGAAATTTTCCACCGGCGCGCATATATCCGCTCTATCGGAATGGCTAGATGCGTCCTCATCGTCATTGGATTGGAAATTACAGAGGCAATGCCGCTGAAATCACCAATCACCGCCATTCTCTGCTCAAAGTGAATTCAAACCTGTGCGGCCCTTTTCAGCCCCGGCCTTGCGGCTCACGCCAAGCCATGGCCTTGATTGGCAGGCCGGGAAGCGGGCTCCTCGGCGTGCTGCGCCCGCGCCCGGCTGCTGGTGCGGCTAGGTCCATCCTCTCTGCTTCGTTTCCTCACCATGCCAGGCACGGCATCAGCTCGCAGGTACCCCGCGACATTAAAGGAACTTAATCCGGCACATGGCTTGCGTGGGGCTTGCGTCAGCGTTGAACGCAAACATTCTTTAAGACGGCGCGGATTGAATGGTTCCGGAACCGTTGGCCGCGGCCGGGTGATTGAGCGATAAATTATGTTAGCCTGCGGGCGTCAACGCGGAGGTTAAACCATGACCGCAACGAAAAGGATCGAGACGAACAAGCCGTCCCCTGATTTCATGAAGCAGCTCGCTGGCTACGGGCTCGCCACCGCGGAGATCCTTTATCATATGCCGGATCATCCGGGTCTGTTGCAGGCCTATATCTGGCAAGACTACGATATCGCCCCGGATTTCCCAATCCTGATCAAATTCCTGAGATTCTGGCAGGAAAAGCTCGAGGGACCGCTGCATCGTGTCGTGGTTGGTCATTCGAAACTCATCAGGCCGGCCGAGATCAGGGCGCTTGGGGCCGAGTTCCGGCTTCATTGACGGCGTGCTCAGGTGACGATCCGGTTCAGGAGACCAGCCGCCGACGCCGACAGAGATATGGCCGAGGCTCCGAGTATGATCCAAAGTGTGTCAAGTTCCGTCAGGAGGAGCAATATCAAGCCAACAACGGCAATTCCAACGGTGACGGTATCGGTGAGCGCTTCACGGGCAAGAGGGATGGCTGCGGCAAGCAGCAAACCAGAGCTGGCAATAACAACGGTTTGCAAAACGTTTTTGACGCGAGGGTGCTCGATCTTGCGCCCAGCGAAATGGACAAGCGGAATGATGAGGAGGGCTGGCGTAATCATCGCCAGCCACCCGGCGGCAGCGCCCGGAAGGCCGGCAACGAAGTAGCCAACGCTCACGACATAAAGACCGACGGGGCCGGGCGTGCTTCGCGTGATAACGATTGCTTCGTTGAGCTGCTTATCCGTCAGTACATGATGCTGGAACACAAGTGTGTCCTGAATCACAGGCAAGGATGCCAGTCCCGCGAATGCGGTTATCGTGCCCTTGAGAAGGAGCAGGTAGAGAAGGAAAATGTTCATCTGGAGGAGGTCATTGGCCAGAACGCGCCGGCGGCGGCGGCAAGGAGAAGCACGTCGATAGCTGGGATTGCTGCAAAGACATAGAGCAGGAAGGCTGCCGCCCCAACAAAGACAGCGCGCAGCCGCTCCGGTCCCCTGAAGTGAGGCTTGGCAATCGTCCAGCATGTCTTGACCGTAACGGCGACGGCTGCGGCTATAGCGCCATGAATCGCCGGTTGGGCGAGATGGTTATCCCGCCAATGGCTGAAAAGCGCTGTCAGCACCGTGACCATGATCGTGCATGGGATCGAGGCGGCAAAAAGCGCGATGATCGCTCCGGGCATTCCGCGCAGGAGCCAGCCGGCACCCGTACAAAAGGCAAGCAGATTTGTTCCCGGCGTCAGGCGTCCGAGGGCAAAGCAGAGAACGAAGCGGTCATCAGTGAGCCATCTGCGCTTTTCCAAAAGCTCGTGATGCAAGACAGCGGTTGTTGCACTGCCGCCCCCCAAGGTGAAATTTGCAAAGCGCGTAAACACCCAGCCAATATCACCTAAACTGGGAGGCCCGTTCCTATCCTTTGAATCTACAATCATGCCAAAACCTTACACGTGAAACATTTTTGTCTGGTTAGGGCGTCAAATCGGACGTGAGAAGGCTCACGGCTAAATGATGCGCATTCCCTTCAAGCTCACATGGCCATGTTTCCCGATGATCAAATGATCGTGCACCACGACCTTCAGAGGCTTGCCGATCGCGATGATCTGATGGGTGAGATGGATGTCGTCGGTGGATGGCTGGGGATCGCCCGACGGATGGTTATGCACCAGGATGACCGCCGAGGCGCTGAGTTCGAGCGCCCGGCGCATGATTTCCCGCGGATAGACCGGGGCATGATCGATCGTGCCGACACCCTGCACCTCATCGGCGATCAAGCAATTCTTTCTGTCGAGAAAAAGCACGCGAAACTCCTCGTGATCGAGGAAGGCCATCGCCGTGCGGCAGTAATCGACGACCGCGCTGAAGCTCGATAGAGGCAGCCGCTTCTCGATAGGAGATTTCGCAAGGCATTTGGCTGCCGCCTCGACGATCTTCAGTTCGGTGATCGCGGCCTCGCCAAGCCCCTCGATTTCGCGCAAGCGTTCGGGCCGCGCAGAGACCGCCTCGGCAAAGGAGCCAAAGCGGGTGATGAGGGATTTGGCGAGAGGTTTCACGTCGCGCCGGGGCATGGCGCGAAAGAGAATGAGTTCGAGCAGCTCATATTCGCCCAAGGCATCGGCGCCGCCCTTGCGGAAACGCTCACGCAGCCGCTCCCGGTGGCCAAGATAATGCGGCGGACTGGCGCCCCCGGCCGCCTCCGTCATGCCCCCTTCGATCCGGCAAGATTATAAGGCGGATGGTGCAAGCCTCTTGGCGAAAGGGTGAAGGCTTCGTAGCCGGTTTCGGTGACGCCGATCGAATGTTCGAACTGCGCCGAGAGGGACCGGTCTCGGGTCACAGCCGTCCAGCCATCGGAAAGGATCTTCACATGCGGGCGGCCGAGATTGATCATCGGCTCGATCGTGAAGAACATGCCGGGTTTAAGCACCACACCTTCGCCGCGGCGGCCGTAATGGAGGATGTTGGGCTCGTCATGGAACAGGCGGCCAAGCCCGTGGCCGCAGAAGTCACGCACGACCGAGCAGCGCTCCCCCTCGGCGTATTCCTGGATCGCTGCGCCAATATCGCCCGTTGTGGCACCAGGGCGCACCGCCGCCATGCCGCGCATCAGCGCTTCATAGGTGACTTCGACAAGGCGTTGCGCCCTGCGGGGAACGTCGCCAACAAAATACATCCGGCTCGAATCGCCATGCCAGCCGTCGAGAATCAGCGTCACGTCGATGTTGATGATGTCGCCATCCCTGAGCGGCTTGCAGTCAGGCACGCCATGACAAACCACATGATTGATCGAGGTGCAGATCGATTTCCGGTAGCCGCGATAGTCGAGCGGGGCGGGATAGGCGCCGCGTGCCATCGCAAAATCGAAGACGAATTTGTCGAGAGCCTCCGTTGTGACACCTGGCCGCACCTGTTCGGCCAAAAGGTCAAGCGCTTCGGCGGCCAGCCTTCCGGCGCGGCGCATTCCGGCGAAAGCCTCGGGCCCATGCAATTTGATATGGCCAGGCTTACGGCTTGGAACCTCTACAGCCTCGACAAAAGTCATTATTTCCGGTCTCACGCGAATTTTTCTACGAGATCAAGCAGCCTGGCTTCCAATTTAAGCAATTGCGGCGCCAAGGCAAGATTGAAGGCACCGAAGCTCATATATACAGCCGTTTTGCCTGTCGCCTTGATCGTACTGCGAAAATCGGGCAGAGATCGCCGTGCCGGTGTTCTGGCCGGCTCCCCTTGGCTCCTTTGCTTCTTGGATTCTTGATTCATGCCGTCTCCCTTGCGCATCGGCATCGCCGGTCTTGGTACCGTGGGGGCAGCGGTCGTCAAACTGCTCGACCGGCAGGCCGAGACGCTGGCGCGCAGAACCGGCCGGCAGATTGTCATCAGGGGGGTTTCCGCTGCCCGGCGGGAAAAAGACCGTGGTGTCGACCTTAGCCGTGTCACCTGGTACGACGACAGCGTGGCTCTCGCCAAGGCCCCTGATATCGATCTTTTCGTGGAGCTAATCGGGGGGGAGGACGGTGTTGCCCTCGCTGTCGCCGAAGCGGCGCTTGGCGCGGGAAAATCCTTCGTCACCGCCAATAAGGCGCTGCTTGCCAAGCACGGAATGCGTTTGGCGCATCTCGCCGAGGAGAATGGCGTCGCGCTCGCTTTCGAGGCTTCGGTCGCGGGCGGCATTCCCATCGTCAAGACCCTGCGCGAGGGTCTGGCTGGCAATTCCATTGAGCGCGTCTACGGCATCCTCAACGGCACCTGCAATTACATCCTCACAAGGATGGAACAGGAAGGACTCTCTTTCGCGCAATGCCTCGCGGAGGCGCAGAAGCTTGGCTATGCGGAGGCTGATCCAAGTTTTGATATAGGCGGGTTCGACACCGCTCATAAGCTCGCGATCCTTACCTCGCTTGCATTTGGCACCGTGATCGATCTCGCCGCGATCGCCATTGAGGGGATCGAAGCCATCACCCTCGCCGATCTTCAGGCGGCGGCGGAACTCGGCTACCGGGTCAAGCTGCTCGGCGTCGCGCAGCGCACGCCCGCCGGAATCGAACAGCGCGTCCATCCGACCATGGTGCCCAAATCTTCCGCGATCGCGCAGGTCATGGGCGTGACCAACGCGGTCACCATCGACGCCGACGCGGTCCATGAGCTGACCCTCGTCGGTCCCGGCGCGGGGGGCAAGGCGACAGCCTCGGCGATCGTTGCCGACATCGCCGATATCGCGCGCGGCGTCAGATCAGCGCCATTCGGGCGGCCAACGGCGTCGCTGACGCATGCCCGGCGTGCCCCGATGCAATTGCATGAGGGCGGTTATTATATCAGGCTGTCTGTGTTTGACCGGCCCGGCGCGGCGGCAGCGATCGCGACCCGCATGGCCGAGCGCGGCATTTCCCTAGAAAGCATCGTGCAGCGTCACCGTCCCGGCGCGGC
>Ga0209061_1001123_pt1 | contig 48910 bp, 45 predicted proteins | sample Coa_R1_10_FD_187157 | JGI IMG/M metagenome (GOLD analysis project Ga0209061, IMG submission 187157) | Surface soil microbial communities from Centralia Pennsylvania, which are recovering from an underground coalmine fire - Coalmine... | ecosystem: Environmental > Terrestrial > Soil >...
GCGCTTTCCAGCATCATCCTGGCGCCATGCGATAAATCCCAGGGGTTCGGGGACCGAGTCCCCGATTCATGAAAACGGTGACAGAATCGCTGGCCTGTTAACCGGACATTATCGCTGGCCTACAACAGTCCCTATTTCAAAGGATGTTTCCCAGGAACCAGGGTTACCGGGTTTTGAAACGCTCCAGGCTTTTTCCCCTCTCCATTCGGCACAGCCGGATCGGCTGGAGCCGAACCTCAGGCTCGTTTGTGGAGCAAGTCCTTCAGTTCCGTCAAAAACGCCTCAACATCCTGAAAATCGCGGTAAACCGAAGCAAACCGGACATAGGCGACTTTATCCAGAGCCCGCAGACGGTCCATCAGCAACTCTCCGATGGCTGTGGTCGAGATCTCGCGCTCCGCGCTATCCGCTACAATCGATTCCACTTCGTCCACCACCTCGGCCAGTTTTGCCATCGCCACCGGGCGTTTTTGGCAGGCGCGCAGAAGGCCTTCGAGGATTTTTTGGCGGTCGAACTTCTCGCGCCGGCCATCGCGTTTGACCACCATGTAGGGGATCTCATCGCTGCGCTCGTAGGTGGTGAAGCGGCGCCCGCACTTCAGGCATTCGCGGCGGCGGCGGATGACGTCGCCTTCTTTGCTTTCGCGCGAATCGATGACGCGGTCTTCTTTATGCCCGCAGAAGGGACAGGTCATGATTTCCGGCCGTCCTTGCCGGAGCCGCTAACCGTGGTTCTCATCTGTTCTTAAGTGTCTCAAACTGCGAAATTTGATTCCTTCATGAAAGGCGAACGCCAGGCCCAGTGGAACGATGGAAACAAACGAGATGAGCCAGAGAACCAGGGCGATTCCACTGGCGGCGGAAATTCCCAGCCCGAAGAACTCGGTTAACACCAGCACGGCCGCGATCTGCATTCCGCCGCCGACGCCGGGAATCTGCACCGCGCTGCCGAAGGCGACGAAACCAAGCAGGATCACGACGTCGGTGACCCCGAACTTCGCTGTGGCTGGAAAAGCTTTGAAAAGACAGTAAAAAGCGGCGGCGATGACCAGCCACTCCAGCACCGTATAGGCGATCAAGAGAATCGTAAAGGCGGCGCTGCGGGTCGATTCCATGCCTTCTTCGAATGACTCCAGAACCGTGTGAATCCGCGCGACGATGCGCTCGGGCAGGAAAGACAGGCCGTCGACCAGGCGCTGGCGGACGCGTCCGCGGAATTGCCGCAGGCCGATCAACACCGCCAGGCAGGCGGCGCCGGTCAGGCCGGCGGTATAGCCGCCGAGTTCGAGCACGACACGGAACTTCGGCCCGGGCTGGATGGCGCTTGAGGAGACCTGCGTCAGGGCCACTCCGAAGATCAGCAAGACCATCAGCAGGTCGAGGATTCGCTCCACGATCCAGGCGGCGATCTGGCTGGAAAACGTGACATTTTCGTTTTTGGCGATGAGGTAGGGGCGGACCGGCTCGCCGGCGCGGCCGAACAGGACGACGGCGGTAAATCCGATGGCGGTGGCGCTGAAGATCCGGCGGAACGAAGCGCCGCGGCGCAGCGGGCGGATCATCACCTCCCAGCGCAGCACCCGGCCGGCGTAGGAGCCGAGAATCAGGGCGAGCGAAAGCGCCAGCCAGGACCAATCCACGTTACGGAGGGCGGCGGTGAACTGGTTCCAGTCGAATCCGGCGTTCCGCCAGCGAAGGGCGGCGAAGGCGATGGCCGCCAGCACCACCGCTGCGCCGAAAGCGATCCCCCACTTTTTCCGATTCAAACGTTTACCGCCGGTGTTTTTCCGCCGTTCACCGATCTGACTGGCCCTCCGGCATAGCCCACGGCTAGAATGTAAAACGAACTTCTGATGTCAGTTCCTCGTTATTATGATCGAGGCGTAATCGTACGGGAGCATGGACTGGCATGGGAGCCACGGCCACAGTTGCACAGATTAGCACGACGGGCCGCCTGGCGGCAGCGCCGTGGCGCGAGCGGGGACGCTTCTTGGACGCCGATTTAGAGCTAGTCGGGCGCTGCCTTGCCGGGGACGAGAGCGCCTGGGAGGATCTGGTGAAGGTCCACAGCCGCCGTGTGTACGCCATCTGCTTTCGTTTCACAGGCGCGGATCAGGAGGCGCAGGATTTAACCCAGGAGGTGTTTTTGCGCGTTTTCCGGTCGCTGAAGACGTTCCGCGCCGGCGAGGGGACCTTCGCGGTCTGGCTGGGAAGGCTGACGCGCAATCTGCTGATCGATCATTACCGGCGTAGCAAGCTCGACCGGGCCACGGATTCGATCGAAGAACAGCTTCCGCAACTGGAGGAAAAGACCGCGATGATTTCGCGGACCGAAGGAATGCTGGCCGGGCGCGAAGCGAGCGAATTGCTCCAGGCGGCGCTGCAAAAACTGTCGCCGGAGCTGCGGGAGACGGTGATTTTGCGCGATCTGGAGGAACTCGATTATAAAGAAATCGCGCAGATTTTGAATGTACCGGAAGGCACGGTGAAATCGAGGCTGAATCGGGGCCGTGCCGAGCTCGCCCGGGTGTTGCGGCAGCGCAGGGTGGCGGTATGAGGGAGAAGGGGCCGGCGCCGGCGTGCGGGGCCGGCGGGCCGCGGGCGATTTGCTTATGACCTGCTCGGATCTGGAGCTTCTGCTGGCCGAATACGTGGATGGAACGATCCACGGGGAGCAGAAGTCTGCCATCGAGCAGCATCTGGCAGGGTGCACCGAGTGCGCGGCGCTGGCCCGGGACGCGGCGGCGGCGGTGGCATTCATGGCTCGCGCAGCCGAGGTGGAAGCGCCTCCGGAGCTGGTCACCCGGCTGATCTTTGAAGTGACCAACGGGCCGAGCCGAGCGGCGGTGAAGCCTCTGCGGGCGCGGGGCATCTTCTGGCGGCTGCTGGGAAGCTGGGGCGAGCGCGTGCTTCAGCCGAGATTCACCATGAGCATCGCCATGACGATTCTATCCTTCGCGATGCTGGGGCGGTTTTCGGGGATTGAAGTGCGGCAGTTGAGATTGTCCGATCTGGATCCGGTGAAGGTGTGGGCGGCGGTGGAGGACCGGATGCAGCGGACTTGGGAGCGGACGGTGAAATACTACGAAAACCTGCGCGTCGTCTACGAGATTCAGACGCAGTTGAAGGAATGGACGGACCAGTCCGACGACGCCAAGCAAAAGGCGGCGGATTCGAAATGAGCGCGACTCCCAACGTTGTCGGCTACTGCCGCGCCTGCGGCAAGGCTTTGGATGAATCGACGGCGCGGCAGGCGCATGGAACGATTTACTGCGCCGAGCACGTACCGGCTGCGCCGCCGTCTCCGCCGGCCGCCGCTCCCAGCGTAAGCGAGCCGTCGCCTTACACCGCCAAGACGCCGCCGCCGATCCCTCATCCGGACGTGTCGCCGGGCATCGCGTTCATCCTTGGATTCATTCCCGGCGTGGGAGCGATCTACAACGGGCAATACGCCAAGGGTCTGATCCATGTGATCATCATCGGGCTGATCATCAGCATCATCAGCGGCGACGCGTCCGCCGGCATGGAGCCGCTGCTGGGCTTGCTGCTGGCCGGCTTCTGGTTCTATATGGCGTTCGAGGCATGCCACACGGCGAAGAAGCGGCAGCTCGGCCAGCCGGTGGACGAATTCTCCAGCCTTATTCCGGCGCGCGGCCGGACGGCCGCGTTCCCGGCCGCGCCGGTGGTGCTGATCGCGCTCGGCGTGATTTTTTTGCTGAATAATCTCGATCTTTTAGACATTCACCGGCTGCTGCGGTACTGGCCCGTGGCGCTGATCGCGCTGGGGGCTTACATGCTTTACGCGCGGATGTCGGGCGCTGGCGACTAGCATGGAACCGGGGATGGGGGACGGGATTGTGGAACCTAAGCGGCGAACCATGACGGGGAGTTTCATTGGCGCCATCCGCGGGCCGGTGATGTTGATCCTGCTCGGGGCTCTGATGGCGATCGATCAGATGGGATCGTACAGCTTCTGGCGGACCTGGCCCGCGCTGCTGATCGTGTTCGGGATTCTTAAGCTGGCCGAACGGGCCGGAGGGCCGGCGGCATGAGGCGCTCCTCGATTGTGGCCCCGCTGATTCTGATCGCGATCGGCGCGCTGTTTCTGGCGCGCAATCTTTATCCGGAACTGCCGGTTCTGGATTATATCGCGCGCTACTGGCCGTTCGTGCTGATCGCCTGGGGAGCGCTGCGGCTGGGCGAAGTGGTATTTTGGGCCGCCCGCGAGCGTCCCCTGCCGCGCTTTGGCGTCTCGCCCGGCGAATGGGTGCTGGTGATCTTTTTGTGCATCTTCGGATCCAGCCTGCATGCCGTGCGCGGATTCTCTTCGTGGTGGCCGCGGAGCCGGGTGATGATCGGCGGCCTGGAGATGTTCGGCGAAAACTACGAATTTCCGCTGAACGGGGAAAAGGCCTCGGGCAGCGCCCCGCGCGTGGTGATCGAGAATTTCCGGGGCAATGCGCGGATTGGCGGATCCGACACCAACCAAGTGAAGGTGACCGGGCATTGCACCATCCGCAGCCTGGACCAGAGCGCGGCTGACGAAGCCAACGCGCAGGCTCCGCTGGAGCTCACCGGCGACGCCGATGAGATCCATATCCGCACCAACCAGGACCGGGTGAGCAACGGGCGGGTGCGGCTGACGGCGGACATGGAGATCACGGTTCCCCGCGGCGCCAGCATTGAAGCGCACGGCATTTACGGCGATTTCGACATCCACGGCGTCAACGGCGGCGTGGACATCATCTCCGACAACGCCGGCGTGCGGCTGCAGGATATCGGCGGCGACACGCGGATCGAGCTGCGGCGCAGCGACCTGGTGCGCGCCAGCGGCGTGAAGGGCGCCTTCGAGCTCAAGGGCCGGGGCGGCGACGTCGATCTCCAGGACATGCAGGGCCAGGTGACCATCACCGGGGCCTACTCCGGCGTTCTGGAGTTCCGCAATCTGGCCAAGCCGCTGCATTTTCAGGGCGAGAACACCACGCTCGGCGTGGAGCGGCTGCCCGGGGACCTGCGGATGGCGCTGGGCGACATGACCGGGTCCAACCTGGTGGGTCCGATCACGATTTCCACGCGCTCGCGCGATGTGCAGTTGAGCGATTTTACGAATTCGGCCGAGATCCATGTGGACCGCGGGGACATCACGCTGCGGCCGGGCGCGCTGCCGCTGGCGCGGATCGAGGCGCAGACGCGCAGCGGCAACATCGACCTGGCGCTGCCGCCCAACGCGAAGTTCGATCTGTCGGCCACCACTTCGCACGGCGAGATCAACAACGACTTCGGCCCGCCGCTGCGTCAGGAAGAGCAGGGCCGCGGCGCGGCGCTGCGGGGATCCAACGGCGGCCCGGCGGTGACTCTGCACAGCGATCATGGCGACGTGACCGTGCGCAAAGCGCCGGCCGGGGAGAAACCGGCCACGGAAGACTCAAGGCCGCTCAAGAAAATTGAGCAGTGAAGGAAAGTCCCGCCGCTCGATCTGCTATATAATTCCGCTTATATAATTCCGCTTATGCGAAAACTTCAAGCGGCGGGAGTATTGGCGGCGGTTTCCGCCGTATTGGCCGGCCAGCCGCGCGCCGACCAGCCCTCCAGCGCTTTTGTCCTTAAGTCCGCCCGCACCTTCGATGGCGAAAGCATGCATGAAGGATGGGCGGTGCGCGTCAAAGGCGGCCGCATCGAAGCCGCCGGACCCGCGGCGAGCATCGATGTTTCCGGCGCGAAACTCATCGAGCTGGGCGGCGCGACGCTGCTGCCCGGCCTGGTGGAGGCGCACTCGCACGTTCTGCTGCACGCCTACAGCGAAACTTCCTGGAACGATCAGGTGGAGCATGAGCCGCTGGCGCTGCGAGTGGCCCGGGCGACCAACCATCTGCGCGACACGCTTTTGGCCGGCTTCACCACCATCCGCGATCTCGGCACCGAAGGCGCCGGCTACGCCGATGTCGGACTGAAGATGGCGGTGAACGAAGGGATTATTCCCGGACCGCGAATGCTGGTGGCCACGCGCGCCATCGTGGCGACGGGCACCTACGGCCCCAAGGGGTTCGTTCCCGAATGGACCGTGCCGCAGGGCGGCGAGGAAACTTCGGGGCCGGACATTATCCGGGTGGTGCGCGATCAGATCCGCCGCGGCGCGGATTGGATCAAGCTGTACGGCGACTACCGCTGGGGGCCGCATCCGGGCTCGCATCCGACCTTTTCCCTGGAAGAGATGAAGTGGGCGGTGGAAACCGCGCACGACGCCGGTGTTCCCGTGGCCGTTCACACCAGCACGCCGGAAGGAATGCGGCGGGCGATTCTGGCGGGCGCGGACACCATCGAGCACGGCAACGACGGCACGCCGGAAATTTTCAAAATGATGGCGGAGCATCACGTGGCGCTGTGCCCGACGCTGACGGCCGGCGGAGCCGCGCCGCGGCCGGGACAAACCGAATCTCCGGCGCGCGCCCGCCGGCGCCAGGTGTTCGCCTCGGCGCTGGCCGCCGGCGTGACCATCCTCTCCGGCAGCGATGTCGGCACGTTTCCGCACGGCGACAACGCGCGCGAGCTCGAAGCGATGGTCGATTTCGGAATGTCGCCGGAAGCCGCGCTGAAAGCCGCCACCTCCACCGCCGGCAAGGTGCTGCGTATGGATATCGGGGAGGTGAAACCCGGCAAATTCGCCGACCTGATCGCGGTCGATGGCGATCCGACCAAGGACATCTCCGCCCTCCGCCGCGTGCGATTCGTGATGAAGGACGGAACGATCTACAAACAGTAGACCGCGGGCGACCCGGTGGCGCGCCGAGCCTGGGGGGCGGTGAGACCTGATTCGTTCTATTGTCCGCCAGCCATCAAAAACCTCAGGGGCATCAAAGGGCCAACGGGAATGTACTCATAGTCCATGAGGTTTTCCTTGTGCAGCGGAAGGCTTTCCACCAGCGCCTGGGCTTCGGCGACATCTTTCGCGTCGAGGAGAAACAAGACGCCTCTGCCATCGCCGCGCGAGAACCATTCACGGATTCTGCCGTCCAGATACAACCCCACCGTCGCCCGGATCTCGGCCGGCATCACCTTCATGATCTGTTGCGGAGTGACACCCTGCCTGGCGGTGAGTATGACCAGCACCGCCGTCGTCTTCGGTTTCGGAGGCGGGCCGGACTGAGCTTGCAGGAGCGTGCCAGCCAGCGGCAACAGAGTCATCAGCGGAATCAGAAGCGATTTCATTTTTCTTCTCCTGGGGATTGATTGGGGCGGCCTTTGGGCTCGCCTGCTGCCTCTGGATTTGCCCGCCACGGCCAATTCGTGACAGGATTTCGAAGGAGCGATTTTTTTGGATAGCCCGGTCACAAGCGGGCCGGGTCCGGCAAAGAGTTGAGTGGTGAGCGAGGAAGAACAACTTCGCGCCCTGATGATCCGCTACCAGGGCGGATCGCTGGAAGCATTTCAGGAAATCTACGCGCATCTGGCGCCGGCAGTGCGGCGGTACCTGTTCCATCTCGCCGGCGGCTCAGAGATCGCCGACGATTTGCTCCAGGAGACGTTTCTTCAGATGCACCGGTCCAGGGCCGCTTACAACACGTCATACGCGGTGCGGCCGTGGGTGTTCGGATTGGCGCGAAACGTTTTTCTGATGAACCGGCGCGCGGCCCGGCGCTGGGCGGATCTGCATGAATCGCGTGCGGAGCTGCCGGAGTTTCCGGTGTTTCCCGAAGCCGATCGCCTCGGCTCCAGAGACGAAATCCGAAGAGGGATGTCGCGTTTGTCCGCGGATCAGGCCGAAGCGCTGTTGCTCCATCATGAGTGGGGGTTCAGCTTCGAGGAGATTGCCGGGATCCTGGGCATCAGCGCCGCGGCGGCTCGGGCGCGCGCCAGCCGCGGAATGGCCGACCTGCGCGCGGCGTTGAGTAGTCTTCAAAGGGCACGGGCATGATCGATCGTTCACCGAAACCGCCGGAAGCGCTGCTGCGAGTGATTGCTCAGGATCTGAAACCCGTCAAGCCGTCGCCTGGCCCGCTTCGCCTGGTTCTGGAGACCGCGCCCCTTGCGCTGCTGGTTTCTTCCTTGATCCTGCTGGCGATCGGAATCCGCGGCGACTCAGCGATTCTGGGGCCACTGCTGACCTGGGGCGCTTCCGCCGCGCAGTTCACCTTGGCTATCGTGCTCGTGTGGGTCGCCGCGCATGAGAGCGCGCCGGCGGGCAGGCTGCCACGGGGGATCGTATACGCGGCAGCCGCGGTGGCGTTGCTGGTTATTGTCGCGATCACCGTGTCGACGTTCTCCATCAGTCCGGAGGGCGACACATTGCGCGCCGCCGGCGCAGGGCGTGTCGTCCCGCCCTGGATCACGGATCTGGCTTGCGGCGCCGGCGGCACGCTGGCGGGAGCCATTCTGGTCCTGCTGCTGGTTTGGATGTTCCGCAATTCGCTCGCGATCCGGCCGGCCATGGCGGGCGCGCTGTACGGCGCGGGCGCGGGGGTTGCGGTGAATGCGGGCTGGCGCATTGCGTGTCCGTTTGCGACGCTGAGGCATGCGCTTGGAGCTCATGGAGCGGCGATTGCCGCCACGGTGCTATTAGGCGCTCTGCTCGGGCGGCTCCTGGCAACTCGCCGGTTGCCAGCCAAATATCAGACAGATAGTTGATAGGGCTAACGTGTTTCTAAACCAGCCTGTTTTTGAAAACCGCCGATGCGATTGCCGCCGGCGGCGCCCCGACCGGATCGCCACCGCGTCGCTATTTGACTGGCCGAATCCGATCCAGACCAAATTCAGCCGCAGAATCGAAAAAAGGAGCTCGCCCCGCCGGTCGTGCGCCGCTGTAGGCTTGCCCGCCCCATATCAGGCCCGCAGCAACAGCGCCACATTGCACGCCTCCTGCAGGCTTCTCCGATCTGCCCGGCCACCGCTTCGCCCGCCGCCACCGTCTCGCCCATCGATTCCCTGTCGCCGGCCGCGCCCGCATGCGTGGTCACCGCCACGATCGCTCCGCTTTCCATATCCACCGCTTGCTCGACTTTGTAGGCCAGCGCCGTGCCGGGCGTCTTTCAAGCGCGTGATCTCGGCTTCCGGATCGTTCGGATTCACCCACTCTTCTTTGCGCATTTTCTTCGACCGCTTGCGGTCCATGCGCCGCACCGCCGCCGCGTCCTTCGCCTCCAACCCTTCGGCTTCCGCCAGTTGTTCCAGATACGCGCCGTAGCTTTCCTGCGTGTCCCGCCGCACGATCGACTTCATCGCCGCGTTGGCGTCCACCGTGGTGGAATCGACGCCGATGGTCTTGCCCTTCATCAGACCACCGCGCGCCAGCCGCTTCAACACCATGCGAACACCTGCAGCGTGAGCGAATCGGCCACCCGCCAGGCGATGCCGAGTTCGTTCATCGAGGCCCTCAAAAAACCGATCGGTGTTGAAGCTGAGAACTGAGTAGGATGCCCCATGCCCTATACGGATTGTCTCAAAGCGTTTGGTTGAACCATCAAGGTGTGGAGATCGAGGTAGGTCCGCTTCGGAGTCATACCCGGTGGCAAGTGTGGGTGGATATATTTGGCGAAGAAGTCGGACGCATCATTTTGCGTCTCCCAGATCTCGAAGACACGCCAGCCCTCGGAAGAAGCGCCCGCTCCATGAGCAAGAAACCCCTTCGCTTGTTCAAGCAGGGGCTTCAATGTAGTCATCAACTGGTCATAGCCTTCCTGCGTTTGTCCGGGAACCACGGCTGTAATGAGCACTGGCATCTTTTGTCCTCCATACGGATGTGTTCGCTGAATCGCCAGGATTGATATCCTCCTGGGCAAAATGCTGAATCCCGCGCCGATCACTGATAGATTAGCAGAAGTTCTCGTCCGTTCCAGAGTCGGACGCCGCCATGCCGTGACCCTAGCAGCCCGTGGTGAAACGCCAGAACATGTGACCTAAAACAGAAGCTACTGCGCGGAACACCGGATCAAGCGGTCAGTTATGGATGCAGCATCACTTTCGCCGATCCTCTTTCCGTTGTAGGTGACGTATTCAAACGTCCGGACCACGTGTGCGAGGGTATGCTGCTCCCATATAACTCTTACAATTCCAGCAGCGATGTCGGCGGCTTGGATAAAAAACGAGTCCCTTGAATCGATCACTTCGAGCGGCTTCATCGCTGAGCCTAGCGGGAAGCCAATTCTGGATCGCACATCAGCTCTCTTGCTGTCGATCCATGCCACCGCCTTCTTGTTTCCATCATCAAAGGTGTGAGACTGGCCGAGCGCGTGGTCGACACCCCAAAAATCCCAGGCCGTGGCGGGCCATTGCACAGTCTTTACCGCCTCATCCAATTCGTCGAGAGCCGGATAGAACACTGATCCAGATTTGGACACAAAGACCGAAACCGAATTCACGTTGAGGCGAGACCTGCCGTCTTCAAAAACTCCAAAGTCAAAATCCGCCTCCGGAGAGCGCTTTCGTGACTCTGGCCCAAGCCGTCTCGATATTCCGGGGGAGTTGGTCAGCGCGCGATGCTTGCGTATGAGGCGTTCAGATGGAGAGTCCGAAAGAATCAGTCCAGCCACAAACCGGCGCGACTCTCTCTGGATGCGTTCGGCGACTTCCTTCTGTGCTCCCCTAAGTCGCACGAGGAATTCCTTTGCGTTCACACCTGGGATGATAGTGCCAAGGATTTGGTCGAGGTCCGCAATGTAAGGCCGCGGATCGGTGATGTTCACCCGAACAAATTTCAGAGTGTTGGCGATTTTCGGTTTCTCAGAATTCGGCAGCGACAGAAAAGTGCTCGTAACGTCGCTGGACTTTAGTTCGCCGGGCTTGCTCGGTGTGCGCAGCAGTAAATCGTAGTACCATTCCGGCGGGCGCTCCCTGAGAACCTGACAATGAATGGAGACCTTGCTGCCAGCAGTTTTCCGCGTATCCAGTGACGTGTCGTCAGTGAACGAGACCGAATTTGGGGGGCCGGCGCAGAGGATCATTTCCCAGGGTGCCGTAGTGCTGCCGCCTCAGCGGTCCTTCCGAATTCCTTGATGTGATCCCGGCACAGGATGTTGGCAGTCAACTTCCTGATGGAAGTCTCAACTGGTGGTATCCCGAAAAAGCCACCGTGAACGCGAATGCGCGTGCCGAACAGAGATTATGTGACGAGATGTTCGCGGGTGATCGGCCCACCGCATCCTCCAAGGCTTGCAGCCCAGCACTTGCCCTTGTTCGCGGGCTTCATACTCTCAGTGTAGCGCCGCGTTTCTCATCCGCCAAGGCTCTCGGATCGATCGGTTCCGGGGCCACGCACCTGCCTTTTGTGCAGGTGGCCTGCCGGTGACCCACTGAAAACACTCGTTCGGGTGTCGGCGCGATGCGCCACGCGGCAACGATTCGGGAGCGCCAAAGCTACAACACCATCTATAGTCGGATTCTTGAGGCAGCCTGAAATAGCTGTATCTGCTGGATCCGATTGGTCGGGGCGGGGAGATTCGAACTCCCGACCCCCTGCGCCCAAGGCAGTTTTCGGCCTTCTCCGAAAATGACCTGTTTTCAACTACTTATGTTTCAAGTAGATACGGGCAGCCGGTTGAAGCCTGTGGAACCCGGTTGAACCTGGAAGCACCGGGCAGCTACAAGATCATCTACAGTTACGGAATTCGGACGCAGTCCACTTTGGAATGGCTCAGCGTGGCTTGCGACAACTCCTGCGAGTGGATACTAGCCGTTGGTGAACTGGGAGACGACCGCACACAAACACCCGAGCGGGTACAGTCAATCTCAAGGGCTCTTCGAGTTGTCGGTACCGATATTGGATTTCAACGGCTGTGCTCTTTTTAAGAATTAACGCTCGTTCAGAACCTCTCCGCCTACAGCCGAACCATTTTTGACTTCTATTGTGGTATTCAGGTATGCTGTCGCCAAAGCATAGAAGAATACCTGAATATGGCTAAAGCCACAATAAGAACACCCCAGGGTATCCAGGTCAACGTCGAGGGCACTCCTGCCGAAATCGCGGCTGTCGTGAAAGACCTCGAAGGGAAGGACGCCCCCAAGGACGGCCGGAAGCCGCGCAAGCCCGCTTCGGGCAAGGCGACCCTGCAGGACCTGATCGACTCCCTGATCGATGGCGGCTTTTTCAAGAAGCCCCGCGATCTTGCGAGTATCAAGGGCGCTCTCGCGGAAATGGGCCACCACTATCCGCAGACGACCCTCTCGCCGACAATGCTGCGCAAAGTGCGGAGTCGAAGCATTCGTCGAATTCGCGACCAGAAGCGGTGGATGTACGTTCAATAGGATCTCATATGAAGGTACAAATCACACTCACGGATCAGAACGGTGCGGTGTACCAGGGAGACGCTCAACTGGTGCCTGTCGCAGCCTCCCTTAAGGGAAACACGCGGGCGACTCCCGTGACGAAATCCAAGCGCCCGACAAACGGAAAAGTGGCCCCACCTGTTGACTTTGATGTCAATGAGCATGCCTTTATGAAAGCTCATGGTCGCGGGTTGAGCGGGCCGAAGAAGTTCGTCTTACTGGCGGCTTACATGGTGAAAGGACGCAGTGGCGCGGAAGTCGAGCTCGGAGAGGTCCTGAAACGCTGGAACAGAATGAAGTCTCTGCTGGGGAAATTCAACTTGTCGTACACGAACCGCGCTAAGGAAAACGGGTGGGTCAACCCGAGGGAGAAAGGAGTATACGTCCTTACATCATCCTGGAAAGGAGCGCTCACTTAGCGGCAATGGACGAGAACCAGATCGAAAGTCTGCTTGTGCCGAAGTTCCCAAAGCGCCATGTCGTCCCCGCACTGGAGCATTTCTCCGCGACAGTGGATAAGTACCAAACGGCCGATTGGGAGCCCAGTATCGTCAAGGCCGGCAAATTCGTTGAAGCGGTGCTGAAGGCGCTGATGGTTCACGCAGGAATGCCTCTCCCGCCGTCCCGCAAATTCTCAGCAGGAACAGTGATTGACGATCTTGGCAGACTTCCTGCGGCAACCGTGGACGACGCCGTTCGGCTCGCCATCCCCCGGGCGTGCCGGTTCGTCTACGACATCGCCAGCAACCGAGGAGCGCGGCACGATGCCGGTGATGTGGATCCGAATGAAATGGACGCGAACGCCGTTGTCCTGATGTGCTCCTGGATTCTCGCCGAGATGATCCGGTATGCGCAGAAGGGCGCCGTGGACACCACCAAGGCGCAGGAACTCGTGGACTCGTTGACTGCGCGACGGTATCCGTTGATCGAGGAAGTGGACGGCCGCGTCTATTTCCATCACACCAAGAAGAGCGCACCCGATGTCGCCCTGATGGCACTTGCATACAAATACCCAAAGAGAATAGCGGCGCAAGAACTGATCGCCACCATTCGCCGCCATGGCTTCAAGCCGCGAAATGCGCAGGTGGCCATCGATCGTATCAGGCGCTACGTCGACGACGACGGCCAGGGCAATCTCCGCCTGCTGTCAACAGGGAGACAACGGGCGGATAGGATTTTGACCAAAACAGAATAGCCGCCCCGCCGTGGGGTCTCCGCTCGACCTTCGCCACGAGGTCGGGCGTTGCGAGGGGGCGGGTGCCTACGCACCTGCCTTTTGTGCAGGTGGCCTACCGGTGAGTCGCTAAGAACACTCACTCGCGCATCGGCGCGATGTGCCACGCGGCACCGATTAGGGAGCGTCACAGCTACAAAACCATCTACAGTGGGATTCTTGAGACAGCCTGAAATAGCTGTATCTGCTTGATCCGATTGGTCGGGGCGAGAGGATTTGAACCTCCGACCCCCTGCGCCCAAGGCAGGTGCGCTACCAGGCTGCGCTACGCCCCGACAGGTGAAGCTTCCTTGATTTTAAACCACGTTGCCGTCCCGGGCCCGTTCAGAATCCGGCTGCCGTGCAGGTGCCGCTGTCCGAAATCGCGTGGTGCGCCGGAGCGGCTCAGCGGGATTGCCGTTGGTGTACAATCATCTATCCCGGCGCATCTTTCAGAATGACCCCCAGAATGACCCCCGCGTCCCTGGGCGCAATGAGATGGCCGAAAGGCGATAACGGCACGCTTGCCAATCGGCGCGGTAGATGTTTCCTTACATCGATACAACCCGGTGGCCCTTCAATCCATTCGCGACGCTGGTGGCGGTCGCCCTGGGGGTGGGCTACTGGATCGCATCGGCGCGCGCCAAAGCGTATGGAATCGACCCGGAGCGATTTGCCAAACTCGGCCTTTGCGTGATCGGGTGCGCTTTCCTCGGCGGGCACATCGCGAAGTTTATTTACAGCCCGGGAAGCTGGCGGCTTCTGTTGTTTAATCCGTCGATGATGCTGCGCGTGCTGAACGGCCAGGCGTCGTTTGGCGCATTCCTCGGCGGATTCGCCGGCGCGGTCGTGTTCCTGTGGTCCGGCAAGACGCCCTATCGAGATCAGTTTCTCTACGCCGACGCAGCCTGTTTCGCCGTGCCGTTCAGTTGGTGGATCGGGCGCGTGGGATGTTATTTAGCCCACGATCATCCAGGCATTCGTACGACGAGCTTGCTCGGCGTGCGCTACCCGGGCGGAACGCGCTATGACCTGGGATTGCTCGAAGCGCTGTTTCTTCTGTCGTTCTCCGCTGTCTTGTGGACGCTCGATCGCCGGCCCCGCCCGCGGGGTTTTTATTATGTCGCGTTTTTGTTGGGCTACGGGACTTTTCGTGTGCTTCAGGATCAGCTCCATGTGGATCCGCCACGGTACGGCGGCTGGAGCGTCGATGAGATCGCCGGAACCGTCATGATCGCCGCCGGTATCCTGACGATTCTCGATTTGAAGAGGCTGGCAAGACAGATCCAGCTCGGCCAGGCACTTTGATGAAAGTACAATCTTTGCAAAGGCGCCTGCCGGCCGCCGTCGCCGCGGGAATCGCCGATCATTACGCCCTCCATGACATTCAGGAGAAGGGACCGGCGCCGGAGGCGCCCGATCCGCGCTCAGTATGTCACCGGCCCGGTGGAGCGCCGCGGGTCGGCGATCATCAGCCGGGTGAACAGCTCGCGGCCGGCGAGGGCTTTGGCTGCGCACGTCTCCACGATCGCCGGATGGTTGTTGTGCTCGCTTAAATGCCCCAGGATGATGGTGGAAGTCCGGCTGTCCAGATGCTCCCGGAGGAATGAACAGGCCATGTCGTTTGAAAGATGTCCCATGCGCCCCATGACCCGCTGTTTGACGGACCAGGGATAGGGGCCGACCTTCAGCATTTCCAGATCGTGATTGGATTCGAGCAGCAGAACATCGGAGCCGGCCAGATGAATGCGCACCGAGGCCGGCAGATAACCCAGATCGGTCACAATCGAAATCTTGATTCCTTCGGCGCGAAAGGAAAAAGCGACCGGATCGAGAGCATCGTGGGGAATGGTGAAGCTGGAAACCTCAATATCGCCGATGGTAAAGGACTCGCCGGCGGCGAAGATCTCGATCGGAGGAACGCGCTCTCCCCAAGAGATCGCCGGCGCGGTGAGGCGCGAGAGAAAGGCCGGAACGCGGCGCGACCCGTCATTGAGTTTCGCCGCAATGGCAGGCAGGCCGGCGACATGATCGCTGTGCTCGTGGGTGATCAGAATCGCATCAATCGACTGCCAGTCGACGCCGTTGGCCTGAAGCCGTTCGAAGGTTTCGCGCCGGCTCAATCCGGCGTCGATGAGGAGACGGGTTCGGGAGGTCGCCACCAGCGCGGAGTTTCCGGAACTCGAGGAGGCCAGAACGGAAAGTTGAACGATCGCGCGATCTCCTTCTTTACATTATTCCTATTTTGAGCCCGGCGGACAATGCCGCGCCGCGCCGTGGCCCGGGCGCGCTCCTGTCGCGGTTACGATCCGCCAGAGCGGCTGCGCTCGAACATCTACAATAAGAGCATGAAGGCTCGCGTTTACGTTTCGTTCAAGAGCACCGTGCTCGACCCGCAGGGCCAGACGATCCGCCACGCGCTGAACGGACTTGGGCATAAAACGGTCGCCGACGTGCGGCAGGGGAAATTTTTTGATATCGAGCTTGCGCCGGACGCCCGGCGTGAGGAGGCGGAACGCGAGATGAACCAGATCGCCCGGGACGTACTGGCCAATCCGGTGATCGAAGAGTACCGGGTGGAGTTCTTAGAGTAAGGTTATGTGTGGAATCGTCGGCTACATCGGACCGCGCAAAGCGGTGCCCATCATTGTTGACGGGCTGAAGCGGCTGGAGTACCGCGGCTACGATTCGGCCGGCATCGCGGTGCTGGAGGACGGCGACGTGCTGTCGGTGCGGCGCGCGCAGGGCAAGCTCCGCAACCTGGAGGATGCGCTGCGGCTGAATCCGATCGAAGGCGATTACGGCATCGGCCACACCCGCTGGGCGACGCACGGACGGCCGACCGAAGAGAACGCGCATCCGCATCGGGACTGCCGCGGCGAGATCGTCGTGGTGCACAACGGCATCGTCGAAAACTACCTGACGCTGAAGCGCGAGCTTCAGCAGGAGGGCCATCGCTTCTGCACGGAAACCGATACGGAGGTGATCGCTCACCTGATTGAAAAACATTTCGACGGCAATCTGGAGAACGCGGTGCGCGACGCCGTCCGCGAGCTGTCCGGGGTGTTTGCGCTGAGCGTCATTTCCAAACGCGATCCGCACAAGATCGTTGCGGCGCGGCAGGGTCCGCCGGTGGTGGTCGGGCTGGGCGATAAGGAGTATTTTGTGGCCTCCGACGTGCCGGCCATCCTGAGCCACACGCGCGATATGTTCTTTCTGGCCGATGGCGACGTGGCGGTGCTGACCGCCGATGGCGTGCACTTGACCGATTTCAACGGGCGCCCGGTAAAGCGCCAGGTCTCGCACATTTTGTGGGATCCGATCATGGCGGAAAAGGGCGGCTACAAACATTTCATGCTCAAGGAAATTTTTGAGCAGCCGCGCGCGGTTCGCGATACGACGCTGGGCCGCGTGGGGCAGGAATCGGGCCGGATTTTCCTCGACGAGATGGAGATCTCGGCCAAGCAGTTCCAGGAATTTCGCCAGGTCCGGATTGTGGCCTGCGGAACAAGCTGGCACGCCGCGCTGGCCGGAAAATTCATGATCGAACGGCTGGCGCGGCTTCCGGTGGAGGTCGACTACGGCAGCGAGTTCCGCTATCGCGATCCGATCGTGGGCCAAGAAACGCTGACGGTGGTGATCTCGCAGTCCGGCGAGACCGCCGACACGCTGGCGGCGCAGCGGGAGGCCAAGCAGAAGGGATCCAAGACGCTGGCGATCTGCAACGTGGTCGGGTCGATGATCACGCGCGAGGCGGCGGGAACCATCATCACGCACGCGGGTCCGGAGATCGGCGTGGCGTCCACCAAGGCGTTCACCGGGCAGTTGACCGCCATGTTTCTGCTGGCGATGTATCTGGGACAGGTGCGCGAAAAGCTGGACGCGGAGCTTTCGCGCAAGCTGGTGGACCGGCTTCTCCACCTGCCCGCGCAGCTTGAGGAGATTCTGCGGCGCGACTCGATTTACGAGGATTTGAGCAAACTTTTATTCCGCGCGACCGATTTTTTGTATCTCGGACGCGGGGTGCATTTCCCGATCGCCCTCGAAGGCGCGTTGAAGCTGAAGGAAATCTCCTATATTCACGCGGAGGGCTATCCGGCCGGTGAGATGAAGCATGGCCCCAATGCGCTGATCGACGAAAATCTGCCGACCGTGGTGCTGGCGACGCGCGATCCGGGCGATGAGGCAAGCGGCGTTCTCTATGAAAAAACGCTTTCCAATATTCAGGAAGTGAAGGCGCGCGGCGGGCTGGTGATCGCGGTGGCGTGCGAGGGCGACGAGGAGATTTCGAAGGTCGCCGATCACGTGATCCGCATTCCTTCGACGCATGAGCTGCTGCTGCCGATTCTGGAAGTGGTCCCGCTGCAACTGCTGGCCTATCACATCGCGGTGCGGCGCGGATGCGACGTCGATCAGCCGCGCAACCTGGCCAAGAGCGTTACGGTCGAATAGCGCGGCGGGCGATCTTGGCGGCCCGGACGGCGGGATTGGTGAAGCACTTTACGGAAACTCTGGAGATCCGCACGCGCGGCAAGCGGCTGTATCCGTTCACCGCCGAGGTGGCGAAGTGGATTGCCAGCTCCGCCGTCCAGACCGGGCTGCTGACCATTTTTTGCCCGCACACTTCGGCCTCGCTGGTGATTCAGGAGAACGCCGATCCGGACGTGATTCTGGATCTCGCGGATTATTTCGAGCGGATCGCGCCGGAGAACGATCCGCATTACCGGCACACGGCCGAGGGTCCCGACGATATGCCGGCGCACCTGCGGACGGCGCTGACGCAGACCTCGCTGACCATCCCGGTGATCGACGGGCGGATGGCGCTGGGCACCTGGCAGGGAATCTATCTGTTCGAGCACCGCTCGAGCGCGCACCGCCGCAGCGTGGTGCTGCACTTGATGGCGTAAACCGGCGGGTTTTTGCTTACTGGATCATTCTGCGGTCGCGGCGGAGAATCGCCGGGACATCAAGGTCATCGAAGGCCGGCTCCGGCGGGGCCGCCGCGAGCGGAGGCTCCTCACAGGCCGGTTCTGGCGCGGGCGGCTCGGCCTGCGCCGGTTCAGGAACTTCCATCCGGGGAGCGGGCGCGGGTTCGGCGGCGGCAGGGCGCGAAGGCTTGCGCTCGATGGCCGGAAGATTTTCGCGCTGGAATCCGGTGGCGATGACGGTGATCTTCACCTGATCTCCCATGGACTCGTTCAGCACGACGCCGAAATTGATCTGAACCTCGTCGTTCTGGGCGGCCTCGCGGATCCGGGTGCAGGCTTCATTCACTTCGTGCAGGCCGAGGCGGCTCGATCCGGTGATGTTGATCAGCACGCCGCGCGCGCCGCGCACGCCGCCGGCTTCCATCAACGGGCAACTGATGGCCCGTTCGGCGGCGATGACAGCGGCGTTTTCACCGCTGGCCAAGGCGGTTCCCATCATGGCGTAGCCCATTCCCAGCATGATGGAGCGGATATCGGAAAAATCGCGGTTGATCAGGCCCGGCGTGGTGATGATGTCGGCGATGCCTTGCACGGCCTGCCGCAGCACGTCGTCGGCGGCGCGGAACGCCTCGAAGAAGCTGGTGCCTTTGGGAACCAGATCCAGGAGCTGATCGTTGGGAATGGTGATGACGGTGTCGACGACGCCGGCCAATTCGGCCAGGCCCTGTTCGGCCTGCTTGCGCCGCTTGGGTCCTTCGAAGGCGAACGGCTTGGTCACCACGGCGACGGTGAGCGCGCCCAACTCCTTGGCGAGCGAAGCGACCACCGGCGCCGCCCCGGTCCCGGTGCCGCCGCCGAGGCCGGCGGTGACGAAGACCATGTCCGCGCCCTCCAGCATATCGATGATTCGGTCGGTGTCCTCCAGCGCGGCGCGGCGGCCGACCGAAGGATCCGAACCCGCGCCCAGCCCGTTGGTCAGCTTGGAGCCGATGGCCAGTTGCACCGGCACCGGCGAGGCGGAAAGCGCCTGCACATCCGTATTCACAACGCAGAACTCGACGCCGGTCAAGCCCTCATTCAACATGCGCGCGACGGCGTTGCAGCCGCCGCCGCCGACGCCGAACACGCGAATTTTGGTCTGCGGCGCCGCTTCGTCTTCGATCACGAACTTCAAACTGTCCAGTGCCATAGTGCGCTCCTGTCGCTATCTGTGAAGGTCCCGCTCATCTTGCCACCCAGCCCATCAATCCCGGAAGCTTTCTCTTTGGCGGCTGGTGCAGCTTCAATTTCGCCGAATATAACGCCAGCCCGGCGGAAGTGGTCCACGCCGGAGTGTTCAGCTCCTCCGGCCAATTTCCGAAGCCCTTGGCCAGCGCGTTGCCGGCCTGGCAGTTGAGGACGCGTTCGGCCATATCGCACATGCCGTTCAGCAAAGCGCCGCCGCCGCACAGGAAGATTCCTTCCAGCAGGTTGCGATCCATGCCGGCGCGCTGCAATTCGGCGCGGACGTAGAGGAACATCTCCTCGGCGCGCGCTTCGAGAATTTCGTTGAGCTCGCTGCGGCGGGCTTCGCGCGGCGCGCGGCCTTCGGGCGAAGGGACCTCGATGAAGCTCGAATCGGAGGTCAAGCCCAGAAGCGCGCATCCGTATTGCTGTTTCAAACACTCCGCGTCTTCATAGGTGACTTTAAAGATCGCGGCGATGTCGCGCGTCAGATGATCGGCCCACACCGGAATGGTGGAGGCCAGCAGCAGCGCGTCGCCGTCGTAGATCACCAGGTCCGTGGAGTGCAGTCCGATATCGAGCACGGCGGCGCCGCGCGCGCGCTCCTCCGGATAGAGAGCGGCGTAGGCGGCGGCCATGGGCTCATACACGGTCTCCTGGACCGCGAGTCCGGCCAGATGAGCCGCCGCGACCACCGCCTGATGCTCCTGAAACGACGCCGTGATGATGTGGACGTTCGCCTCCAGGCGCGAGCACACGCCCTTGTGCGGCTTGCGGTATCCGGCGCGGCCATCCAGCGTAAAATCCTGCGGCAGAACGTGCAGCAGCATACGATCCCGCTCCAGCCGCACGTCGGCGGCGAGCTTCACTGCATAGGCCATGTCCTCGGGATCGACCTCCCGCGGCCGGCCGAACTCGTAAACTCCGCGGCTCTGCGCGCCGGCGATTCCCATTCCGCCGACGCCGATGGTGACGCTTTCCACCGCAACCTGGGCGCCGCGCTCGGCGTCAGTGACGGCGGCGCGAATCGATTCGGCCAGCGCTTCCTGATCGCTCACCCTGCCTTTGGCCCATCCCGCCGACTGGGCCAGCCCGTGCGAAAGGTAACGGATCTGGTCGCCCTCCAGGGCGCAGATGATGCAGCGCGTGCGGGAACTGCCCGCGTCGAGGCCGACCGCCAGTTGCGTCTTGGCCGCCATTACGGCTCCAACCTCATTGGTCCACCACCGTGATTCTGTCCTCCAGCCGCAAATCGAGCTTGGTCGCCTCCGGCAGGCGGCGCTTGATCTCCGGGTAATTGCGGACGAAATTCTGATAACGGATGGCGAAATCGTGATCGCCTAACAGCAGGGTAATCACGCGGCCGTCCCAGGGCAGGGCGATTTTGAGGTTCTCGGCGTCGGAGACGTCGATTTCCGAGATCTTCGCGGTTGCTTCGGCGCCCAAATCACGGGTCAGGCGGAGCATGCGATGGACGCGTTCCCGCCGCTGCGGCCGCGGGTCCGACGCATGCACTCCGGCGATCACCGGCAGAGTGAACCGGTCCGGCGCGGGTGGCAGGATCACGCCGTCTTCGTCGATCAGGGCATAGCGCGATGGTCCCAGCGCGAGGAACGCCACCGGGGCGCGCTCGGTGACCCGCACCAGCACGCGATTGGGCCACAGGCGCAGCACCGCCGCGTCCTTTACCCAGTCGACGGCTCGCACCGCGTCGCGGCGCTCGGCCAGGGGTAAAAGATAGACGCTGCGTCCGAAGTCCGGCTCGAATACGGCGCTGATCTTCCGCTGCGAGGCGTGCGCCGCGCCCTGGATCTGAAGAGTGGGCGTGTCTTCGGATCCTTCGGGCCCGTTCAAGGCAAAGCGCGGGTCCCGCACCAGAAACTGCTCCAGCCGGTGCAGGGCGTAGAGAGCCGCCAAGCCCGCCACGATCAGCATGGCGGCTCCGGCCGCGATGCGCCAGGTGGAAACTTCCCGCCGGGCGGGCGCGGCGGCGCGGGCGCGCGGCTTGGAGTTTGCCTCGCCAGCTTCCCGGCCCGGCGGCCAGACGGATGCCTCCTGGTTACGTGGCATAATCGGGCGAGCCCAGCCTTTCCAGAATTTTTTCGCCGGCCTGATACACGCTGCCGGCGCCGAGCGTAACAATCGCGTCACCCTCCCGCGCCGCCGCGATCACCGATTCGACCCCGCGCTCCATCCCTCCCACGTAGCGCGCCCCGCGATGGCCGAACGCGGCGATGCGCGCGGCAAGCGCCTCGGCCGTCACGCCTTCGATGGGAGCTTCCGAAGCGGCGTAGATGTCCATCACATGGACCGTATCCGCCTGGTGAAACGCGCCCGCGAAATCGTCCATCAGCGCTGCGGTGCGCGTATAACGATGCGGCTGGAAGAGCACATGGATCCGCGCGTAGCGGCAGGCCCGCGCGGCGGCCAGCGTCGCGCGAATTTCGGTGGGGTGATGGCCGTAGTCGTCGATGACGGTGACGCCGCGTTGCGAGCCGCGGATCTGGAAGCGGCGGTCCACGCCGGCGAAGCCGGCCAGCGCCTGGCGGATCGAATCGGGCGGGATCTCCAGCTCCAGGCCGACGGCGATCGCCGCCGCCGCATTCAGCGCGTTGTGGGCGCCCGGAACGTTTAAGTGAAACGCGCCCAGATCGCGGCCGCGGTAGGCGGCCTGGAACTTGCTGCTCAGATGCCCGTTCAGGCAGTGCGTGACGCGCAGATCGGCCTGCGCGCTGGTCCCATAGGTCACAATCCGGCGGTTCACGGAGGGCAGGATCTGCTTGACGTGGTCGTCGTCAATGCACAGCACGGCGAGCCCGTAAAACGGCACTTTTCCGGCGAACTGGGCGAACGCCGCGCAAATGTCATCCAGGTCCTTGTAATGATCCAGGTGCTCGCGGTCGATATTGGTCACCACCGCGATGATCGGCGCGAGCTTGAGAAAGGATCCGTCGCTTTCATCCGATTCGACGACCAGGTAATCCGATTTGCCCAGCCGCGCGTTCGCTCCGCCCATGGTGCCGACGCGCCCGCCCACCACAACGGTCGGATCCAGGCCGGCGTGGCTCAGCACCGCAGCGGTCATGGACGTGGTGGTGGTTTTGCCGTGGCTTCCGGCGATGGCGATCCCGTACTTTTGGCGCATCAGTTCGGCCAGCAGCTCGCCGCGCGGGATGACCGGGATGGCGCGCCGGCGCGCCTCGGCGATCTCCGGATTATCGGCCCCCACCGCGCTGGAGACGACCAGGACCTTGGCTTCGCCCAGATGAGCGGCGGAGTGGCCTTCGAACACCTTCGCGCCGCGCCGCGCCAGGCGATCCGTGGCGGCGGACAATTTCAGGTCGGAGCCGCTCACCGGGTAGCCGAGCTCGATCAGCAGCTCGGCCAGCCCGGACATGCCGACCCCGCCGATTCCCACGAAATGAACGGGCTGGCGTTTAAAAAACATTTCAATATAGTATTGTTTCGGCTTTCCGCAAGCTTGTCAATGCAGAAAAGTTTCCAGAACCTCCGCCGCGCGCCGCGCCGCGTCCGGCCTGGCGAATTTCCGGGCGGCCTCCCCCATCTTTTCGAGAAGCCCCGGCCCGGTGGCCAGCCGGCCGGCCTCCTCCACCAGCCGCGCGCCGGTCATCTCCGCGTCGGCGACCAGCCGGGCCGCGCCGGCGTTCTGCATGGCCTCGGCGTTGCGCAACTGGTGCTGGTCCGCCGCGGTGGGAAGCGGAACCAGAATCGACGGCTTTCCCGCCGCGGCGATTTCGCCGACCGCGCTGGCTCCGGCGCGGCTGACGATCAGGTCGGCTTCCGCGAACAGGTCCGGCATGTCCGGAAAGAACGGCGCGATCCTGCCGGCCAGGCCGGTGGCCTGAAACTTCCGGGCCAGGTCCTCGTACGCCGCCGCGCCGGTCTGATGAAGAATCTTGGTGAAGCGGTTTTTCCACAAAGGCCAGCTTTCCTCCGCCGCGCGGTTGAGCGTGCGCGAACCCTGGCTGCCGCCGGTGATCAGCAGCGTCAGCACCGGCCCGCGCGGCTTCTTCGGCGCCTGGAAAAATTCGCGGCGAACCGGCACGCCCGTGACTTCGGTCCGATCCCGGGGAAACCACCGCGCGGTTTCCGGAAAATTCACCAGCGCCCGCGCCACGAAGCGCGCCAGCTTGCGATGCGTCAATCCGGGGATCGCGTTCGGCTCCATCACCACGACCGGGATTCGTTTCCACAGCGCAGCCAGCAGAACCGGACCCGCGACATAGCCTCCCATCGAAAATACCGCGGCCGGCCTGGCGCGATCCAGAATACGCGAGGCCTGCCAGACGCTGAGCGGCAGATCGGCCAGCGTGGTGAGGGCGCGCCTCCAGCCGACGCGGTTCAATCCGCCGATCTCGATCCATTCGATCGGAAAGTTTTCGGGCGGAATCAGTTCGGCCTCCAGGCCGCGCTCGGTGCCGATGAACAGCGGCGAATGTCCCCGCGCGCGCAACTCCCGGGCCACGGCGAGTCCGGGAATGATGTGCCCGCCTGTTCCGCCGCCGGCCATGACGAAAACGGCGCCCATGCTTCAGATCCCGCACCATGGGGTCCGCCGGATTCGGAAAACGGTTTCATCCCTCATGATCGCTGACGCTCAGCAGCATCCCCAGGCACAACAGCGTGCTCAATAACGAACTGCCGCCGAAGCTGATCATCGGCAGCGGAAACCCCTTGGTGGGCGCCATATCCAGCACCACGCTCATATTGATCATCGCCTGCACGACGATGGAGACCGTCACACCGAGCGCCAGATACTTGCCGAACTCATCGCTGGCGCGGACAAACAGACGCGACCCGCGCCAGAGGATCACCAGAAATCCCGCCAGCACGGCGGTTGCGCCCCACAATCCCAGCTCCTCGGCGACGGTAGCGTAAATAAAATCGGTATGGGCGTCCGGCAGGAACATCAGCTTCTGCTTGCCCTGCATCAGCCCGACCCCCAGCACGCCGCCCGCGCCCACGGCGATCTTTGACTGTCGCGGCTGATAGCCCGCGTCGCGCACGCTGGTGGACCGCTGGACGTAGTTGCGGACCCAATGGTGCGTATCGATGGTCTCGATCTTCGAATAATCGGGATCGAAGTAAGAAATGACCCGGCCGACCCGGTAGCCGCGCGAGCCGACCGCCACCATCACCAGCAGCACCGCCGCCGCGCCGACCCACAGCATGTACCGGCGCTCCAGTCCGGCGACCCACAGCATGACGACCGCCGTAATCACCGGAACCAGCGCGGTGCCCAAATCCGCGACCACCACCAGCACCGCCAGCATCGCCACCGCCACGAAGACCTGCAGCAACGTGTGCCGCTGATTGATCGACCTGGCGCGCCGGGCGATGAAGTAGGCCAGGAAGAGAATCAGCGCGGGTTTGGCGAACTCCGACGGCTGGATGGAGCCGAGGCCTTTCACCTGGAACCAGCGATGCGCGCGCGGGTCGGCGAACCAGACAATGACCAGCAATCCCAGCACGATTCCCAAGCCCGAGAACGCCCAGGCGGGCGTGTTGAAGGTCCGGTAGTCGCGGCTTTTGAAATACATCAGCACCAGAAACGATCCCGCCGCCCACAGCAACTGGCGCACGACGAAATGGTACGGCGGCACGTGATAGCGCAGCTCGGCCACGGCGCTGGAGGCGCTGTACAGCATCACCATTCCGAAGCCGACCATGGCCAGAATGGTGAGAAACAGGATCCAGTCGGTCTTGATCGTCTTCATGCCAGTTCCCTTACCAGTTGTTTGAAAACGCGTCCGCGGTGCTCGTAATTTTCAAATTGATCGAAGCTGGCGCAGGCCGGCGCCAGCAGAACGGTATCGCCGGGCCGCGCCCGCGCGCGCGCTTCCCGGACCGCGCCCGCGATGGTTTCGCTCTCGATCAGAGGAACGGCGCCGCGCAGTTGCGCCTTGATCTTTCCCGCCGCCGCGCCGATCAGCAGAGCCCCGCGCGCCTTCGCCTGGAGGGCGGCGGCCAGCGGCGCGTAATCGCCGTTCTTGTCCTTGCCGCCCAGGATGATCCACAAGCCTCCGTCGAAAGCGGCGATCGCCTTGAGCGCCGCGTCAACGTTGGTCGCTTTCGAATCGTTGTACCATTTGACCCCCTCAAGCTCGCGCACGAATTCGAGCCGGTGTTCGACGCCGGAAAACGTCATCACCGCGGCGCGGATCTGATCGTGGGACGCTCCGGCGAGCCGGGCCACCGCCGCAGCCGCCATCACGTTTTCCACGTTGTGCATCCCGCGCAGCGGGATCTCGCCGGTCTTCATTAACGGAGCGCCGTCCAGCAGGATCCAATCGCGGTCGACAAACGCCCCCGGCGAAACCGTCCCGCTCGAGCTGAACCAGATGGGCTTCCCTGTCCCGCGCCAGGCATAGGATTGGCAGACCGGATCATCGGCGTTCAAGACTGCAAAGTCGCCCGCACGCTGACGAGTGAACAGCCGGGCCTTCATTTCGGCATAGTTTTCGAAGGTATAGTGCCGGTCGAGATGGTCCGGGGTCACGTTAAGCGCCGAACCAATTTTAGCTCGAAATGTTTCGGTCGTCTCAAGCTGAAAACTCGATAGCTCCAGCACGTTCCACTGCCCGGCGCGCGAGGTCTTCACCAACGAGCACGGCGGGGTCCCGATATTTCCGCCCACCTGCGCCGCGATCCCGCTCGCTTTGAGGATGTGCCCGGTCAGCGCGGTCGTCGTCGTCTTTCCGTTCGATCCGGTGATCCCGATGATCTCGCCCCGCAGAAACCAGCTCGCCAGTTCGAGATCGCCGATCACCGGCACCCCGCGGGCGCGCGCCTGCGCGGCGACGTCCACATCGGCGGGAACCCCCGGGGAGAGCACCACCAGATCCGCGCCGCGAAAGGATTCCTCCACCTGGGGCAAAACCCCGTCGCCCGGTTTCTGGTCCACGCGCCGCACCTTCGCGCCTTGTTCCGATAAAAGCCCGGCCGCCGCGACGCCGCTGCGCGCCATGCCGACCACCACCACTGTCGCGCCGTCCAGCTTCATCGCAGTTTCAGCGTCGTGAGCGCAAACAGGGCCAGAATCAGGCCGGCGATCCAGAAGCGCGTGATGACTTTGGATTCCTGCCATCCCAGCGCCTCGAAATGATGATGCACCGGGGCCATTTTAAAGATCCGTTTGCCCCGAAGTTTGTAGCTGGACACCTGCAAAATCACCGAGAGCGCCTCGATGACGAAGACGCCGCCGATGAACAGCAGCAAAATCTCCTGCTTCAACAGCACGGCGACCACGCCCAGGCTGCCGCCCAGCGCGAACGATCCCACATCGCCCATGAAGATTTCCGCCGGGTGCGCATTGTACCATAAAAAACCCAGCGAGGCCCCGGTAAGCGATCCGCAAAAGATCGTCAGCTCAGACGCGCCGGGCGTGCTGGACAGCTCCAGGTAGCGCGCGAACTCGGCATGGCCGCTTAAATAAGAGAGCACGGTCATCGCTCCGGCGGCGATGATCATCAACCCGATGGCCAGCCCGTCCAGCCCGTCGGTCAGGTTCACGGCGTTGGAGGAGCCCATCAGCACCAGAATCACGAAGGCGAAAAACGGCAGGAAGGCCAGCGGATACGTCCAGAAATTCCGGAGCAGCGCGTGAATCAGCAAATCCGGGCTGAAGTTCTTTAAAAACGGCACGTTCATATTGGTCGAGTAGTGGCCGTGCGCGGCCATGGCAAGCAGCGCAACTCCCACCAGCAGCGAGGCGAGGAACTCCAGCGCCAGCTTCTGCCGCGCCGTCAATCCCAAATTTCTCTTGTGCGCGATTTTGAGGTAATCGTCCCAGAATCCGATCCCTCCGAAACTGACCATGCCGAGCATCGCCACCCACACCGCCGGAGTGGTCAGGCGCGCCAGCAGAAGCGTCGGCGCGAGCGTCGAAACGCAGATTAACAGCCCTCCCATGGTCGGCGTGCCGGCCTTCCTCAAATGCGACTTCGGCCCGTCCTCGCGGATGTACTGCCCGATCTGAAATTCCCGCAAACGGCGGATCAGCCAGGGGCCGAGCAGAATCGACAGCAGCAGCGCCACGATGCTGGCCAGGCCGGTGCGGAAAGTGGCGTATTGAAAAACGCGGAACGGCGAGTAGAGATGAAAGAGTTTTTCATAAAACAGCCAGTACAGCATGGCTCAGAGGCTGCCTTCCGCCTCGGAGGCGAGAAATTGCTGGAGCGCCTCTTCCACGCGCACCCCGCGCGAGCCCTTGAACAGGATCGCATCGCCGGGCTGGGCGATTTTTCTCAGGAAGCGCCCGGCGTCCCCGGGATTCTCGAAAAAAGACGCGGCGTCGGCCCGAAGGCCTGCACGCATGGCTGCGTCCAGCGTGCAACAGGCCGCGCCGCGTATTCCAACGAGCACATCAACCCCCCGCTCCGCGGCGAACTTCCCGACGTCGCGATGCAGAGGCTCGGCCCAGCGGCCAAGTTCGAGCATCTCTCCCAGAACCGCGATCCTGCGCCGCGCCGGAGTGTCGCAGAGAACATCCAGCATGGCGCGAACCGCGTCCGGATTAGAGTTGTAGCAATCGTTATACACCAAAACACCCCGATGATGGAAGCGTTCCCCGCGCATTTTTCCAGGACGAAGTTTTCCCACCGCGCCGGCCAGCGCCTCCGGCCCGATTCCATACGCTCCCGCCACCGCGATCCCGGCCAAAATGTTGGAAAGGTTGTGCCGGCCGGTCAGAACGCTGGTGAAATTCGTCGCGCCGACGCGGAAGCTCACGCCCTCCAGCGAAAACTTTACCTGTTCGGCGCGGACTCCGGCCGCCGGCGATAGTCCATAAAAAATCGTCCGCCCGCGGTGGGTAAATTGCGCCACGCGCGGATCGTCGGCGTTCAACACCGCCGTGCCTCCGGCGTCCAGCGCCTCGATCAGCTCGCGCTTGGCGGCGGCGATTCCCTCGATTGAATCGAAGAACTCGATGTGCGCCCAGCCGACGTTGGTGACCACGCCCACGTTCGGCCGGGCGATCCCCGCCAGGTGGCGGATCTCGCCGGCGTGATTCATCCCGATCTCCACTACGCCCACCCGCGCCTGCTCCTCCAGACGAAGCAGCGACAGGGGAAGCCCGACGTGGTTGTTCAAATTGCCTTCGCTCCTGGCGGTGGGCAGGCGCTCGGCCAGCAGGGCGGCGATCACCTCCTTGGTGGTGGTCTTTCCGGCGCTTCCGGTCACCGCGACGATTTCCCCACCCCACATCTGCCGCACGCGCGCGGCGACCGCTTGCAGGGCGCGCAGCGAATCGGCGACGCGAAGAACTCCTTCGCCCGATTCGGCCACCACGGCGGCCGCGCCTTTTTCGAGCGCGGCGGAGATGTAATCATGCCCGTCATGATGCGGCCCGCGCAGCGCGAAAAACAGATCCCCGCGCCTGATCGTCCGCGAGTCGACGCTCCATCCCGTAACTATCGCGCCGGAGTCGCAGCGCAACCCCAGGATCTCCGCCACCGTCCGCAGCGGCAACTTCATTCAGACTTCCCGCTCCTGTACAGCTCCCTCAAGATTGCCCGCACGGCTTCCCGGTCGTCAAAGTGAATGGTCCGGTCCTTCAGCACCTGATACGTCTCATGGCCCTTGCCCGCCAGGAGAACCACGTCGCCCGGCTTGGCTTCGCCGATGGCGATGCGAATCGCCTTTTCGCGGTCCGGCTCGGCCGCATGCGGCGTATCGTAGCGGCGGATGCCGACCAGGGCGTCGTTCATGATATCCAGAGGATCTTCCGACCGCGGATTGTCCGAGGTCAGCACCACAAAATCGCTCAGCTCCGCCGCGGCCATGCCCATCAGCGGGCGCTTCGACCGGTCGCGATCCCCGCCGCAGCCGAACAGCGTAATGACGCGGCCGTGCGTCAGCTCGCGCGCGGCTTGAATTACATTGCGCAGCGCATCATCGGTGTGCGCGTAATCGACGGCCACCAAAAAGGGCTGGCCCTCGTCGATGGTTTCAAACCGGCCCGGCACGGCGCGGCACGCCGCCACGCCCTGGGCGATCGTTTCCAGATTCAGCCCATAACTCAGCGCCGCACCCGCCGCCGCCAGAATGTTCATCACGTTCATCCGCCCGTTCAGCCGCGATTCGACCGGCTGCCGCGCGCCTTCAAACACCAGATCGAAGCGCAATCCCGAAAAATCGGCGCGAACGCGTTCGGCCCGGATCTGGGATGCGGTTCCATACCACAGCGTCTTTGCCGCGCCGGTCATGCCGCGGCTTGCCGCATCGTCGGCGTTGAGCACGGCCCATTCGGGCGGCGGCGATCCAACGGGGGAAAATAACAGCCGCTTGGCCGCCGCGTACTCTTCCATGGTGCGATGGAAATCCAGATGATCGCGGCTGAGGTTGGTGAAAACTGCGGTGTGAAATTGAATGCCGAAAACCCTTCCCAGCGCCAGCGCGTGCGAGGAAACTTCCATTATAAGTTGACCGCCGCCTCGCGTTTCGAGATCCGAAGCCATGCGGATGACATCCAGCGACTCCGGCGTCGTATTGGGCGCCGGCCGCGCTTGGCCCGCGATCCGGTACTCGATGGTGCCGATCAATCCCGTTACGAATCCCGCCTGGCGCAGAATCGCGTCTATCAGGTAAGATGTCGTGGTTTTGCCGTTCGTTCCAGTGATGCCCGTGAACGCCACGCGCCGGTCCGGGTGATCGTAAAAATTCAGCGCGGCCTGCGCCAGCGCCCGCCGTCCGTGCTCCACCTGAATCCAGCCGCCGGCGAAGCCGTCCGGCGGGGGAAGCTCGCTCACCACCGCCGCCGCGCCACGGCGCAGCGCATCGGCCGCAAAGCGCGACCCATCCACGCGCGATCCTGCAAACGCAAAGAACAAAAAATCCTTCCCTACGCGGCGCGAGTCATACTCCAGCCCGCCCACGGCTTTCCCAGCCAGCCCCGGCGCGAGCTCGCCCGCCAGCTTCACACCGTTCAGCACCTGGCCAATGGTCATGGGTATTGGGAACCGGGATCCGGCAATCCGGCACATCTGCGGCCGGCTCCCGGTTCCCACCACCCACCTATTTTGCGAACTCTAGCCGGATCCGCTCGCCGGGCGGCAAAATCGTTCCCGCCGGCGGGTCCTGGCTACGGACCAGTCCCGCCTCCGGCGTCCCGACCGTTTCCACCGGCATCCCCCGGGCGGAAGATTCCTCCAGCACCGCCCGCAGCGTCATCCCGTGAAAATCCGGGACCTTCGGCCCCACCACCGCCGCCGGAAAAAATTGCCGCCGGCGCTCATCCGGCGCTTGAGCAAGAGCGCCTTCCGAGGCCGGCGGCAATTGAGTGACGGAGGATACAGCTTCGCCCGATCGCGCGTCGGGAGCATCCCCCAGACCTGCAATCGCAAGATCGTTATAATCGGAAGGTTTTGACCGGGCCGGCTTCAGATCGTCCGGCAGGTCCTTCGGTACATCTAAAATCCGCAAACCGGTCATCGCCACCTCCCGGAACACGGGAGCCGCCGCCGGCCCGCCGAAACCCGCCGAGCCGATGGCGGTATCGTTGAGCGTGACCGCGATCACGATCTGCGGATTCACCACCGGCGCGAACCCGATAAAACTCGCGTTGTATTTGTGGGTATAAACGTGCGCCTTCAGGTCGTAAACCTGCGCCGATCCTGTCTTTCCGCCGGAGGTGTAACCCTTCAGCGTCGCAAACACCCGCCCGGTTCCGCGAAGCACTACGCCTTCCATCAACTGCCGCATGGTGATGGCCGTTTCCGGCTGCAAGATCCGTTTCGGCTTTTCCGGTGGGAACTTTTCCTCCGGTTCCCCGGGCTGATGCCGCGCCATCACAATCTGCGGCTTGACTTTCAATCCGCCATTGGCGATGGCCGCCGCCATCACGGCGAGCTGCACCGAAGTCGTGCTCACTTCATGGCCCATGGCCACCGAACCGATCGAACTGGGCGTCCAGTTCTCGACCCGCCGCACCTCGCCCGCCGATTCGCCCGGCAGCTCAATCCCGGTCCGGGCGCCGAATCCGAACTTCTTGATGTATTCGTACATCGTGCGGTTGCCGACGCGAAGCCCGATATGGATCGCTCCGATGTTGCTCGACTTCTCGTAGACCTGCGCCATCGTCAGGGCGCCGTAGCGATGCGTATCGTGAATCACGCGGCCGAACAGCGTGATCACTCCGTTGCCGCAATCGATGATGGTGTCCGGCCGCAGATTTGTCGTCTCCAGCGCCGCCGAAAGCGTGACCGTCTTGAAGACGCTGCCCGGCTCGAAGGGCGTCGTCACGGCTAGATCGCTGCGCGCATTCTCCGGCTCGCCCGCGCCCGGCGGAAGGTTGGGATCGTAGGTCGGGTAGTTGGCCAGCGCGAGAACCTCGCCCGTGTATGGATTCATCGCCACCACCGACCCGGTCTTGGCCCCGGTTCTCACCACCGCCGCTTCCAGCGCCCTTTCGGCGTCGTATTGCAGATTCGAATCGATGGTCAGGGTCAGATCGGCGCCCGGCTCCGGCTGCCGCGCCACCACCGAGTCGTAGGGATTCTGCTTTACGTCGGTGTAGACGCGCGCCAGCCCCGGCCGCCCGGCCAGGTCCTCGTCAAAGCTCGCTTCGATGCCCGCCGTGCCGTGCTCTTCGGTGTCGCCGGAGTCGGTCATGCCCATCGATCCGAGCACGTGCGCCGCCAGCGTATGATGCGGATAAAAGCGGCGAATCTCCGGCCGGAACTCAACCCAGGGAAGATTCAAACTGCGCAGCGCGGCGGCCTCGTCCTCCAGGATCTTCCGTTTCACCCACAAAAAACCGCTGCCGCGCAGCTTGGCGTCCTCAATCCTTTCCTGAAGTTTGGCCCGGTCCAGGTTCAGCGCCTGCGACAACAGATCCGCCGCCATCGCCGGATCGGAGATCTTTTGCGGATTCACGCACACCGACTCGGCCGGCAAACTTTTGGCCAGCGCCTGGCCGTTGCGGTCGAAAATCGTGCCGCGCAGCGCCGGAATCCACTGCATCTTTTGCTGCTGCTGCTGCGCCAGCCGCAGCAGATCGTCGTGATGAATGACTTGCAGCCAGACGAGCCGGCCGAAGATCAGCCCGGCCCAGCCCAGCAGCAGGCACAGCAGCCGGTGCAGCCGGAATGTCGATTGATCCTCCGCCATCGCCTGTGAGTCTCCTCGGCCGCCTTCCCGGCGCTATTTGTTCATGGCCAGCGATCCGTTGCGGGAACCGTCGAGATAGACCACCTTCTGCGCCGGCGGATCGATGAACTGCTGCTCCTTGGCCAACTGCTCCATCCGCGCCGGCGAGATCAACTGCGCCTCTTCCAGCTCCAGCGACGCGCGCTCGTTCTGAAGCCGCTGCGCCTCCTGCTTGAGCTCCTGGATCTGGTATCCGGCGAGCAAACTGTACGCCCCCGGCAGCAGCACGCCCACCAGCAGCACCGCCGCCGCCACCACCGATCCGATCATCTTCCAGCACACCCCGCCGGATTGCGGATCGGCCGCGCGAACCACCCCGGCATTGTTGATTTCCTTCACGAAAAAATAGATATCTTCGTTGGCGAACGGCCGCACCCGCGCCGCGTCCTGTCTTGCCCGCGGAGCCTCCGCGCCGGCTTCCATGCCGCGATCGAAAAACCGGTTCATCATGCCCGCTAATGTTGCCATCGTTCTTCCTTACCCGTTAACCGCTCATCCCGCTGGCGCGAGCCGCCCGCTTCCGCAGCCCGCGATTCCGCTAAAGCATCTCCACCGCCCGAAGCTTGGCGCTTCTCGACGGCGGATTCTCCTGAACCTCTTCCTCTGACGGCCGCACCACGTGAGGCGTCAGAATGCGCGCCCGCCCGGCGCGCGCCATGGCCTGAAACGACTGCTTCACCCGCCGGTCTTCGAGCGAGTGAAAACTCAGGATCACCACCCGCCCGCCCGCCTTCACCAACCGCGGCAGCGAAGCCAGCAGCGCATCCAACTCCTCCAATTCCTGATTCACCGCAAGGCGCAGCGCCAGAAACGTCCGCGTCGCCGGATGAATCTTTTCCGTGCGCGGCACGGCGGACTCGATCAGCGTGGCCAACTGGCCCGTCGTGCGAATCGGCCGCGCGCGCACGATTGCTCTGGAAATCTTCCGGCTCCTCCTTTCCTCGCCCAACTGATAAATCAAGTCGGCGAGCTCCTTCTCCGAAGTGAAATTGACGATATCCGCCGCCGTCACCTTCTGCGCCCGGTCCAGGCGCATGTCCAAGGGTCCGTCGGCCATCAGCGAGAATCCCCGCCCGCTTTCGGTCAACTGGTATCTCGAGACGCCCAGATCCGCAAGCAATCCGTCCAGCCGTGGAAGCCCTTCGGCCTCGATCATCTCTTCCAGTCGCGCAAACGAAACCGCATAAAAACGAATCCGCGCGGCCACATCCGCCGTGTTTTTCCGCGCCAGCTCCAGCGACTCCGCGTCGCGGTCGCAGGCAATCACGTATCCCGACGCCAGCCGCTCCGCGATCGCCCGCGTATGCCCTCCCAGACCCGCCGTGGCGTCCAGATAAACCCCATCCGGTTTCACCCCCAGATACTCCAGGCACTCGGCGAGCATCACCGGTACGTGCATACATCATCGGAAACCGTTCGCCTCAAGCCTGCTCACCTTGTCCTCCAATCCGTCGAGGGCGCGATGCATCCGCTCGTCGTAAACTTTCTTGCCAAATACATTGATCCGCCCGTTGTACACATCGAGCCAGACCGGCTGGCCCTCCACTTCAAGCTTCCGCCGCAGCTCGGCCGGAATCAGCACCCGCCCGCTGTCGTCAATCTCGGAAAGCCCTCCGTAAAGGTTGGCGATAAACGCGACGTCCTGAGCAATTTTTGCGGTTTCCCCTCCCCGGGCGAAAATATTCTGGTTGCTCTCCCACAGGCTTTCGCTGTAAATTCGAATCAGCTTCAAATCAACCGTGGTGATGAAAACTCTCTCAACCCCCTGCGCCTTTAAATACCCTACAATCTCCGACGGGAGCTTTAACCGGCCCTTTTCGTCGCACTTGGCCTGGAATATGCCAAGTGGCGGTTTGGCGGCGGCGTTTGAACTCTGCTCCACTGTCGTTTGGTCCACAAAAAACCAATTTGGCCCACATCAGACCACTTCTGAAGTTTAAACCGCCTTCTTTTGCGAATGCAAGAGATTTTATTTGCGCCCAACAATTTACGCTATATCTTCGCCTATGGAAACAAAACTAGCCTATCAAGCTGTGGAAGAAGTCGAAGCCGACGCCCTCGCCGTCGTGCTTTTTGAAAACGAAGCGGATCCCGCGGAACTGAAATTCGCCTCGTCCTGGCTCGAGGGGCTGCGCGCCTGCGGGGAGTTTTCCGGAAAATCCGACGAGCTGGTCGTGCTGCATCAACCGCAAGGCATCAAGGCCAAACGGTTCGTGGCCGTCGGCGGCGGGAAGAAGGAAAACTCGGACCTGCGCCGCGCCACCGCTGCCGCTGTCCGCGCGCTGAAACAGAAAGGCGTCAAGAAACTCGCCTGGTGGCTCAACGGCGGCGATCCGGAAGCCGCGGCCGAGGGCGCCATGATCGGGAATTTCGAGCCGGATCAATACAAGACCGCCAATCAGGGAAAGTCGCTTGAGGAGTTTTGCGCGATCGCGGCTGGAAACGGCCGGGAATTCGACCTCGCCTTCGAGCGCGGCCGCGTGCTCGCCCAAGCACAGAACTTCGCGCGATCGCTGGTCAACGAACCGGCCAACCGCCTGACGCCGTTAATTCTGGCCGACCGGGCCGGGGCGATGGCCGCCGAAGCCGGGCTCGAGTTTGAGATGCTCGATCAGGACCGCATGCGCCAGCTCGGCATGGGATCGCTGCTCGGGGTTGCGCAAGGCAGCGCCGAGCCGCCCGCCCTGATCATCGTCCGCTACAAGCCGGAAGCGGCGCCCAAGACCGGCGATCATCTGGGCCTGGTCGGCAAGGGCGTGACCTTCGACACCGGCGGCGTTTCGATCAAGCCGGCCGACGGGATGGAAAAGATGAAATACGATATGGCCGGCGGCGCGGCGGTGCTCGGGGCCATGCAAGCGATCGCGAAGTTGAAGCCGGCCATTCCGGTGACGGCCTTCGTGCCGGCGGTGGAAAACATGGTCGGCGGGAGAGCGCAGCGGCCGGGCGATATTGTGAAATCACTGAACGGCAAAACAGTGGAGGTGCTCAATACCGACGCCGAGGGCCGTTTGATTCTGATTGACGCGATCACTTACGCGCAGCGCCAGGGGTGCACGCACCTGGTCGATGCGGCGACGCTGACCGGAGCCATCGTGGTCGCGCTCGGTCATGTCAACGCCGGCGCGTTCACCAATAATGAAGCGCTGCTTGCCAAGGTGATGGCCGCGGCGCGGGCCGAAGGCGAAAAGATCTGGCACATGCCCCTCGATGACGAATACAAGGATCTGCTGAAGAGCGCCTTTGCCGATCTGGCTAATATCGGCGGCCGCTGGGGCGGGGCGATCAGCGCCGCCTGGTTCCTGCGCGAGTTCGTGGGCGACACGCCGTGGGTGCATCTGGACATCGCCGGCACCGCCTGGCTGGACGACGCCAAGCCGTATATGGCGAAAGGTCCCACTGGCATCGGCGTGAGGACGTTTGCCCGGCTGGCCCTGAACTGGTAACCCACGCTCCGCGGCGCCAACCGCGGGGTTTCCCTCCGTCCCCGGCGTTCCCGCCGGGGATGGTTCGCCCGCGCACGGCTTGCCAATCCGAAGATCTAACGCGCGGACGCCATGGCGTTCAAGGTGGAGCGCGAATAGTATTTCCCGCGCGAGAATACGCCGGCAACTTTCCTTGCGTTTCCGATTTCCACCAGCGGATTGGCGTTCAGCAGCACCAGATCGGCGAGTTTCCCGGCTTCGACGGTTCCCAGATCGTCGGCTCCCAAGAACCGCGCCGGCGCAATCGTGGCTGTGCGCAGCGCCTGTTGCGGCGTCAATCCCGCGGCAACCATCTGCTCCAACTCATCCTGCACCGTCGCATTGGAGCCCGCTCCGGCGAGCAGTTCCACTTCGGTTCGCGCTGATAACGCGACCAGCCGGTACACATCCTTGATCCGCTCCGAACCGGAACGCTGCAATTCGGCGAGCATCGGCTCAATCCGGATTCCGTAGGTGGCGCAGCGCTCAAAAAAACCGACCGCTTCGGCGTCAGTGGAAACTGCCTTGAGCACGCTCGCCAGGTCGATGGTATTCTGGTGCGCCTCCAGCGCGTCCCAGGCCGAAACCGCCAGCGGCACCGCGCCCTCCACGCGCAGATGCCAGTGACGGGCCTGTTCGGCCAGGGCGATATACGCGTCGGCGGTCAGGTCCGGCTGCACCTTGATGAAATCGACGTTCAAGTCCCACAGCCGGTCGAAGGCTTTGCGCGCCTCGCGCGGATTGGGCGCCGCCAACTCGGGGAAACCGGCCTCTGGCGAAACCCGATCGGCCACCGGAGGTCCCGAGGAAACGATGTGCGGTCCGGCCGTCCTGCCGGATTCGATCGCCTCGCGCCATTGCGCCACACGCGCGAAGTCGCTGCCCATATCCTCCACTCCGGTGACGCCCTGGGCGAGAAAAGCGGCGAGTTGATCTTCCCCAGCCAGATGCACGTGCATGTTCCACATGCCGGGGATCAAAAATTTTCCGCGCCCGCTGACGGCCGCCGCCCCGGAGGGAACCCATCCGCTGACCGAAACGATCCGGCCGCCCTCGATCAGCACGTTGCGATGCGGCCGCGCGGCGCCGTTTAATACATCGATGACGGTAACATCCTCGATGACCACCGAAGCCGGCAGGGACAGGCACAGCAAAAGGCCGGCCGCAAGAAGCTTCATAGGCCTTCTGTAAGCATAGCCTAAGCCGTTTACTTTTTGATCAGCACGGCGTTGCCCTGATGGATTTTTCCCGGCCTCGGCTCGGTCTGGAAGTTGATTTCGAGCAGATTGAACGCCGCGCCGGGGATCAGCTCGATCGTGCCACTGGCGCCGTCGCTGGTTTGCAGAGGGAAAACCTGATTCCGCGCCGGCTGAAAATCGCCCGCGAAATCGAACCGGATCACGGGATCGCCGGAAGACACCTTGAACCGCGCAAACAGCGATCCATCGGCGTGGCCGTTTTCTTCATGCACTACCAGATCCACGAACTCCGGCTCCGGACCATGGAAAAGTCCATTTGCCGCGGGAAAGACCCACGCCCCCACGTAGCGCGACAGCGGTAGCGGCGGCCGTGCGGATGCGGGCGGGCGCGGCTCGGCAGTGGGCGCCAGCGTGGGGACCGGGGCCGCGGGCGCTGCGCCGCGCACCGCGTCGGAAAGCATCCGGTAGTAATCGGCCCACGCCGTTCCCTCCTGCGACGCTTCGGCGATCTGCTGATTGGCGATCGCGCTGGATTCGCGCCACAAAGCCAGCGCCCTTCTTCGCGCCTGCTGTTCGGACTCGCCCGCCGCGCGCGCCTGATCCGCCGTTTTCTGCGCATCGGCCAGCAGCCCAGCCAGCGCGCCCAGCGCGAGATTTTCGCGATTCAGCAGGCTGCGCGCCAACTGGATTCCGCGGTCCGGATCGTTGCCGTAGACATCCAAACTGTGGCGGACGGCGGCCGCCTCCACGCCGACGATCCGCGAAGCGCCCGACCCGCCTGGCAGACCGGCCGGGGGTTCCTGCTGGAGAAATGCCAGCAGGCGCTGCTGTTCGGCCTCCGATTGCGAAACGAACACAGAGCGCGCCGACGCATATTTTTCCGCCTGATTGGCCACGCGGTCGATGTCGGCAGCCAGCGCCGGACCAGCTCCCGCCACTTCGCGCTCCAGCGTCGGATCGGCCTGCCGCCAGGCTTTATAGGCGTCGCGGTAAGCCTCGCGGGAGACGGCTGCGAAGGCGCAAAGGCTCACGGCGGCGGCAATGACGGCGTTGCGGGCGCGGCTCATCGCTTTCTCCGGCTGGTCCCCGCCGGATTGGTGATCTCGCACTCGACGCGCGCCCGCGCCAGCCGGGCCGCGTAATAATCGCCCCACCGCGAGGTTTCGAGCGCCAGCGCGTTGAGCTGGGCTTCCAGCGCGCGCTGCCGCGCCTGCCGCGCTTCCACCAGATCGCTCAACGCCGCTGCCAGCAGCGAGCGCTTTTCCGCCAGCGATTGCAGATCCGCGGCGCGGGCCGCCACCCGGTCCCGGATGGAATGCAGCTTGGCCCGGGCCTCTTCCAGCTCCGGCCGCCGCTTCACGCTGTCGCTTAAATCGCTCAATTGCGCCTCGATCGCGATCCGCTCCTGTTCCGCCTCGGCGCGGTCGGTTTCCAGATCGCGCGCCGAGGCCTGTTCAGCGGCCAGAGCGAGACGGGCGGTTTCAGTGTCCTGCCGGGCGCGCGCGGCCGCGGCTTGCAGGTATTGATTCATCGCCGCCAGCCGCGCCTGCGACGCCCGGCTGACTTCCTCGATCGCCGCCGTCAGCCGCGGATCGCAGGGCAGCATCCGCTGGATCTTCGCGTCCAGGCCCGTGGCCAGAGTCTCCCACTGCGCGGCCGCCTTCGCGGCCCTTTCGGCGAGCCCCGGCGCCGGATTCGCCTCCTGCGCCGGAGCCTTCAGGTTCCACGCGAATCCGGCCAGCAAGATGACAATCAGTTTGCGCAATCTCACTCCGCGCGCGAAGTCTGCGGCGCCGCGTTCTTCACGTATTTATCGAACCACTGAAATTTTTCCCACAAGACGTGCTCAATGGTTTCCTTGGCGCGATATCCGTGGGCTTCATTGGGAAGAAATACCAGCCGCACCGTCCCTCCGTTGCCGCGAATGGCCTGATACATGCGGTCGCTTTGGATCGGGAACGTGCCGGAGTTGTCGTCGGCGGCGCCGTGGATCAGCAGGATCGGGTCCTTGATCTTATCGGCGAAGAAGAACGGCGACATGTTTTCATAGGTCTGCTTGGCTTCCCAGAAGGTGCGCCGCTCGCTTTGGAATCCGAAGGGCGTCAAGGTCCGGTTATACGCGCCCGATTCGGCGATGCCGGCGCGGAAGAAATTGCAGTGCGCCAGAAGATTCGCGGTCATGAACGCGCCGTAGCTGTGCCCGCCCACGCCGATCCGGTTGCGGTCCACCACACCCATGTCGACCACCTTATCGATGGCCGCCTTGGCGTCGGCCACAATCTGATCGACATACGTATTGTTCACCACGTCGATGGTGCCGACCACCGGCATCGCCGCGTTTTCCAAAACCGCGTAGCCGTCCAGCAGGAAGAACAGCTCCGAATAACCGCTGATGGTGGTAAAGCGATTCGGCGAACCTTGAATCTCGCCCGCCGTCGCCGCGTCGTTGTATTCGCGCGGATAGGCCCACATCACCGCCGGCAATCGCGTGCCGGGCTTGTAATCCGGCGGCAGATATAGCTCCATCGACAGCGGCACGCCGTCGGCGCGCTTATAGGTCACCAGTTGCTTGGTGATGCGCCGGATGCGCGGAGCCGGATCGGTGAAATCGGTCAGCGCTTTTTCGCTTCCGCCGGAATGAAGGAAATAATTCGGAGGCTCCGTGGTGCTCTCGCGCCGGGTGATGAACGTTTTGCCCTGATCGTCCAGCACCGCTTCCACCACTTCATATTTATCCGGCGCGCTCTGGAAGATGCGCTCGCTTTTGAGCGTATTTAAATCGAAGCGGTCCAGAAACGGATGGTCGCCCTGCGGAGATGCGCCGTCTCCTTGCAGCAGAATGGTCTCGCCGTTTTGCAGCAGCGTCGAATCTCCGCCGGAGGGGCCGAAAAATCCGCCGCCCCCGCGCCCGGCGCGCTGGATCTTCTCCACCGGCCGGCCGGGATCCTTATAGCGATCCTGCGCGTTGCGGCTCCAGATCAGCTTCGGCTGCGAGCCCGGCTTGGATGGGTCGATCTCAAAAGTACGCAGCAGCCGGGAGATGCGCGCCTGATCCTCCACCAGCGCGAAATCCTTGCCGAATTGAATCCCCGCGAAGCGCTCTTCCGTCTTGAAAACTTCAACAGGCTGGCCTTTGAACGGCGCCTGGATCGCCACGATCCGGTCCCGGTACGGGACCTTTTCCTTCGGATTTCCGCCATCCAGCGCCTCCACCCAGAAAATCGTCGCCGGCTGATTCGCCATCCAGCGAATCTGCCGCGGTCCGGTCTGCACTCCGCCCAGCGGAATGCGCGTCGGCAGCGGCAGGCTTGCGACTTTGTACTCTACCGCGCCGCCCGGCGACCACACCTCCACCTCTTTCGGAAATTCGCGGTACGGATGCAGATACGAGAACGGCCGGTGCTCGCGCGTGATCAAAAGGTGGGAGCCGTCGGGCGACGGGCTGACTTCATCCAGCAGACCCGGCTTGCCGACCGGCGCTGCCGCGCCAGTTTCCGTGTCAACCTTCACCAGTTGGGACGTCGCGTAATACTCGAACAGATCTTCGTCGTGCGGATTTTCGAGCAGATCCTCATAGGTCGCCACGCCGATGGCGTGCCCGTCGGACTCCTGAACGGTCGGCCCCTGTGGAACGCGCGGCTCGCGCGGGGCGGGGCCGCGGTTAGCCGGAACCGTCTTGACGATCAGCGTTTTACTGTCTTGCAGCCACTCGATCGGCTCGCCGATTACGGCGTTGATGCGAACATTTTCGATCTTGTGTGTTTTGCCGGTGGCCGGGTCGCCCAGCCAAAGCTCGATCGGGCCGGCGGCGGTGGTGTTGGTGAAGGCAAACTGCTTGCCGTCCGGCGACCAGCGCAGCGCGCCCGCCCGCGCGCCCGGCGGCAGCGCAACTTTGATTTTCCTTGCTTCGGGCAGCTTGATCAGCGTAATCGACGTGTAATACGGCGCAAGATGCAAGCCGTTGGTGCGCGGATCGATGCGGATGCCGGCCAGCCGCAGCATCGGCGCAGAGACCTCGGCGATCGAGGGGTAGCGCACGCTTTCCAACAACACCGCGTAGGTGCGGGTCGGATTCACCGCAAGCGCCGGCAAGACGGGCGCATTCAGAATGTCCAGGATTTCCTTGGGCGGCTTCTGATAGGTGAGCTGGTCGGCCGGAGCCGGGAGGGCCAGAACAAGCAGAACCAAAAAACGTCGCATAAAGTTCCTCTTTTCGGCGAAAAACTGTGTATTCGCAGCTTATGTAAGAAGGGTGGTCATTGTCAATGCAACAGGCGCAATGCCTCTACACTGTAAGAATCGCATGCCGGCGCGCCTGGTGACGATCTTACTGCTTTTTTCCGCGGTCGCGCGGGGCGGCGACCAGGAGCCCGCCGTCATCCTGGAGCCGGCCGCAGCCGGTGAAGCCGCTATTTTTTTCTGGCCGCGGTCGAGGGCGGGACGATTCCGCTGGCGCGCAGGTAGCCGACGATATTCCCGTAAATCTCGTTGTTATGCACGATCACGTGCAGGAACGCGATCGACATCGCCTGCGATGACGTGACCTTCTGATCCGTCATGCCCTCCATTGCGGCGGCGCAGTAGGCGAAGGAGTCCTTCAGCGCTTTACTCACCTCGTCTTTATTCTTGAGCGGTTCCAGATCCTTGGCGCTCACCGGCGCCTGTTCGCCCTTGAGCGTCGCGCAATCGGCATAGTTGCGCTGCGCGCTGTGCAGCAGCCATTCAGCGAAAGTCATCTGGCCATCGGTTAATTTGAAGCCGTATTTATCGGCGGGCATCGCCTCCGCGCTGGCTTCCAGATTGCGGCGGATCGGATTGAAATAGCGCTGCATCGCCGCGGTGGTGAGCGTCTGGGCCTGAGCGGCGGCCACAAGGAAAAAGGCCAGAAGGGATTTGAGCGTCATGCTTCAAACTATTAGATCACAGCCCTAAATGCCGGATGCCAGGGCCCGATCCGCGGCCTCGACGCCGTGATACTGCGCTTCTTCGAAAATCGAAAATCCGCTCAAATCGGAGTTGGCGAAAAAGATCGGACCGCGATTATCGAAGCCGAGCCGCGACTTCAGAAATCCGGGAACCGGCCGCGACATCGCGTGGCCGATGCGCATGATATCGATTCGCGAAACGCGGCTGCGAAGATCAGGATGAGCGCGCGAAAGATCGTTGAGGATCGCCTCGCGCCAGTACGCCCAGTCCTTTTCGAGCAGCAGCGCACGAGCCTCCGCCGGCGGCCGGTCGCACAAGGACCAGTAAAAGGTCCACACGCTGCGATCGATAAATGTTTTCAGGCTCATATGCAGCGCGTCCACGTAGCCGAGGGCCGGCGAATCGTAAATCACGTTGTCCCAGGCGACATCCTCGGGCGGATGCTCGATGGTCAGGTTCGCGGTGAGCCACGGCGAGTATACGAAATCGACCCGCGGCGCGCCTTCGATCAGATACGGCGCAAGGAACGTTGGGGCGGCGAAGATCACCTTTTCAGCGATGAAATCGGCCTGCTCGGAACGCAAGCGAAGCCGGGTGCCTTCGCGGACGATCGAATAGACCGGAGTATTCACGCGAAGATAGCGCTGAAGCCGTTCGATGAGCCGACGGGCGATCCAGCCGTTGCCTTCCGGCCAGGTAAGCGGACCTTTTTCCTCCGGCTCGCGCGAGGCAAAATAATGAATCCCGGCCCAGGCCGATGTGTCGCGCGCGAGCGCGCCGTAATCGTCGCGGCAGGCGTAGTTGACGTACCAGTTCAGATACGGCGAGGTGAACCCGTTCCGCGCCAGCCACTCCTGCATGGAAACGCGGTCCAGCTCCGATTCGCGCGCGCCGAGCCGCATGGGAATCGTGAATTGGCCGGTGGCGCGAAATTCGCTAATCAACTCCTGAAAGCGGCGGTAATCCTCGCGGTCGCGCGGGGTGGAATCGGCCTCCGGCTCGATTCCTTCCTGCCAGCGGCCGTGAAGGAACAGGCGTTCCTGCGGAGCGAAACAGAGCCGCCGCTCATCCCAGACTCCGTCGCGCAAGACACCCAGGTCCTCGAAGAGTTCGCGAACCAGCGTCGCGCGCGGCCCGGGCACCGGCACGTAATGCGCCGCCCAGGGATAGGCGGTGATCTCGTTTTCGCCCCAGCGCGAGTTGCCGCCGGGCTGCGGCTCCATCTCGAGCAGAACAAAATCGCGAAAATTGCGTTTGAGAAGACGCCAGGCGGCGGAAAGTCCGGCCATACCGCCGCCGACGATCACGATCGGGTATTTTTCCGCGCGCGCCGCCGGTTGAAACCTGGCGTGATCGCGCAGGCGATGCCCAAGCGCGAACGAATCGTTCACAAATCCGCCCGGAATGCGGCGTTCGGCCTTGGCGGTGAGGCCAACCAGAGCGGCGGAAAGGAAGCGGCGGCGAGGGATCATCCGGAAACCTGCACGGTGGATTCACTATCGTACCGGTTTCCGCGGCCTGGTGAATTCTCTTAAGATGAAAGGTGCCCCGCCGCTTCGGCCAGCATTTTCTCTCGAGCAAATCGATTCTGGACCGCATCGCGGATGCAGCTTGCGGCGAAGGCGCGCCGCTGGTGATCGAAATCGGGCCGGGCAAGGGAGCGCTGACGGAGCCGCTTCTGGCTCGCGCGGGCCGCGTGGTGGCCATCGAGGTCGATCCTTACCTGGTCCATTATCTTCAGCAAAAATTTCGCGAACCGATCCATCAGCAACGGCTCGCGGTGATCGAAGGGGATGTTCTCAAGACGGACCTGGCCGCATGGGGACCCGCCATCATCGCCGGGAATCTTCCCTATTACATCACCTCGCCGATTCTCGAAAAGATGTTTTCGCTGGGCGAGAATTGGACCCGAGCGGTGTTTCTGGTTCAGGCCGAAGTCGCCGCGCGATTGGTGTCGGGGCCCGGCAGCCGCGCTTTCGGTTTTTTGAGCGTGCAGGCGCAGCTTTTCGCTCATCTCGAACTGCTGTTTCCGGTGGTGCGCGGCGCGTTTCGCCCGCCGCCGAAAGTTGACAGCGCGGTGGTGCGGTTCACACCGCGCGACGCCGCCGCGGAATTGAGAATTGTGGATCGCGCGGCGTTTCTGCGCTTCGCCTCGATCGCCTTCCGGCAGAAGCGCAAGACGCTGCGCAACAATCTCGCTCCAGTTTACGGCAAGGATCGGATCGATGCAATTCCCGAAGCATCGCGGCGCGCCGAACAATTCACTCTGGCGGAACTGGCCGCGCTCTACCGGGTCCTCGGCGAGCCGCCCTGAGCGTCGGCGGTCGCAGAAATCGCTATAGGTGTTCCGTCGGGAAAGTCACGCAACGGCGGCCGGCCAGCGCCCTTCTGTACCATGATCTGGCCGGGCCTGATCCTGTCCACCGCGCTTACCGTATGCTTCAGCGTGCCCGGGCCGGCACGCGTTCAACGCGCCGGGCATGTTATGCTTTTAGGAAAGTCCATCTTCCTGCGCCCGTAGCTCAGTTGGATAGAGCGTCTGGCTACGAACCAGAAGGTCGGGTGTTCGAATCACTCCGGGCGCACTATGAAAACAAGAGACTACTGAATAGGCTGTTCCGCTGATTCCTTCGACTTCAGGCGAATGGCCGGCTCATGCCGCCTCGGCGGATCGCCAGGCATTGGCGCGTATATTCGCCGATCCGCACAAGCGGCCGCACGTTCCGCCCCTCGTGCGTGCTCGCCCCGACGAAATCGCAGCTCCACACGTGATTGCGGTGAACATCCCACAAAGAAGCGGCGGCCAGCAGGGCGCCACGGCTTTCCTGAAACCAACCCAACTTAGAACGTGAGCTTGCCCGTCAGCACGATCACGCGGCCCGACATGAACGCCCCCTGATCCGATCCGTAAATACTGGTCGGCTGCGTCACCGCCGAGCTGATCAATCCCAGGCCGGAAGTGTAGCTGCCGCCCGGATTGGCCGGATTGAAGTGATTCAGCATGTTGTAGAACTGCGCGCCCACTTGCAGGTTCAGCCGCTCCCGGATCGCGAAGCCCTTCAGGATCTGCATGTCGATGTCGAAGTACCCCGGACCGCGGAAGCTGTCCGGCGAGACGTTGCCGAAGTCGGTCTGCGTCGTGTAGCTGGCGAAGTCGCTCTGCGTCAGACAGGGCGTGTTCACCGCCGCCGCGCCGCAGCTCACGCTCGTCGCGCTCGGCACGACCACATCGGCCATGAACGTATTCCCCGTTGTCGGAGACAGCCGCGACGGAATCCTGCTGTCGGTCACCGTGAACGGCCGCCCCGTGTACGCGAAAAACTTCGCTCCCAGGTTCCAGCCGCCCAGCGCCCCGTTCAGGAAGCGATTGCTCGATTTGAACGGCTCCGTGTACACCAGGTCTGCCGTGAACGCCTGGCGACGATCAATCGGAAGGCTGCCGTAGTTCGCCGCCAGATTGAACGGATTGTACAGCGAGTTCGACGTTCCGTTGGTCAGAACGCCCAAATCATGACTCCAGGTGTAGCCGGCCTGACCCTGAAGTCCGTAGTGGAACGTGTGCCGCAACTGCACCGACAACGCGTCGTAATTCTGGTAGCCATCGTTGTATCCGATCGTCACCGTCTTGAAGCGCGGATCCGGTTCCACCGTCGTCAGGTAGGCGAAGCCGTTCGGATAAGTCTTGGTGCTGCTGATATAAGCGTTGGCGTCCGCGTTGGTCACCAGCAGATCGTATCCGTGGTTGCCCGTGTAGGTCACCGCCAGAACGTCGTGCGTGGTCAACTGCTGCTGCACCTCGAAACTCCACTCGATCTCTTTCGGGGCCAGGTAATTGTTCGGATACTGCGTGTAGTTGAAAACCGAGAACGGAACCTTGCCGAGCGCGGCCTGCAATTGCCCATAGGTGTCCCCCGCGCCGAAGCCGGTGAAGAACGCGTTCGCCGCCGCTCCCGCTGCATAAGCCGCGCTGTTCGGATCGCTCGCCAGACCGATGTTGCCGAACAGCACCGCGGGCGAGAACTTGCCCGGCGCCTGATTGAAGAACGTAGACGCCGTGCTGCCTGAGAACAGGCTCGCGAACAGCCCCACGCCGCCCCGCACCACCGTCTTGCTGTTGCCGAACGGCGACCACGCAAAGCCAAACCGCGGCTCAGGAATGATCGATTCGATATTCGCGAATTCGTTGCGCAGCCCGCTGGTAATCGTCTGATTGTAAGGAACGCTCAGCCCGCCCACATACCCCGGACCGTTGAACGGAGTGTTGATGCGCTGGAAGCAATCGTCGAGACACGACGGATTGCCGTCGCGCTCGAAGCGCAGACCCATCGTCAGCTTCAAATTCTTCGTCACCGCCCACTCATCCTGGGCATAAAATCCCAGCGAATACATCCGGATGTGCGCCGCCTTCCACTTGGGGAAGGACTGCGAGAACTGCGTATTCAAACCGGTCGAATCCACCTTCGCCGTCGCAAAATCCGTGATGTCGTAAATCGTGTAGGTGCCTTCCTGGCTCCCGCTAGCGATGCTCGTGTCGGTGATCTTGTCGTACCGGTAATTCACGCCGAACTTGATGTTGTGCTTGCCCTTGGTCCAGGAGAGATCGTCCACGAACTGCGCCTGGCCCACGTTGCGTCCGTTGGGAAGTCCCGCGCATACTCTGTCGTAGCCGCTGCCCGCGTTGATCGTCGGATCGCCGAACGAAAGAATCTCCGGCATCGCGCTCTGCGCCGCGCTGAAATTCGCCACGCCGAAAATGGCCGTGTACCACATCCCCGAACCGATGAAGTTGTTCACCAGCGTCGGCGAGATGATGTAGGTGTAATTCAACTGGCCCTGATCCGCCGGCTGGCTGCTCTGTGAATTAAACACCGAAGCCACCGGGCTCGGACCCGTCGCCTGAATGCCCCAATCGTAGTTGTAGCGGAGGTTGATCTTCTGCTTGTCGCTGATGTTCCAGTCAGCGCGCGAGGTGAACAGCGACTCGGCATTATATTCCGAGGCCGAGCTGCCCCAGGCGAGCGAGCACGGCGTGTTCACGCCAAAAATTTCTCCGCCCGGCCCCTGCGTCCCGTAGAAAGTTCCGTTCGTTCCGCAGCCGTTTTTCCCGCTATTGTCCTGCAGCGGACCGTTGCCGTTGGTCACCGGCGTCGCCCGGCTCACGCCCGGCGCCGCGTTCCACAAGGCGAACGCCTTTTGATACATTGGCACCGACGCCGCCGGAATCTCACTCAAAATGTAGCTCTGGAGCTGCGGCGACGGGATCGAATTGTCGAACGCCGTCGGCACAATGTAGCGAAGCGATTCGAAATCCACAAAGAAAAACAGCTTGTTCTTCTTGATCGGTCCGCCCAGCGATCCGCCCGGATAATTCGCCACCGCCTTCGACTTCGGCACGCCCTCGGAATTGAAGAAGAACGGCTGCGCGTTCAACCCGTCGGAATTGTACTGATACATCACGTTTCCGTGAAACGCGTTGGTGCCCGTCTTGCCGACGTAGTTCACCTGCGCGCCCGCCATGCGCCCGAACTGCGCGCTATATGCGTTCAACACCACCGACGCTTCCGCCACTTCGTTCTGCCCCAGCAGATTGTTGCTCGCGCCCGAGTTGTTGATGTTCAGATACGGGTCCATATCATCGGCGCCGTTCAGCGTGTACAACACCGAAGCTCCCGAAATTCCGTTCACTACCACGTTCGCGCCGCCCGATCCACCCACGCTTCCGCCCATCAGCACGCCCGGCACCGTCATCGAAACCGTGGTCAGGTCGCCGCCGTTGAACGGCAGGTTGGAAACCTGTGTCGTGCCGAAGCTGCTGGTGAGGTTCGCATTCTCGGTCTGCACTGCGCTCGCCTCCGCCGATACTTCCACGGTTTGCTGCGTGGATTGAACCCGCATCACCAGGTTCACCGCCTGCTCCTGGCTGAGCAGCAACGTGAACTTCTCTACCGCCGATTGCATCCCGCTCGCCGTCGCCGTGATCGTATAATCGCCGGGCTTCATCAGCGGAAAACGATAAGCACCCTGACCGTTCGTCTGAGTGGTTCGAGTTTCATTGGTATCGACCGACTTGATCGTAACGGTCGCGCCAGGAACCACCGCGCCCGATGGATCGCTGACAGTTCCCGTAACATCGGCCGTCGTCATCGTCTGCGCCCCAACCGCGCCGGCGAGAATCCAAACCAGTGCACCTAAATGTACTGATCTGAAAAAAGGAGACATAAGTTGCCCTCCCCAACTGCGTGAAACGTTTTTTCAGAGCAAAATTACAAGCGCAGTAGTATATCACGCTGTCAAGGAGGGTGAGGTGGACCCATCGGTTGGACAAAAAAACGAGCGTCCTTAGATGGAGGAGCGGGTTAAAGTGGAGGCGGTTTTTAGGGCCGCCGTCCACACCGGGCTTAGCGCGGCGCTCGGGTCGCATCCCTGCGTTGCCCTATCCTCCTATCAAGCATTTCGATTGTACGGCAGATGCCGATTTCGGTAAAGCGAAAAGCATCCATTCTGGAAAAACAAAAGCGGTAAATCCCGGGG
>Ga0209061_1001124_pt1 | contig 48803 bp, 44 predicted proteins | sample Coa_R1_10_FD_187157 | JGI IMG/M metagenome (GOLD analysis project Ga0209061, IMG submission 187157) | Surface soil microbial communities from Centralia Pennsylvania, which are recovering from an underground coalmine fire - Coalmine... | ecosystem: Environmental > Terrestrial > Soil >...
GGCCTCATCCAGGCCGGCGAACAGCGCCGGCGCCTGCGCCACGAACACGTCCACGACCTGCGGGTCGAACTGGGTCCCGCGCCGCTGCATGGCCACCGCGACCGCGGCATCGGTGCCACCCGCCCGCTGGAACACCTCCACCACGTCCGCCAGCGTGACCAGCCGGGAGGTGAGCAGGATCTGGTCGCCCCGAAGGCCCTTCGGCACTCCCTTGCCGTCCCAGCGCTCGAAGGTCTGTTCCACGCTGTCGCGCACCCGCTGCGCCAGCCCGAGCCGCGCGGCCAGGCTGTCCGCGGCGCGCCAGTGGTTGTCGAGCATGGCCGCCGCGGCCTTCCTGCCGTCGGCGGCGAACGCGACCCCGAGCTTGGCCCGCTCTGCCGCGGTCCTGCCCGCGCCGAGGTGCCGGAGCATGAACAGCGGCCCCGACAGGGCGCTGTGGAAATCGACCCGGCGGAAGTCGGTCTTGAGCACGGTGTCGTCGCCGAACCACTTCGCCTGCTCGTAGGCGTCCACGTGGCAGCCCACCCAGGCGAGCAGGGCCGCGTAGTACACAACCTGCCGGTCGGCCTCGTCCAGGCTGAGCTGCTGTGCTAGCCGCAGTGAGATCAGGCACTGCCGCAGGATGTGCTCCATCGGCTGTCCCATGCCCAGATCGGCCGCCAGGGAAAGCACCGCAAGCAGCTCGGCCAGCCGGATGCCCGGCCGGGCCGGAGCGTCCACCATTCGCTGAGTATACGGGCGTCAAGGGGCGAGGCAGCCCCCTCAGGCCGACGCTGTGCGGCTATCGCAGGTCGCGGCCGCCAGCGCCTACGGGACGTCCCTCATGGCGTTCCTCCGGCTCGCGCTGGCCGGCACCGCGCCCCTGGATGACGACCTCTGAGGACCGAGCCTTACCGGTACGTCCGTATTGCCCGCCGCCGTAGGGCGCCGGCCCCGGGAAGCGCAGAGGGACAGGCCGTCCGCAGACGCCCGCTTCCGTTCGGGATAACATCCAAATCATTCCGAACGGATGCGTGTTTCACCTGCTGCCCGGGAGGTGCCTCCGGGCCGCCCGGCCGCGCCCTCGCCGTCGTGAATGAACAACATTGAATGTGCTGGAAAGTGCGGCCGGTACGCTAGTTTCATATGCCCGCTGCCCCCGCTCTCCCGCCCGGGCTGCCGGCTTTCAGCGATTTGCGCGTGGCTTTCCCCGGTAACCGGGAGATCGCAGGGGATCTCTGGCCGGAATCCGCGGCGGGCCGGCCGCCGGCGGCCGGTGATGCGGCGGAGCGGTTCGCCGATATCGAATGGGCGCCGCGGGTCCTGGGGGATGGGCGCCCGCGGCAGACCCCGCCGGCCCGGGGGGCCCTGGGATGATCGAGAAAATCCTGTCCGCGGGGGTGGCATGCGCGGAGGCGTTCGGGGACCCGGCGGATGTGGCGCTGTTCCCGGAAGAGGAGGCGCTGGTGGCCAGGGCGGTGGATAAGCGCCGCCGGGAATTCGCGACGGCCAGAGGCTGCGCGCGCCGCGCGCTGGCGGCCCTGGGCGTGGCGGCCGCGCCCATCCTGCCGGGTGAGCGGGGCGCCCCGCAGTGGCCGCCGGGCATTGTCGGCAGCATCACGCATTGTGCCGGGTACCGCGCCGCCGCGGTCGCGCGCGCCCGCGACATGCTTACCGTCGGGCTGGATGCGGAGCCGGACGAAGCCCTGCCCGATGGCGTGCTGGGTGTGATCTCGCTGCCGGGCGAGCGTGCCCGGCTGCGCGACCTGGCGGTCGCGGCTCCGGGCACCTGCTGGGACCGGCTGCTGTTCAGCGCCAAGGAAACGGTGTACAAGGCGTGGTTCCCGCTGACCCGGCGCTGGCTCGGCTTCGAGGACGCGGACATCACCATCAACACCGCGGACGGCACCTTCGAGGTTCGGCTGCTGGTCGCGGCTCCCACGGCCGCCGGCGCCCCGCTGACCGGCTTCACCGGCCGCTGGCTGGCCTGCGGCGGGCTGATCCTGACGGCGATCGCGGTGCCAGCCTGGTCGCCCAGTGCCGAGATCACGTAACCAGGTGCGGCCCGGATACCGGCGGCACCTGCATAGTCTGCGGCACCGCGGTGAGCGTCTCGATCGATCAGGGCGCTGACCCCCTGACCGGCATCCGCGGCACGGCCATGTCGCGGCTGACGGCGGGGTGGCGACGGCCGATACTGGTGGCGTGCGGCAGGTGCTGTGCCCGGTGCTGGTGGGGCGGGCCGATGAGGCCCGCCGCATTGAGGCTGCCCTGGCCGAAGCCGGTGCGGGGAACGGCGGCGCGGTGCTGGTCACCGGGGAGGCCGGCATCGGCAAGTCGCGGCTGGCCCGCACGGCGGCACAGGCTGCCGGCGCCCTGGGGTTCACCGTGCTGACGGGGCGGGCGGTGGCCGGCGATGTGCCGACGCCGTTCCGGCCGTTCGCCGAGGCACTGGCATCGGCGGCGCGGGCCGGCCGCCTGCCGGACAGCGAGGAGCTTGACCCGTTCCGGCCCGCGCTGAGCCGGCTGATTCCCGGGTGGCGGCAGCCAGGTCAGGCGGCCGGTGATGACTCGCTGGTGTTCCTGGGGGAGGCGGTGCTGCGGCTGCTGCGCGCTGTTTCACCCGACGCCGGCTGTCTGCTGATTCTGGAGGACCTGCACTGGGCCGACCGGGAGACGCTCGCGCTGGTGGAGTACCTGGCCGACAACGTGACATCGGAACGGGTGCTGTGCCTGGGCACCTTGCGCGATGAGGACGGCGCGACGGCGGCTGAGCTCGCGGCGACGCTTGCAGCACGCGGTTCCGCGGCCGTGCTGCCGCTGGGCCGGCTGGGCCCGGCGGATACGGCCCGCATGGCGCAGGCATGTGTCGGTGCTGCCGAACTGCCCGACGCGGTCCAGTCACTGGTCGCCCAGCGGGCCGAGGGCCTGCCGTTCCTGGTCGAGGAGGTCCTGGCTGGCCTGATCGGCGACGGGTCGCTGGTCGAGCGGGACGGCCGCTGGGACGCGGCCGTCGTGAGCGGGACGCCGGTGCCGGCCACGTTCGCCGACGCGGTGCGCCGCAGGCTGGGCGGGCTGGACGCGGACTCCCGCCGGGTCATCGGCGCCGCGGCGGTCTTGGGCCGCCGGTTCGACTGGGCGGTGCTTGGCCCGGCTACCGGCCTGCCGGACGACGCGGTCGTGGCCGCGCTGCGGCACGGGGTCAGCCTGCAGGTTGTCGTCGCCGATGGCGACGGCTTCCGGTTCCGCCACGCGCTCACCCACGAGGCCGTGCTCGCCGGGCTGCTGCCGCCGGAGCGGGCGGGCCTGGCCGGCCGGGCGCTTGCCGCCATTGAGGCGGCACATCCGGGCCTGCCGGGGTCATGGTGCATGCTGGCCGCCGAGCTGGCCGTCCGGGCGGGCGACACGGCGCGGGCCGGCGCGCTGCTGCTGGAGGCGGGCCGGCGTGACCTGGCAGTGGGCGCGCTGGCCAGCGCGGAGCACACGCTGATCCGGGCCCGCGAGCTGGCCGGCCCTGGCGACCCGGTGCGGTGCGGCCCGGTGGACGAGGCGCTGACTGAGGTCTTCGCGCTGTCAGGGCAGGTGGACCGTGCGATCGAGACGGGCCGTATGCTGCTGGCCCGGCTGGGCGGCCGGACCGGCCCGTTCCGGACGGGCCAGCTGCACCTGGGGATCGCCCGGGCGGCGATCGCCGGGGCACGCTGGGCGGACGCTGCCGCCAGCATCGAGATCGCCCGCGGGTCGGCCGGGGTCGAGGCAGCCCAGCTGGACGCGTGCGCGGCGCAGGCCGCAATCGGCCGTGGTCACCTGGCCGAAGCGGACAAGCTGGCGCGATCCGCGCTGGCCGCAGCCGAGGACAGCGGGCTGGCGGAGGCGGCCTGCGAGGCGCTGGAGGTCATCGGCCGGGTCGCGCGGCAACGTGACCTGGACGCTGCCGAACGGGTGTTCGCCCAGGCCCTGACGGTGGCCACGGCGCACGGGCTGAGGCTGTGGCAGGCGCGGGCGCTGCACGAGCTTGGCACCATCGACCAGCTTCGCACCGAGAGCGTGGACCGGCTGGAGCAGGCGCGGGACCTGGCCATGGCCCAGGGTGCGCTGGCGCTGACCGCCACGCTGGACTTGCAGATCGCGGCCGGGCTGAACAAGCAGTTCCGGGCCGGCGAGGCGCTGGAAGCGGCCCGGCGGTGCGAGCAGGCGTCCCGCCGGTTCCGGCTGGCCACGCTGCCGATGGCGCTGATCTTCCAGGCCACCGCGCACGCCATCCGCGGGGAGAAACAAGCCATGGACGCCCGGATCAGCGAGGCTATCGCGTTGGCTCCGGATGACCCGGACGTGCTGGGCTGCTCGTGGGGGCACTGCCGGGCCACGCTTTCGCTGCTGGCCGAGGACCTAAAGGAGGCGCACGCGCAGATGACGACCGGGGCCGGCTTCCTGCTGAGTTCCCCGGCGACGATCGCGCCGCCGTTCCTGGGGGTATGGCCGCTGCTGGGCGCCTTGCTGGACCGGGAGGCAGAATCGGCCGCGGCCCGGGTCCGGGCCGCCCAGGGTACCCGGCACCTGGTGGTCGGCTCGCTGCTCGGATACGCCGATGCGATCCGGGCGGGCCGCCGGGGCAGGCGCGACGATGCGCGCGCCCTGTTCGGCGCCGCGGATGCCCAGATGGGGCCGCTGGTGGCCTGGTACCGGCACTACGCCCGCCGGGTCTGCGCGCAGGCCGCGCTGGCCGACGGGTGGGGCGAGCCGGTCGCCTGGTTGCGGGAGTCCGCGGATTACTTCGCCGCCCGCGGCGATGACAAGGTGGCGGCGGCGTGCCGGAGCCTGCTGCGCCGGGCAGGGGCGCCGGTGCCGCGGCGGCGCGCCGGGGGCGCGCGGGTGCCGGGGCGGCTGCTCGCGCTGGGGGTGACGGAGCGAGAGGCTGAGGTGCTGCGGCTCGCCGCCCGGGGCCTGGGCAACCGGGAGATCGCCGAGCGCATGTTCCTGTCGCCGCGCACCGTGGAAAAGCACGTGGAGCGGCTGCTCGCCAAGACCGGCCTGCGCCGGGATCAGCTGGCTACGTATTGGGCCGGCCTGGATACGTGACCGGCGCCGCGCAACTTACGGGCGGCGTACCGATGTGACGGCCGGCAGCCGCGAGGCACGATGCGGGCATGCGGGGCATCACGCCCCGGCCGCACCGCAGGAGGCACGTCCGTGGTCGTCCCCTTCAGCCTCGTGTTTGAGACGGGTCTGTGATGACCGAGCTCGCCATGCCCGGCCCGGGAAACCAGGCAGCGGCCGCCATCACCAGGGCCCCGGGCCGGCCCGGGGCCCGGCTGGCCTGCCAGGTGACCGGCGGGGGGCCTGCCGTGGTGCTGGTGCACGGCTTCGGGCTGGACATGCGCATGTGGGAGCGGCAGACAGAGCACCTGGCCGCGCGGTACCAGGTGATCAGGTACGACTGCCGGGGCTTCGGCAGCTCAGGCCCGTTCGATCCCGCTGCCGCCTGTGCCCACGCCGGTGACCTGCTCGCACTGCTCGATCACCTCGGCGTCGGGCAGGCAGTGCCGGGCGGGTTGTCGTCCGGCGGCCGGACGGCCCGGCTGGCGCATCCCCTGTTCGCCGCGGCCCGGGGCCGGCCTGAGGTGAGCGAGGAGCTGGCGGCCATGGTGGCTGCCTACCCGGGCCAGCGCTGCATCGGCCACGACCCGCATGAGCAGGCCGGGCCGCGGCCGGCCGACGTGCTGGAGAAGCTGGCCATGCCGGTGCTGGTGATGGCGGGTGAGCACGACGTGCCCGGTTTCCGTGAGATGTCAGCGGCGCTGGCCCGCCGCATTCCCGGTGCCCGGTACCACGTCGTGGCGGGCGCCGGTCACATGGTCACCATAGAGCGGGCGGCGGCGGTCAGCGAGGTGCTGACCCGGTTCCCCGGCGAACTCCCGCCGCTCGCGGCGGCCCAGTCCGGCCCCGGGGAGGCGCGATGGAGCCGGTGAAGGTGGCGGCCGTGCAAGCCGCCCCGGTGCTGGCGGACCGGGACGCGACGATCACCAAGGTGATCGCTCTCGCTGAGACGGCCGCGGCCGAGGGCGCCCGGCTGGTGGCATTTCCCGAGGCATTCGTGCCCGGCTACCCGGACTGGGTGTGGCGCACCCGCCCGTGGGACGCCACCGCCACCGCGCTGTATTCCCGGCTGCTCGACCAGGCCGTGGTCGTCGGCTCTCCGGCCACCGAGCTGCTGGCCGACACCGCCCGGCGGCTGGGGATCTGGCTGTGCACGGGCGCCGACGAACGGGACGAGAACGGCGCCACCTTGTACAACACGCTGCTGTGCTTCGCCCCGGACGGCACGCTGGCCGCCCGGCACCGCAAGCTGGTGCCGACCGGCGCCGAGCGGCTGGTGTGGGGAGCCGGCGACGGGTCCACGCTGACCGTCACCGACACCGGGTTCGGCCGGCTCGGCGGGCTGATCTGCTGGGAGAACTACATGCCGCTGGCCCGGGCCGCGCTGTACGCCCAGGGCGTCGACATCTACCTGGCGCCTACCTGGGACAACTCCGACGTCTGGGTGCCGACCCTGCGGCACATCGCCAAGGAGGGCCGCTGCTACGTGATCGGCGTCACCGCCTGCATCCGCGCCACCGACCTCCCCGGCGGCCTGCCAGGACGCGCCGACCTTTATGGCGGGCCGGAGGACTGGCTGTCCCGCGGCAATACCGCGATCGCCGGCCCGGCCGGGGAAATACTCGCTGGCCCGCTGACCGGGGAGGACGGCATCGTCTACGCCGAGATCGACGCCAGCGAGGCCAGGACGGCCCGCCAGCAGTTCGACCCGGCCGGCCACTACAGCCGCAGCGACATCCTGGCGCTGACCGTCGACACCACGCCCCGCACCGCCGCGTCGTTCCGCCGCGATGACACCGGCCAGCCGGCCTCCCGGCACGCCGAGGCGAGGTGACGGCGATGACCACGCTCCGGGCGGCCGCCGTGCAGGCCAGCTACGTGCTGATGAACCGCGACGCGACCATCGGCCGGGTCGCAGGGCTCACCGCGGACGCCGCGGGCCCGGGCGCGGAGCTGGTGGTGTTCCCCGAGGTGTTCGTGCCCGGCACGCCGATCTGGACCGACACGCAACCGATCTGGGACGGTGACGAGGACTGGTTCGCCCTGCTGGCCGACAACGCGGTCGTCGTGCCGAGCGCCGCCAGCGAGCGTCTTGGCGCTATCGCCGCTGAGCACCGGGTCTGGCTGGCCGTCGGTGTCGAGGAACGGGAGCAGCACGGCGCGACGATCTACAACACGGTGCTGTACTTCTCGCCCGGCGGGGACCTGGTCGGCCGTCATCGCAAGCTGGTGCCGACCGGTGCCGAGCGGACCGTGTGGGGGATGGGCGACGGGTCCACCCTGCCGGTCATCGACACTGGCACGGCGCGGATCGGCGGGCTGATCTGCTGGGAGAACTACATGCCGCTGGCCAGGTTCCACATGTACGCGCAGGGCATCGACGTATGGCTTGCCCCCACCCTGGCCACCGGCGAGGCCTGGATCGCCACCATGCGCACCTGGCCAGGGAGAACCGGATGTTCGTCATCGGAGTCAACCCGGTGCTGCCCGCCGGCCAGGTCCCGGCCGGCTTCCCGGCCCGCGACCGGCTGCTCCCGGCCGCGTACCTGCAGGCCAACGGCTCCTGGCTGGAGGAAGGCAACACGGTCATCGTCGCCCCGGACGGCACCGTGCTCGCCGGCCCGGTCCGCCAGCGCGAGGAGACGCTGGTTGCCGGCCGTGGCCTGCGGCAGGCCGCCGTCGGCCGCCGTCACCTGGACCCTGCCGGGCACCTTCCGGCCGGGCGCGGGCACCTCGCCGCGCCCGGCCGTCACCCAGGCAGTGATCGGAGGCACCGATGGATACCGCGCCAGTGACGAACCCGCCGACAGCGACCTGCGACAGCATGCGGGTTGGTGCCGCCTGGCTGGAGGCGCGCCTGCCCGATCCTGCGGTACGGGTCGTCGAAGTCGACGTGAGCCGCGCCGCCTGCGACGGCTGGCACATCGGCGGGGCCGTGCTATGGAACATCTGCGCCGACCTCAAGGACGGCGGCTACCGCCTGGCCGACCCGGCAGCGGCGGGGCGGCTGCTCGCCCGGCCGGGGATCGGCCCAGACACGACTGTCGTGTTCTACGGCTACGAGGCTGCGATGGGTTTGCGGCTGATGAAGCTCTTCGGCCACGCCGACGCCAGGATCGCGCGTGCCAGCACCGCCTGGCTCGTCCTGGCTCACCCGCCCGGACGCGGCAACGTCCGCGTCTACGACGGGTCATGGGCGGCCTGCCCGATGCCCCGGTGGACACGGCCTGACGCAACAGGCACGGCCCGCCATCACCCAGAAGGAACGGAGGAAGCGACATGGCAGCACTCATCCGCAAGAGCCTCGACTCGCCCGAGGAAGTCCGCAGGTTCGAGGCGGGCAGCGGCCACCTGGAGCTGGTGAACCTGGACGCCGGACCGGTCGGCCGCGCCACCTTCCAGCCCGGGTGGCGCTGGTCCCTGCACGTCAAGCCGATCGCCAAGACCGACAGCTGCCAGGCCGCCCACACCGGCTACTTCGTGTCCGGCCGGATGAAGGTGGTCACCGACGACGGCGAGGAGATGGAATACGGCCCCGGCGACTTCGCCATCATGGCGCCGGGGCACGACGCCTGGACCGTCGGCGACGAGCCGTGCGTGGTCATCGACTGGCAGGGCTACGCCGACTACGCCAAGCCATAGACCAGACCGCTGGTGGCGCCATCAGCCAACGCGGCCATGCCCGGCCCGGTGTGGCAGCATCCACCCAGTGCACGGCCTGGGCGGCCTCGGCAGCGCGAACGAGGTCCAGCGGGGGCCGGGGCAGCAGATGCCCCGGCCCCCGCGTTCTGGGGTCAATGCCCCGGGCAGCGGAGGAGGATGGCGCGGTGGCGCCGGAGGTGTCCGCTCGCGCGAAAGTCGGGGATGAGCTTCCCCCCGTTCCCGGGCACCCGACCTAATAAGAGTTAACGGGTGGGTTTCCCCTCCCAGCGTGGAGAGATCCTCTTAGGCGGGTTATGTGGGTTCAGTTAGTCCCGGGTGAGGCAGACGAGGAGCAGCGTGCGGGCGGCGATGGTTGCTGCGGTCCTGGTGAGCAGGCCCCAGAAGGTGTGAGCGCCGTGCCTGGCCAGTTCCATGTGGCCGGTGATCTCGCTGAAGGTCGTCTCGATCCGGTTGCGCCATTCGGCGATCACTTTCAGCAGGCCGGAGGGCATGGCGGCGCGCTGTTTCCTGCCCGGCGGGACGAGGACGGCGGTGCCGCGGGCGGCCTGGGCGGCGGCGAAGGCCCGGCCGCTGAAGCCCTTGTCCGCCAGCAGGTCGCGCGGGGCCGGGCCGGCTTCCAGCAGGTCCGCGGCGGTCTCGCGCTCGTTCACCGCGGCGGGCACGATGGCCCAGGCGCGGACGATCCGGCTGCCCAGGTCGGTTTTCACGGCGAGCCGCAAGCCGTAGAACCACTCGGCGCGGGCGGCGTCGCGGCCGAACCGGGCGGCCAGGTCGTTGCCCGGGCCGGTCCGCTGGTCCGGGCCGCGGACGCGGGACGGGTGCTTCACCGGCAGCGCGCTGGTGTCCGCCTGCTGGCAGCCGTCCTCGGGCAGCCGGCCAGCGAGGGCGGCCCTGAGCTGCTCGAACGCCCCCCACAGCCAGCGGGTCCGCCGGCTGGCCCCGCTCTGGCACGGCAGCACGGGGAACAGGTGGCCCCAGTCCCGGGAGACCTCGGCCAGGAACCCGGCCTCGCTGCGCCGCCCGAGCAGGTGCCTGACCTCGGCGATCGCCAGCAGCTCGGCATCGGTGCAGGCCGGGGCAGGCCCCGGGCGGCGCGGGATCCGGATCGCCCCGGCCCGGATCAGGTCATGAACCAGCACGTAGACGTAGACGAACAGCTCTTCAGTTGGCAGCATGGGGAAACGGCCTCTGCGGACAAGGGACTTAGACAATCACTTGTCTTCCGCAGGGGCCGTCCCATGTTCAAGCCGACACGCCGGGATCAACCCACATAACCCGCCTGAGGGCTGTCCCCCGGGCTTCACACCCGGCTGGGCAGGACCCAGCCACGCATGCCGGGGCGAGAACAGGCCTCAGGCACTGGCCTGGAATAACGCCGCCGCCATCAGCGACCTCCTCCGGCGCATTCACTCACCACGAGCGACCTCACGTCGCAACGCACCTGCCAGGTGCCCTCCCGGCCGGGTAAACAGAAGCTTGAGCAGCTCCCATCATCCCAGGCCAGAGGGCACCTTTTCGCTAAAACGCCGACAAACCCGGGGATTTCGCCGGTGGACCCAGGCTCAGGCGCTGCCCACTGGTCCAAGCGGGAGCTGGGCCCGCCAGGTGGGGCCGGCGCCACGCCGGAGATGGGTCGGCCTGCCTGCCCGAACGCCGCCGCAGGCGGCCAGCACGCCCTCGTGGCCGGGTCCGTTCCCGTCAGCCGAGTTCGTTGACGGTCACGTCGATGCAGACGTCGCCGGCCAGCGTGTTCGAGACGTAGCAGACGCGGCTCGCGTCGCGCAGGATCGCCGCCGCCTCCCCGAGGGGGAAATCGGCGCAGACGGCCAGCCGGATCCTGTTGAATCTCAGCTGTTCGTATGAGCCGGTCGCCGTGACCTGGATATTTCCCAGCCGCACGTCGCGACGCTCGGCCGCCCACCGCAGGGCCAGCGTGTAACAGGAGGCTAGGGCGGCCAGCAGCAGCTCAGTCGGGGTAGGTCCCTGGTCCGTGCCGCCGTCATCCTCGGGTTCATCGACGGTGATCTGATGGTCCCGGACGGTTACCCGCGCCGCGTAGCCGTGCGTCGATGTCGAGACCACGTCCGCGGATACTCTGCTGCGGCTCACTGCGGGGCGCCTCCAATAGACCTCCAATAGACAATGACCGTCCCGCCTGGCTAAGCCGACCGGGAGCATGGATGAATGGCTTCCGCCGCGCCCCGCATCGGCTCAGCAGGCGGTTAGCGCTCAGCCGTAGAGGCGCTCGAAATTGTCGTGGAACACCATCTCGGTGAGCTGCCTGTCACCCAGGGCGTCCATCATCCGGTAGTACTCGCCGGCGAAATCGCCCCACGGCTGGTCGGTGGCGAAAAGGACGCGGTCGCCGCCGATGCCCCGGCGGTCGATCTCGGCGGCGAGCCAGTGCGGAGCGAATCCGACAGCCCAGGTCAGGTCGGTGTAAACCTGCTTTCCCGCGCTGACCCAGTCGAAGAACCGGCCTCCGATCAGCTTGATGTGGCCGCTCACGCCGCCGCCGAAGTGCACTAGGTGGATCTTGTTCGCATCCCCGTAACGCTCGACTAGCTGGCCGACCTTGTCGATGTCGGAGGCGGCGCCCGGCGAGGTATGCACGTGCACGACTAGGTCATGCTGCCTGGCGGCGGCGAAGACCTTGTCGAGCTGGGCCTGGCATGCCTCGTCCTCGACCGACCCGCCGAGCAGGAAGCTGATCTTCAGTGCCTTCACCCCGGGCTCTCCGGCCAGTTTCAGCGCCGCCTCGGTCAGGTCGGCGTCCTGCGGACGCGGGGAGGTCCAGATGGCGGCGCTCAGCCGGTCGCTGGCCGCGGCGGCCTCAAGCACCAGTTCGTTGAGCTTGAACGAGTGCTCGGCCTGCGGCACGCCGTAGTTCGGGATCACGAGAGCACGCTCGGTGCCCTCGGCGTCGAGGTCGGCGAGCAGCTGGGCCACCGTTGCCCTGGCGTTGATGTCCGGGTTGACCGGCGGCCCCCCGTAGAACGGGAAGGCCGGCAGCACGCCCAGGTGCCTGTGGGCGTCGATATGGCGTGACGGCTTGGTGCCGGCCATCAGACGGTCCACGTGTTGAGCTGGAAGTGTCCTTCTTTCCAGGCGGTGAGGGCACTGTCGAGCACGTCTAGGGGGTTGAACGCCTTGACGCCGGGGATCAGGTCGTCCTCACGCATGCCGTACAGCGCGCCCATGGCGAACCGGCAGGCATAGATGGTCGCCCCCTCCTTGAGGAGGGTCTTGATCTGGCGGTTGACGGCGAGGTTGCCCGGGAAGCCCTCGGTGCCGACCGAAGGGAAGCCGCGGGTGTTGGAGGCCAGCAGGACCCCCGGGCCGTACAGCACGATGGTGACCTTGAAGCCCTTGCGCAGCAGCCGGGTCGCGGTCATCAGGTTGACCAGCGACACCGAACCCTCGAACGGCACCGAGTGGATGAAGACCGTCGCCTTCTGCCCGTCCTCGGCCTGGATGTCGGGGAACACCTTCTCACTGGTGTCGTAGAGGAAGTCTCCCTCTTGCGCCGGGGCGATGGTGTTGGTCTTGGTGGACATGGGGTCTCCTCAGCGATGAGTGGGTGAGTGACTGATCGGGCCGGCGCGAGTCCGGGATGGCGCCCGTCACACGACAGGCCCGCGAAGCGGCGGCTCGGCTGGCCATCGCTTGCGGTGACTGCCTGGCATGCGGGCGATCGCGGCATCGCGCACGCTTTTCGGTAGGTGGTGGAACACGGGGACGTACACCCGCCGCCAGAAGATCTCGGCCCCGCGCGGCGGCGCAGGCCGCCGCGCGCCCAGCTTCCGGCCGATACGGTCCTGTGCGTCGACCATCAGATGGTGCTCGGAGGTCCGGCGGACCCATTGGAAGAAGGAGGCCATCGGGATCAGGACCTTGCCTTCGCGATGTTGGCCAGCGTCTGCTGGGCGGCAAGGGCGATCGGCTCGTTGAGTGCCCCGATCGCCGGACTGTAGACGTTCTCCATGGTGGCGAGGTCTTCCACCGTGATGCCCTTGCGCACGCACATGGCCAGGAAGTCAGCGCGCTCCTTGATTCCCTCGCCGCCGACAAGCTGGGCGCCTATCAGCCGCAGGCTCTTCGGGTCGGCGAGGAGCTTGACCGTCACCGGCTTGACGTCGGGGTAGTACCGGGCACGGGAGATGCCGGTCGCGACGCCGGCGACGTAATCGATGCCGAGCGCGGTGGCGAGGGTCTCGCTGAACGACACGCCGCCGAGCATCGACTTCCCGGCGACCATGCCCCACGGCACGTACACCGGGCGGTAGTCGCGGACGCCGCCCGCCGCGCGCACGCCCGCCACCTTGCCCTGGGCGTAGGCGTGGCTGCCGGACAGTCCCTGGATCGGCACGTTCGACACCCCGTGCGGGATCTCCACGACATCGCCACAGGCGAACACGTCCGGAGCGGAGGTCCGCATGCCGGCGTCCACGATGATGCCGCCGGACATGCCCAGCTTGATCCCCGCTGCCTTGGCCAGTGCCGTGTTGGCCACCTTGTGGGTGGCGACCACCGCGAGGTCGGCGGCGATCTCGCCGTCGGAGGTGGCAACGCCGCGCAGTCGTCCGTCCGAGTCGCGGAGGATCGCCTCGAGCTTGGTGCTGTAGTGCAGGTGCACGCCCATCTCGCGCCAGGCGTCCTCGACCGGCTTGATGATGTCCGGGTCGGTAGCCATGGACATCGCCCACGCCGCGGAGTCCACCAGATGGGTCTCGATGCCGCGGTGAGCCAGGGCGGTGACCATCTCCGTGCCAAGCGGCCCTCCCTCGACCACCACCGCGCTCCTCGCGGTGTCAAGGACCTTGTCCCACTCCATGGCCTCGCGGATGTTCTTGACGTAGTACAGCCCGGACGGGTTATCAGCCCCGGGCACGCCCAGGCTCGCGTACTCGAAGCCGGTGGCCAGCACCAGGGAGTCGTAACCGAGCACCTCGCCGGTGTCGAGCGTCACGGTCTTGGCCCCGGTGTCCAGCGCGGTCGCGGTGGTCTCGTAGCGAATGTCAAGCCCCTGGTCGACGTAGTGCTGCTTGGTGGCCATGAACAGCTTGTCGAAGTCGGAGATCTCGCGACCGTGGACGTACGGGATGCCGCACGGACTGTAGGCAGCGTCCTGGAAGCTGGTCACCAGCGTGACCTTGGCACTCGGATCGGTGCCCAGAGCAGCCCCTGCCGCGCCCATCCCGGCAGCTCCGCCGCCGACAACTATGATTCGCCTTGCCATGTCGTACCTCGCTGCAGCCGGAGCCACTTCGTTTCTGATCGGCAACGTTAGTTTCCTATCATTGACGAGCATTGCCCGCCCGTCAACCATGCAGGTACCCTTCTCTCCGACTTTGGTGGCCTAGATGAGTGATGAGCTGCACAAGGTAGTCTCGGGCATCGGCCCGAAGATCAAGGCGCTGCGTGCCGAGAGCGGTCTGTCCCTGCAGGCGGTCGCCACCAAAGCGGACGTCTCCGCGGCGACGATCCACAAGATCGAGCAGGGGGACATGGTGCCGACCATCACCACCCTGCTGAAGATCGCGGTCGCGTTGCAGCGGCCGATCGCCTACTTCGTCGAGGAGCCGGAGCACGCCCCCCCGACCTCGGTGATCAGGTCAGACGCGCGCCCGGACATCTACACCTCGCACCGCGGGATCCATCTGGCCGGGATCACCGGCGCCTACGGCGAGTTCATGGTGGCGGCCGCCGTCGCGACGGTGCAACCGCACGCGAACAGCGGGACCAAGCCGATGTCGCATGGCGGCGAGGAACTGGTGTACGTGCTGTCCGGCAGCCTTGAGTTCACCATCAGCGGCAAGCTGCACGTCCTGAAACCCGGTGACTCGCTCCACTTCCGCACCCAGCAGCCGCACTCGTGGCGCAACCCCGACGATGCGGTGACCACGGCCATCTGGATGGCGTTGCGTATGGACTGACCGGTGGATTGAATCGCCGGGCGCCCGCGGCGCCGCCGCTAACGCCGGCCGCCCGGTCGCGGTGGCCGCCCAGACCGCGGCCAGGATCCAGCGCGGCCCGCAGACCCAGGCTCCGGCCGCGGGCGGCGCGCCGGACGTCGGCTTGGCCAAGAGCCGCCCGGCCACCTCCAGACGGACGCGCACGTCGGCGAAGCCGGGCCGGTAAGTCCCGCCGTGGGCGACGGTATGCCACTTGTAGTACGCCTCCTTGACGCTGAAGGCGATCCGCTCGGCTACCGGCGCTGGCACCGGGAACCCCGGCGGCAGGTCCGGCTCGGCGGGCAGCAGCACCCGGCGGCGGACAGCCGGGTGCAGCGGGGCCGTGTGCTCCAGGTCGATGCCGATGGCCTGCGGCTCCGCCGCCGCGACCGCCACCGCCAGCCCGGATTTGTGAGTGATGCTCCCGGTGAAACCGGCCGGCCAGCACGGCTCGCCGCGCTGGCCGGTTCCGATGGCCGACTCCGGGCACCCGAGCCGCTCAAGCGCGCGGTGCGCGCACCATCGCCCGGCGGTGAACTCCCGCGCCCGGTCACGCGGGAGGCCGGCTGCCCGGGCCGCCTCGCCGGCCGGCAGCGGGAGCCGGGAACCCGCACCTGCTGCCACAAGCGCGATGCCGGGCGGCAGCAGGTCCGCGAGCCTGACGGCCTCGGCCAGCTCTCCCTGACGCTGGTCCTCGCCGATCATGGTCGGCCGGCGCTCAGCGCGCGGCCAATGACTCGAACTGCCGGTACAGCCGCTGGTGCCGGGCTGCCTCGGCGGTCCAGCTGCGCCGGCCCGCCACCGCGCGCCCGGCCGCGCGCAGCCGGGCGGCCAGGTCCGGCTGGGTGAGCACACTGCCGATCGCGTCGGCCAGCCTCGCGTCGTCGCCGACCGGGACGCACAGCGCGTCCCGCCCGGGCCTCAGCCATTCGCTGAACACCGGCAGATCGCTGGTGACGACCGGCGTCCCGGCCGCCATGGCTTCAAGCACCGCCAGGCCGAACCCTTCCTTGGTCGAGGGGAAGGCGAGCACGTCCGCAGCCGCGTACCAGGCGGGCATTTCCTGCTCGGGCACCGTGCCGAGTTCGACGATATCGCGCCCGGCGGCCAGGCCGAGCCCCGGTAGCTCGGCCAGCACCTTGTCCCTGTACCAGCGGTGATCCTGGAAGGAGTGGCCGCCGATGACGGCGAGCACCGCGGGCGGGGTGCCGTCGGCGAGGGCGGCCCGCCGGAGCCGGGCCAGCGCGCGGACCAGGGTGTCGGTGCCCTTGCGCGGCTCGATGCCACCGACCGACAGCACCAGCGGACCCGCCGGCGCGACCCGCTCGCGCATCCGGCGCGCCAGGCCGGGGACAGCGGACCGGTACCGGCCGACCGCCACGCCGTTGCCGACCAGCTCGGGATGCACGCCGTAGTCCTCGGCGAGGATCCGCTGCCACATTCGGCTCACCACGAGGACGTGATCGGGTTCGAGGATCGCCTTGCGCTGGCAGTCCATCAGCTTCTCGGTGTCGAAGTCGTCCACGTGATGGACGGTCCGCACGACCATCACGCCGGCGCCGGCGTCCCGGACCCTGGCCGCGGCCCGGGCGGAGATGCAGTCCTGGGCATGCAGGATGGGAAACCGCACTGCCACGTCGCCGAGCGCGGCCTCAAGCGCGTCGATGTTGGCGTCCACCTTCGCTTCCAGGCCGGCGCCGGGCGGAGTGCCCGGCGCCGGGACGATCAGCGTCGGCGCGCGCACCGGCCGGAAGAAGCCGGCCGACGGGTCGCCCAGGCCCACGATGAGCACCGGGTGGTTCCGCGCGTGCAGCGCCTCGCCCAGGGCGAGGGTATGACTGACACCGCCGCGCGGCTTGGTGCTATAGGTAATCAGCGCGACCGGTGTCTCGGCCCGCATGGGCATGGCCGACTCCTTCCTGGGTTCAGTCCCGGAGTTCCGCGAGTTCAGGGGCCCGGACGGCGATAGCCGCGGCCAGGTAGGCCGCGCGAGCCGCCGTCTCGGTGACCAGGCAGCCTGCCGCCTCGAGCCTGGCGCGCTGCCGCGCGTATCCCTGCGGGTCGCCCGACGAGCCGAGGACGTAGGCGATTACCTGCGGGCCGCCGTCGGCCATGATCTCTTCGAGCACTGGCGCAAGCGCCGCCGCCGGGTCCGGGTGCGAGCCATGGCCGAGCACCACGTCAAGCAGCACGGCGGCCACCTCGGGCTCGCGCGCCTGCTCGCGGAGGATCTCGATGCGGCTCTGCGGGTCGATCATCGGGTGGGGGCGGCCCCTGGTGTACTCCTCGGCCCCGAGGTCGAGCAGCACATTGCTTCCGGGCGGCGCGGGAACGGTGTTGGCACGCACCAGCGGCTCGTTTGAGTACACGGGGCCGAGCAGGCCGGAGATGACCAACTGCGCCTCATAGCACAGCGTGCCGCCCGAATAGAACCCGCGCACTACCCGCCGGTGCTCCGGCAGCCGTGCCGCGGCCTGCGCCGCGCGGGCCGCCAGCCCTCGCGCGGGGTCGGCCGGGGTGCCGCCGGCCAGCCGGGCCGCCGCGATCGCGCCCGCCTCAAGGGTCCTGGCCAGTTCCACGTTGGGCGGCCGCTCCAGTTCCGCGACCCCCATGAAGACCGCCACCGCGGGGGTGGCGGCGCACTGCTCGAGGACCAGCCGGGCCACCCGCGGGTCCGGTGGCTTGGACACCACCAAGATGGCCCGGGTATCGGGGTCGGCGTCAAGCGCCCGCACGGCCGCGGCCGCCATCCGGCCTGCCACCTCCGCCGATAGATCACGGCCGCCGACGCCGATCACCTGCGACACCCCGGTGCCCCAGCGGTCCAGCAGCGCGGAGACCTCCTGCGCGCCGGTGCCGGCCGCGGCTACCACGCCGACCGGCCCGCGGCGCAGGACATTCGCGAACCCGAGCCCGGTGCCGGCCAGTACGGCAGTGCCCGCGCCCGGGCCCATGACAAGCAGCCCCAGCTCCATGGCCCGCTGCTTCAGCTCGACCTCCTCGGCCAGCGGGACGTTATCGCTGAACAGCAGCACGTGCATGCCCGCGGTCAGGGCGTGGTGGGCTTCAAGCGCGGCGTAAGGGCCCGGTACCGAGATGATCGCCACGTTCGCATCCGGCAACTGCTCGCGGGCGGCCTCGATCGTGCGCGGTGACTCCCGCGCCCGCTCACCGCGCTGCTCGCGGGAGGCGCTGAAAATCGAGTCGGCCCCGGCCGCCAGCGCGGCCCGCGCCTGATCCTCGTTCGCCGCACGGACCGCGAGCACTAGGTCGCTGGCACTCGAACCGGCCAGATCGCCGGGGCCAAAGCCCTGCTCGGCCAGGTCCTCCAGCGCCCCGGGAGTCGCCATCACCGCCCCGGCCCACACGACACCGGGCTGGTCGGACATCACCGACGTCGCCACCAGCAGCGCCATCGAGTCCGCATAGGTGTCCTTGATCGTCCGGACCGCGCGGTGCGCGGTCAGCGCCTCGGCGCTCATGTCCGGCTCATCACGGTCGCCGGGACAATGCGGGTGCCCACTGCCGCGCCTGGCGCCAGCGCGTCCGCCATGTTCGCGGCGGAGGTCACCACCGCGCTCCCGCCCGACCAGCGGACAAACGATACCGCGGCCCGGATCTTGGGGCCCATGCTGCCGGGGGGGAACTGCCCCTCGGCCAGGTACCGCTCCGCCAGGTCGGTATCCATCACGGACACCACGCGCGCCCGCGGCGTACCGAAGTTGACCTGCACCGCATCCACCGCGGTGACCAGCAGCAGCGCCTGCGCCCCGATCGCCCCTGCTACCCGGGCCGCGGCCAGGTCCTTGTCGATGACCGCATCCACCATGGTGAACGCCCCCGGGGCGGCTTCCGTCACGGGGACGCCGCCGCCCCCGGCGGCCAGCACGATCACGCCGCTGGCGAGCAGCGCTCGCAGGGCGGCGATCTCAAGCAGGTCCCGCGGGGCGGGAGAGGCGACTACCCGGCGGTAGCCTCGTCCGGAGTCCTCAGCCATCACCCAGCCGCGCTCCCGCTGCATGTGCTCCGCACGGGCGGCGTCGAAGAACGGCCCTATAGGCTTGGTCGGATGACGAAAGGCCGGGTCATCAGGGCTCACCGTCATGTGACTGACCAGGGCAGCGGCACTGCCGGCGCCGCGGATCGAGTCGATGGCGCGTACCAGGGCCGAGCCGAGTTGCCCCTCGGTCATGGCGTTGAGGACGTTCAACGGCTGCGGCGGGACCAGGTCGGCACCCGCCTCCTGCTGGATGATCAGGTTGCCGACCTGCGGACCGTTGCCGTGCACGACAACTACCTGCCACCCGGTTTCCGCCAGGCTGCAGATCCCGGCGGCCATCTGGGCCGCGTTTTCCTCGATCTGCCGCACCGCGCCGGGCTGGTCCTCGCGGGTCAGCGCGTTCCCGCCTATCGCCACTACCGCTACCTTGCTTGTCACTTCCACCCCGCACTTCTGGAGGAGGCGACCCGGTCGCCTGACCTGGTTTCCGATATAAAACGTACGTTGCCGATAGTGAATAGTCGAGTGTAAGGGACCAAAAGAATGAGCTGGCAGGAGGAGACCGGCGCCGCGGGCGAGCTAGCCGCACCGCTGGCGCGGCTGCGCCTGCTCGGTGCGCAATGGAATTCGGCTGCCGAGAACGCGTTCGCCGCGCTGGCCAGTTCACCCGAGCACTACCTGGCGGCCGGCCACTGGGTCGCCGCCTGGCTGGAGCGGCTACGCGGCCTACCGCCCGGTCAGGGCGCTGGCGCCGAACCGGGCGGGATCGAGGCCGGCGAGGCGGGCGGGATCGATCCCGGCGAGGCGGGCGACGCGGCAGCTGCCGCCGCGCTGCTAGCCGCATGGGATGCGCGCGACTCGGCGGCACCGGCCCGGGACGCGCCGGTGCCGCTGACCGCCGCCGAACGGGGCGCGCTGACGGCCGCCGCGTTCGCGATCCGCTACGCGGAGGTGACAGACTGGCTGACCGCCCGGCGCCGCCGCCGCGCCATGGCGGCGGCCGGCCCTGGCTGGCTGGTCCTCGACGAGAGCGGTGACGCCGCGGGCAACCTGTTCATTCCCTATCGGAGATTGGAGGTCGATCCCGCCACCGGCGTCGGGGTGCTCGTGGAAACCCGCCCGGATGACCGGTTCGTTACCGTGGTGCACGAGGTGCACGTCGTCCGCGTGGACCCGGCCACCGGCGTGCTGGCGTTCGAAGAACCAGATAGGAGCTGGGAATTTAGCTCCCGTGAGGAGCGTGAAAGGCTGGTCGGTTCACTCCGGGCGGGCGGTGCCCGCGGTGACGGGCACCGCGGGCGTTAATGCCCGTGACCCCCTATCGCCGTCACGAGTTCATTTCCTATAGTAGACGTGACAGCGTTGTAGCGCGACCAGCCAGGGCCGTAGGCTCCATACGGTCGCTGGCCGCGGGAACGGAGGAACGTGATCCCATGTCGCAGATTTCCCGGACGCGCCGTGACCCCGCGGCAGAAGCAGATCAGGACGAGGGTGCGCTGACGGCCCAAGGACCCGAGATCCTGCCCCCTACCGCCCCCGCTACCGCCGAGCTGATCGCTGAGCTGCAGTACTTCGGCCTGCGCCTGGAGGCCGACCTGGAAAGGCGCAGGGGCGGCGCGGGCCCATCCGACGCCGGGATGCTCTGGATCGACGGCACGCCTGCCACCGTCCCCACCAGCGCCCCTTATGTGGCCGGGTCACCGTACGTGCTCCGCCCGGACGACGACGGCTTCGGCATCTACCGCGGGTCCGTGCGGCTGGCCGAGGCGCGCCCGGCCCCGCAGCCGAACTTCTACCGGCTGCGGACGGCGGACGGCGTTCCGTACTGGAAGATCGCCCTGATGCACCTGGATTCGCTCGCCAGCACGGTGCTCCAGACCTGCGCCTACTGGGGGAACTCCGATCAGTGCCAGTTCTGCGGGATCGGGCTCTCCCTGGAGAGCGGTCGCACGATCGCCAAGAAGACACCGCAGATGCTCGCCGAGGTGGCGGTCGCCGCCAAGGAACTCGACGGCGCGGTCGACGCCACCCTCACCACGGGCAGTACCGCCACCCCCGATCGGGGAGCGCTGTACGTGGCCAGGTGCGCGAAGGCGGTGAAAGAGGCCGCCGGCCTGCCGGTCCAAGTGCAGTTCGAGCCGCCGTCGGACCTGGATGTGCTCAACCAGGTGCGCGACATGGGCGTGGACTCGGTCGGCATCCACGTCGAGACCTTCGACCCGCGGGTCCTGGCCCGGGTCGCGCCAGGCAAGGCGCGCCGGGGAATCGAGGCGTACTTCGCCACCTGGCAGCGGGCGGTGGAGGTCTTCGGGGCAGGCCAGGTGTCTACGTATGTGATCCTCGGCATGGGCGAGGATCCGGCCATAACCGTCGAGAGCTGCAAGCGCGCGGTCGACATGGGCGTCTACCCGTTCATCGTGCCGCTCCGGCCGGTTCCCGGAACCATCCTGGGCGACGCGAAGCCTCCCGCCAGGCAGTACGTGGAGAGCATCTACCGCCAGGTGGTACCGCACATGCTGCGACGCGGGATGACCGCGGCCGGGGCGGCCGCCGGCTGCACCCGGTGCCGGGCCTGCTCCGGAATGGCGGCGCTCGAGCACGCCGCCGCGCCGGCCGCGGTGCCGTCTGACCGGGGGCGGCCGTCGTTGCCGCTGGAGGTGGTATGAGCCCGGTGACGTCGGCCGCAACCGACCAGATCCAATGCAGGAACGCCCGGACGGCGGCGGAACTGGCCTTGCACCGGTGGATCCGGCACCAGGTGTTCGTCACCGAGCAGCGCGTCTTCGCCGACAGCGACCAGGACGAGCACGACGACGACCCCGCCACGGTGCATGTCGTCGGCTACCTGGACGGTGCCGGCGCGGGCACCGTCCGCCTTTATCCGGTGGACCGTGAGCCAGACGGCGGCGCGCTCTGGAAGGGGGACCGCCTGGCCGTGCTGCGCGAATACCGTCGCCACCGGCTCGGCGCCCCGCTGGTCCGGTACGCCGTGCGGACCGCCGGGCAACGAGGCGGCAGCCGGATGATCGCGCATGTCCAACTCTCCAACGTCGGTTTCTTCCGGTACCTGGGATGGGAACGGGTCGGCGAACCGGAGTTGTACGTGGGCCTGCCGCACCAGCGCATGTCGATAAGGCTGGGCTGAGCCCGGTGACAGCACCGGGCACCAGGCACTTCCTCAGCCGCTCGCGGCCGTCCCGCGGCGCGGCCGGACCGCCGGATCCGGCGCCGGGGCGGCCCGGCCGCGCTTCACCGGGCCAGCCGGGTCACGGCCTCGGCGCGCAGGTCGAAGGCAACCGCCGCCGCGCCCCCGGAGGCCAGCCGCACGGCCCCGGACTCGTCCAGTTCCCCGGCCACCGCGGCGGCGAGGCCGCGATCGGCGAACATCGCCACACACTCGCCGGCACGCCGGGCCGGCCCGGTGAGGACGAACGCGTAGGAGGGGAAACAGCACAGCCAGTCGCCGAGAGAGACCCCCGGCGGCACCGGAACCGCCTCCAGATCGAGGGTTACCCCGAGGCGGTTGGCTTCCAGGAGCATGGCCAGCGAGCCGACCATCCCGGCCATGCTGACGTCCTTGGCGGCCACGGCGGCACCGGACTCGGCGATCTCAGCGAGCAGCCTGACGTCCGCGGCCAACCGGAAGCCCTGATGCTCGAACGAGCGGAAAAACAGGAAATCGTCCCGCATCTCGCCGCTGACGCACGCCGCCACGACGAGAGCGTGGCCCGGCTCGGTGTGGGTCGCGGAGAGCACGGCGTTCGCCCGGCCGAGACCGAACGCGGAGAACGCGGGCGGGCCGTCGCTCTCGGTGAGATGGCCCCCGACGACCGGGACGTCGTAGCGTTCGGCGGCCCAGCGCATGCCGCGCAGGATCTCCCGGCATACCCGCGCGGGCCCGACCAGCGTGTCGACGACCGCCAGCGGCCTGGCTCCCATGGCGGCCAAGTCGTTGACGTTCGCTACCATGGCGCCGATCCCGGCGCCATATGGGTCGCTGGCCACGAAGGCCGGCAGCATGGCCTCGCCGCCGACTATCAGAAGCCGCCCGTCGTCCTCGACCACCGCGCCGTCGTCGCCTGGCCCGGCCCACCAGTCGCCGCCGCCCAGAACGTCGGCGACCGTGCCGATGGCGCGCTTGGCGCGGACCCCGGGCAGATCCCGGATGCGCCGGACCAGGACGGCGAGTTCTTCAGCCTGCAACGGCACGCCGACTACCTCCCCTGCGGGCGCGCAGATGCCATCACGGCAGCAGAGGGCCTGGTCCGATGACGGAGCAGGCACCGACGCAATCTACCACCGCCCCGGCTACGGCAGATCCGGGACCGGCGCTGCGGGTCCCCGGTTTCCTCAGGCTGCCCCCGCGGACGGTGAAGCCCCGCGAATCGGGTCTGCTGCAGGTGCTGGACGAAGGCATCTCGCTGGCCGAACTCGGGCAGCACCTGGCCGCGGCCGGCCCGGTGATCGACATCTGGAAGTTCGGCTGGGGCACGGCCTACATCGACCAGAACCTCGCCGCGAAGCTTGACCTGCTCGCCAGCCACGGGGTCCGGGCCTGCACGGGGGGCACGCTGTTGGAGATCGCGTGGCAGCAGGGTGCCGTCGGCGCTTTCCTCGACTGGGCGCAGGCCGTCGGCTTCCCGTGCATCGAAGTCTCCTGCGGCACCGTCGAGATGTCCCGGCGGCAGAAATCTAAGCTGATCAGCGCCGGAGCGGAGCGGTTCACCGTGCTCGCCGAGATCGGCCGCAAGGACGCGAGGGCACCGGTCTGCCCCCGGCAGTGGGCTGCTGACGCTCAGGCAGACCTCGGCGCCGGGGCTTCCCACGTCATCACTGAGGGGCGCGAGAGCGGAACCATGGGCCTGTACGAGCCCGACGGCTCGGTCCGGACCGGCGTCGCCGAGGCGGTGGTCGCGGCCGCGGGGGTTGAGCGCGTGCTATTCGAGGCGCCGCAACGGGCCCAGCAAAGCTGGCTGATCCGCCGCTATGGGGCCAATGTCAACATCGGGAACGTCCGGCCCGCCGCAGCGCTATCGGTCGAGACGCTGCGGCTTGGGCTGCGTTCGGACACCATTGGCGCGTTCTCCGGCGGCGAGCCGGATCAGCGGAGCAAGGAGGCGTGATGATCATCCCGTACCAGTACCGGACCGTGGCCTTCACCACGATCGACGGCGACCTGTCGCAGCGGTCATTGGAAGCGTACTTCGCCACCCACGACGTCTACCGCCGCACGCGTTTCGTTGTCGCGCGCTCCGCCGACCGCGTGGCGCTCGTCGAGGTGGACAAGGACACCACCCGCGCGAACACCGAACTGTTCTGCCCGGTGAGGGGGGTCACGATACTGGCCGGGCCGGCCGACACCGTGCTGGTGACGAGACCGGAGGTCGATACCGCGGTGCCCAGCCAGTTGGCCCGGGTGGCGGCGGAGTTCCCCGGCCGGCGCTGCGTGGTGGTCATGGGCCGCTACGAGCATGTCAACTTCATCCTCGATCCCGATCCGCTCGTGGTGCATGTGCTTGACGTGGGTCCCCCGTGGCCCGCGAAGTTCTGCGATCAGGTGGACCGGCTGCTCGACACCGCCGAGAGCCTCCCGGCTATCCAGACCCGGGCCCAGGTGGTCGACCTCACCGAACTCGCGGCGACCGAGCCTGCTGCCCACTACCTCCTGCCATGCCGGGGCGGCGGCGCGCGGGTTCCTGGCGCCGCCATCTCCTACCTGGACGAGGTTCCGCCACCGGACCCCGGATGGGTGCTGCTCGGCTGCGCCCGGTCCCGCGCCATCCATGACCACTTCTACCCGGATCAGGCGGACGCGCTGCGGCAGATCGACATCTGCCCGGCCCGGCTGGCTAGCACCGCCCCCGTTCCCCCGGGCCACGCCAGGATCACCAAGTGCTGCCTGCTCGAGGACCGCATCGAGACCAGGGGAGACACCGTGGTCGTGCCATGGGGGGCTTCCTTCGACCTGGTCGGCGAGGGCCTGCGGGCCGCCGGTGAGCTGGCCGCCGCCCGGCGGGCAGGAGCGCGGGAGACGGCCCCGCGGCAGGCGGCCGGGTGAGCGCGCGGATCGCGGACTCGCTGTCCTACGCGCACCTGTGGGGCACCTCGGAGCTGCGGGATGTGTTCGACGAGCCGGCCCGGCTGCAGGGATGGCTCACGGTGCTGGCCGCGCTGGCCCGCGCGCAGGCCGCGCACGGCCTGATCCCCGCCGAGGCGGCCGAGGCGATTACCGCCGAGGCGACGGTAGACCGGCTGGACCTGGACCGCGTCGCGGAGGGCACCAGGATCACCGGGCATTCGACCCAGGGGCTCATTCTGGAGCTGCGGAGAGTCCTCTCGCCGATCGCGGCTGCCCACGTCTACCGGGACGCCACGGTCCAGGACATCACTGACACGTGGACCGCCCTGGTGATGCGAACGGTCGGCCGCGTGTGCTGGCGGGACCTGCGCCGGCTGGAGGACCTGCTGCTGGACCTGGCGGTCCGCTACCGGGATACCCTGATGTGCGGTCGCACGCATGGCCAGCCGGGCGCGCCCACCACCTTCGGCTGGAAGGCGGCGACCTGGGCAGACGAGATCCGCAGGCACCTGGACCGGCTGCGCGAGGGTGCGCCGCGCTGGCTCGTCGGCCAGCTCGGCGGGGGTATCGGCACGCTGGCGGCCTTCGGGTCGGCCGGCCTGGCCGTCCGGCGGTCTTTCTGCGCCGAGCTAGGCCTGGCTGACCCGGTGATCTCGTGGCTGGCGACCCGGGACCGGATCGCCGAGTTCGGTGGCGTGCTCGCGATGATCACCGGCGCGCTCGCGCGGTTCGGCACCGAGGTCTACGAGTTGCAGCGCCCGGAGATCGGGGAGCTGGGCGAGCCCCGGGCCAGCTCGGTCATCGGCTCGATCACCATGCACCACAAGCGGAATCCCGAGGGCAGTGAGCATCTGGCGACGCTGGCCCGGCTGGTGCGGGTGAACGCTGGAGTCCTGCTCGAGGGACTGGTCGGCGAGCACGAGCGGGACGGGCGGACGTGGAAATCGGAGTGGCCCGCGCTGCCCGAGGTGTGCCTGCTGACCGGGCAGGCCCTCCAGCTGGCCATCTGTGTGGCCGAGGGGCTCGAGGTACATGCCGACCGGATGAGGGCCAACCTGGCCGCCTATCTCGGCGCTACCCAGAATCCCGCAGACCCGGGCGCCGCACCGCAGATGGTTGACCTGGTCGTCCAGCGGGCCCGGCGGGAGCGACAGCAGGAGACGGACCTGTGGCCGTGACCCTAGGCCTGTTGCCGCCCGCCGGACCTGACCACCGCGTTCCGGCGCACCGGTGGCCTGCCCGATGCCGTCGATGAATGGGGAAGCTATGCCCGCACACGCCCCTGTCCCTCCGAGCGCGCGGCTCGGACCGCCGGTCGGCAGCCCGGCCCAGGAGCTCATCGACAGCGGATTCGCGCTGGAGAACGCGGACGCGCCACTGCTGCACCCGGGCCTGAACCTGGCTGACCTCGCGCACGTCATCGACCTCCACGAGCGGCGGATCATCCCCCCGGCCGCTACCCGCGCGCTGCTGGCGGTGCTGCTGGAGGCCGTCGAAACCCCCGCGTCGGAATTCCCCTATGACCCGGCGTTCGGCGAGCCCTACAACTCCCGCGAGCGCTACTTCACCGGGCAGATCGGCGACGCGGCCGGGTGGCTGCACGCGGGCCGTCCCCGCCGCGAGGCTGTCCGGATCGCCCTGCGGCTGCACCTGCGCGGCGTGCTCGCGGACCTCATCGCGGCGGCGGCCGGCCTCAGCGTGCAGATCGCCGATCTGGCTGGCCTGCACACCCGCACCTGGCTGCCGGACCAGACGTACCTGCAGCACGCCCAGCCTTCCACCTTCGGCCACTACCTGGTCAGCTTCGCCTTCCCTGTGCTGCGGGACGCGCAACGGCTGGCCGGGGAACTCGACTGGATCAACACCAGTCCCAGCGGGGCCGGCTGCGTGAACGGCAGCCGGCTCCTGCAGGACAGGTCGCGTGTGGCCAGCCTGCTGGGTTTCGATGGTGTCATCGAGCACACCCGCGACGCGATGTGGCAGATCGACGGCCTGATCTCGTCGATGTCGGCGGCTTCGAGCCTGCTGACAACGCAGAGCAAGCTGGCCGAGGACCTTGAGATCTGGGCAAGCACGGAGTTCGACTATGTCTCGATCGCCGACGAGTACAGCCGCTCTAGCGTGCTGATGCCGCAGAAGCGGAACCCCTACTCCCTGTCCATCATCCGCGGCGCGTCGGGAACGCTGATCGGTCGGCTGTCCGGTTTCCTCGCGGTCAGCAAGAGCCCGTCGGCCCGCAGCGACAACCTCATCTACGCCTACGGCGAGGTCCCGCGCGCCCTCGACCTGGCGCTTCGCACGACCAGGCTGACCGCCGGGGTGGTCGCTACCCTCGAGGTCAACTCCGCCCGGATGTGGCAGGCGCTGGAGTCCGGCTTCAGCCAGTCCACCGACCTCGCGGAGTTCATCATGCAAAGGTGCGCGGTGGACTACCGGACCGCTTACCAGATCGTGGGCACCGCGGTGCGCAGGGCTAGCCGCGAGGGGATCAGGGGCATCGACCTGACGGTCGAGCGGCTGCAGGACGCCGCTGCCGAATACAACGGCACCAGCCTGGACCTGGACGCCACTGACCTGGCCGCGGTTCTCGATCCGCGCGGGATAGTCGAAACCCGGGTGCTCGCCGGAGGGGCCGCCCCGCAAGTGGTTGCCGATATGGCCGCACGGTGCCGGGATCGCGGCGATCGGCTCCGCATCGAAGCCGACCGCCGCCGCACCGCCATACGCGAGGCGGAAAATGACCTGATCATCCAGGCCAGAAGGCTGCTGACCGGAGGAGAACCGAAGGAGATGGGCGATGACCAGCAGCATCTATGAGACGGCCGAACCGGTGCGGCTGCCCGGCGAGGTATCCGTCGTGAACGCCGGGTTGCCGCTGTTCGCCACGGCGATATCCGATCAGGGCCGCCCCGTCGTCCAGTTGGACTGGCGTATCCCGGGCGGCGGCGATCCTGCCGTCGTCGCGGCGCTGCGCCGGCTGTCCGGGCCGAAGGCCGCGCTGATCGACGCGGCCAACGCCGAGGTGTACCGGCGGCTTGACCGTGGGGCGCCGCGGGTCACCGGGGTCCGGCCCGCCGCCGAGGTCGTCCCCCCGTTGGCCGACGGGCGGCTGATCCTGCACAGCGGTCCCGCCATTGACTACCGCGATGCGTGCGACCCGCTCCGCCGCTCGATGCGGTCGGCGGTGTGCGCGGAGGGCTGGGCCACCGACCCGGTGCAGGCGGATGCGCTGCTGGCTTCCGGGCAGGTGCGAACCGAGTCGGCGAACTCGCACCAGGTGGTGGTGCCGATGGCCACCGCGATGGGGCCGCGGACCCCGGTGTGGGTGGTGGAACTGGCTGAAGCGGGGATCCGGGCGTACGCCCCGCTCGGCCAGGGCTCGGGTGACGTGGCCTGGTTCGGCAAGGACAGTCCCGGAGCGATCGAGCGGCTGGTGCTGCTGCGCGACGCGGTAGGCCCGGTCATGGCGGATGCGCTGGCGGTCACCGGCCCGCTGAACGTGCTCTCCTTCGCCGCGCAGGCGGTCGCCATGGGCGATGACGTGCATGTGCGGACCCAGGCCTCGACCAACCTCCTGCTGCGAACCCTGCTTCCGGCCCTGGTGGCCGGCACCCATCCGCGGCGAGTCGAGGTGGCGGAGTTCCTGTCCGCGAACTACCTGCTGTTCCTCAGCCTGGCGATGGCCGCCGCCCGGGCACTGACCGCCTGGGCGGGGCAGGTCGAGTACAGCTCGGTCGTCACCGGCATGAGCCGCAACGGCACCGACTTCGCCGCCTGGCTGGCTGGGCCGGGGGTCGAGTGGCAGTACTGGAAATCACCGCTCGTGGGCAGCGCGCTGTACCAGCCAGGGCGCGGCGATGGCGACGCGGCACCAGACATTGGGGATAGCTCCGTGCTGGAACTGGTCGGCCTCGGCTGTGCCTGCGCCGCGGGATCGCCGGCCGTCGCCCAGATGGTGGGCGGCACGCTAGCCGACGCTGCTCGGCTCACCGAACAGATGGATCTGGTCTGTGTCGGCCGCTCCACGCGCTTCACGCTGCCAACCTGGGGTATGCGCGGATCCCCGGTCGGCGTCGACGTCCGCAAGGTCGTCGAGCTTGGCATCACTCCCAGGGTGACTACCGGCATCCTGCACAACTCCGACGGCAGCGGCCAGATCGGCGCAGGCGTCGCTGTCGCTCCGATCGAGGTCTTCATCAAGGCCCTGATGGACCTCGATGCACGCATTCCGCAGTAGCCGGTGAGGCGTCGCGCGGCCGCTTGTACCGCGCAGCCATCCTGCCCTGGATGAGCCGCACGCGGAAGACAAGTATGGGTGCAGCTCTTCTGAAGGGACGTCTGGCCAGGAGCTTTGCCAGATGACTGGCTGATCGTGAGGTGCCCCATCGTTCCCGGACAGGCATCCATTGGGGTAACTGGATAGGTAGGCCGCGATTCTGGCTCGGGCCGGCCGGCGCCCTGGTGCCGGGCTGGTCTATCCGGTTTCGGGGATCCAGGGTCGGCCCTGGAAGGCGAGAGTGAGGGCTTCGAGGGCACCGAGTCCGTGGCGGGCGGCGGTGGCGAGGTAGGACCGGATGGCGCAGAACTCCTTCGCACCGTGGACTTGCGGGTGCCGAAAACCTGTGCCACCTGGCCAGATGCTCCGCTGGTCGTTGGCTGCTCGGCCTGCGCCGCCTGCCAGGGTGCGGGATGATCTTCGGCTTGTGGGGCTGAAGCTGGTCTTCTTGATTGCCGCCCGCGCCGTGTCGCTGCTGGGGCTGTCGCGGCGGGAGGGAGTGGCGGAAGGACGCCGAGATCCTCATGCTGCGCCATCAGCTCGTCGTGGCCCAGCGCGAGCGGCCTCGGGCTCATCCGCGTCTGGCATGGCCGGACCGGGCGTGGCTGGCGCTGCTCGCGGGCACGGTGCCAGCAGAACACCTGGCGGCGATGCGATTGATCGTCGCTCCCGGCACGGTCGTGCGCTGGCACCGGGAGATCGTCCGCCGCCGCTGGGCGCGACTGTCGCGCCAGGGCCGGTCCGGGCACCCGGCGACGCACCGTAATGTCCGCTCAGTGGTGCTGCGGCTGGCCCGGGAGAACGAGTCCTGGGGCTACCGCCGCATCCACGGCGAGCTCGCGGGACTCGGCATCACGGTGGCGCCGTCCACGGTCTGGCAGATCCTCAAGAACGCCGGCATCAGCCCGGCACCGCGCCGGCACGGCCCCGGCTGGGCGGAGTTCCTCCGCTCCCAGGCGCAGGGGATCCTGGCGCTGGACTTCTTCACCGCCGATCTCCCCAACGGCACGAAGGCCTACGTCCTGGCCGTCATCGGGCACGGCACCCGCCGCATCCGGATCCTCGGAGCCACCGGGCATCCGGTCCGGTCCTGGGTAGCGCAGCAGGCCAGGAGCCTGCTGATGGACCTGGACGATGCAGGGACGAGGGTGAAGTTCGTCCTGCGTGACCGGGACGCCGCCTTCACCGCCGCGTGCGACGGGGTCTTCCAGGCCGCTGGCGCGAGGGTCATCCGCTCCGCGGTCCAGGCGCCCCGGATGAACGCGGTCATGGAACGCTGGATCGGCAGCTGCCGCCGTGAGCTGCTGGACCGGGCCTTGGTCTGGAACCAGCGCCACCTGATGACCGTGCTGCGGGAGTACGAGGACTTCTGCACCACGCACCGGCGGCACCGCGCCCTGAACCAGGCCGCGCCGCTCCGCCCGCTGCCAGACGGCGTCACCAGCCTGGACCGTCTCCGTGTCCGGCGGCGCGACCGCGCCGGGGGCGTGATCCATGAATATCGCCTGGTGGCATAGTTTTCGGCACCCACAGGATCTGATCAGCCAACGCGCCGCCGCCCTATCTCGCCGGCCGCTCGCTGTTTTGACCAATATTATGATCCAGCCTATAATTGTGGTCATGAAGACGATGAGTTTGGCTGCCGCCAAGGCGCGGTTCTCTGCCTTGGTTGATGAGGCTGTGGCAACGCATGAGCAGGTAACGGTCACCCGGAACGGCGAGCCTGCGGTAGTCGTACTCTCGGTCGAGGATTTCGAGTCGCTTCTGGAGACGCTCGCCATCTTGCAGGATCCCGCAGATCGTGCGGAGTTCGAGCAAGCCCGCCGGGAGGCTGACGAGGGCGACGTGGTTGAGGAAGAGGAAATGACGGCTCTGATGCGGGAACGGCTGGCACGGCGAGCCGCCCGGTGAGCCGCAAGGTGGTGTTCACGCGCACGGCGAGAAGGCAGCTCTCCGGGGACCTGCCGGAGCCTATCGCAGCTGCGGCCTGGGAACTCATCCAGGGAGACTTGAGGGACAAGCCTCAGATCGTCGGCAAGCCGCTCATGGAGCCGTATGCGGGCGACTGGACCGCGCGTCGCGGGACTTACCAGATCCGGTACCGGTTTGACGATAAGGACGATAAGACCGTGACGATTCTCGCGATCAAGCCCCGTTCGACGGCTTACCAGGCCTGACTAGTGCAGCCGCTCATTAATGTCAGTCAGCCAGGCCTGGTCCGGGCCGGGGGCGGTGAACTGGCGGGCGACTAGGTCATCATGGACCGGCGGCCCGGCCTTCCTGCCCGGGCCGCGTTTCCTGCCGAAGGCCGGCCAGACCCGCTGCTGGGAGCACAGCCTGACGACGGGTTCTCCCCGGCGCTGATCCCGCGGGCGGCCAGCTCATCAGCGATGAACCGGTACCCGAACCCAAGGTCATCGGCGTGGATGTCCGCGGCGGCGTTGACCGGCAGCGACAATGTCGAGGACCAGCGGGTATTTCATTTTGGGGCGATCTCGCGGGCGAAGGACGCCGCCGCCCGCCGCAAGATCTCGTCCTCCTGCCCCAGCGTCTTGTTCCGCCTGCGCAGCTCCCGCAGCTCCGCGGACTCGCTGCTGGTCACGCCCGGCCGGACACCGTCGTCGATGTCCGCGAGCTTGAGCCAGCGGTGCAGGCAGGACTCGGGGATCCCGAAATCCTTCGCGATCTGCGGCGGCGGCGCCTCGCCCTTGCGGGCGACCGCGACCACATCACGGCGGAATTCCAGGGGAAACGCCTTCGGCATGATGACCATCCTTCCAGCGAGGAGCACATTCTCACAGGCAAGGAGTCAACCGAACCGGGGGCAGTCCGGACGCTCGAGGCTGCGGCCAGCCGCGAAGGCCTGCTCGATGTCGCGTACACGACCATCGGCACTCCCGTCGGGCCGCTGCTGCTCGCGGCGGCCGTGCGGGGGCTCGTCCGGGTCGCCTACGACCGCGAGGACCACGACAAGGTTCTCGACACGCTGGCGGCCAGGCTCAGCCCGCGTACCTTGCGCGCCCCGCGTCGACTTGAGGCCGCGGCCGGGGAAATCCCGGGGAAATCGAAGAGTACTTCGCCGGCCGGCGGACGGCCTTCGACCTGCCGCTGGGCTTCTCCCTCTCAAGCGGGTTCAGGCAGACGGTGCGGCGTCACCTCCCGGCGATCGCCTGCGAGAGCACGGAACCCTACCAAGGGGTCGCGCGCACCGTGGGAAGCCCGAAGGCCGTTCGCGCTGTCGGCTCGGCCTGCGCGAGCAATCCCCTTCCTGTTGTCGTCCCGTGTCACCGGGTGCTCCGGGCTGACGGAAACTCGGCGGTTACGTCGGCGGTATGGAGGCCAAGGCCGCCCTGCTGAAGCTGGAGCGGGCTGCGTGAGCGCCAAGCGGGGTGATCAAGGACACCGCCCTATGGGGGGCCAGGTCGAATCAGGCCCGCGTGATGACGTGCCTCTGGCCAGACGCGGCAGCCGGCCCGATCGGGAGCCGGCGTGGCGAAGGGTGCGCTCGTTCGGATTCGAGGTCGCGCCTGCCGCTAGCGCTGGTGCGCTCGCAGCCCGTCGAGGGCGACCTGCAGGATGGTCTCGATCTGGTCGCGGTCGCGGTCGAGGCGCACGATGGCCAGTACGAGGTCGAGTGCCTGGACGAGGGTGACGTCGTCGCGGATGTGCCCGGCGCGCTGAGCGGCGGCAAGCAGGGGTTCCCCGGCGGCGATCACGCGCTGGCGGCTGCTGGCGAACACCGGATCGGCCGCGCTCGTATACTCCAGCAGCTCGTGTGCGATGACGTGCTTGCTGTCCTCGAAGGCGGCGAACCGGCGCAGCCATTCCAGCAGCGCCGCGCCGGCGTCGTCGGATGACGGCACGGCCGCGGCGATCAGCGCGTCCACTTCGTCGGCGAAAAGTGCTTCCAGGAGGTCGCGGCGCTCCGGGAAGTTCCTGTACAGCGTGGCGCGCCCCACGCCCGCCCGGCGCGCTACCTCGGCCATCGAAAGTTCTGATGCTGTCGGCTTGCCCGACGGGGAACCCGGGGAGGACGTGGCGACGAGCTCGCGGGCGGCGTCCAGGATGCGTATGCGGTTACGCCGGGCATCAGAGCGCTGCGACGTCTGTGTCCGCTGCTCGCTGCCCATCGTCACCTCCGAAGTGGACATGGTGTCCGCTTATGGCTACAGTGAAAGCGGACATGGTGTCCGCTTAGGGGTAATGGTACAGCTCCTGGCGGCTTCACGCAGGCGCGCAAGCGCGCGGGCACCCGACGACACCAGGAGCGATAATGGAACAGCGGCCGCTCGGCGACACCGGAATCTGGGTCAGCGAGCTGTGCCTGGGGGCCATGATGTTCGGCGCCTTCGGCAACCAGGATCATGAGGAGTGCGCGGGCATCGTGCATCGCGCGCTGGACGCCGGGATCAACTTCTTCAACACCGCCGACGGCTACTCGGCCGGGGAGTCGGAGCAGATCCTGGGCGAGGCCCTGGCGGACGGGCGCCGCGACGAGGCCGTTCTGTCGGTTAAGTTCGGGCTGGTGACCGACGGCAACAGCAACCACGGCGGCGGTTCACGCCGCTGGATCAGCCGGGCGGTGGAAGGCTCGCTGCGGCGGCTGCGCACGGACTACATCGACGTCTACGAGCTTGGCGTGCCTGACGAGACGACCGACCTGGACGAGACGCTCGGGGCGCTGACCGACCTCGTGCGTGCCGGCAAGATCCGCGCCTTCGGCACCTCCAAGCAGCCGCCGTCACGGCTGGTGGAGGCCCGTGCGCTGGCCGAGCGGCGCGGCCACGGCTTCTTCCGCACTGAAGAGGTCCCGTACTCGATGATCAACCGGGCCGTCGAGTACGACCTGCTTCCCACCTGCCAGCGCCTGGGGACCGGGGTGCTGGCCTTCGGTGTCCTGGGCGGCGGATGGCTGTCCGGCCGCTACCAGGACGCGTCCACCGTGCGCGGTGCCGCCTCGCCGGTGCGTGCTCGCCGGTCGCGCATGGACGCCGGCGACCCGGCCAACGCCGCCAAGCTCGCGGCCGTCCAGGCCCTGGGGCAGATCGCCCAAAAGGCCGGCCTGAGCCTGGTCCAGCTGGCAACGGCCTTCGTCCTGCGGCATCCCGGTGTGACCTCGGCCGTCATCGGCCCGCGCACGCTGGACCACCTCGAGGGCTACCTCGCCGCTGACGGGATCCGCCTCGGCGACGACGTGCTCGACCGGGTCGACGCCGTCGTGGCGCCCGCGGTCAGCATCGACGTGGCCGACACCATGTGGCAGCACGGGACTCGTGCTCTTCAGGCTGCCCGGCGCCGCCGCTGACCGGACGGGCGGTCGCAGGCGGCCTGCCGCCCGCGAGGCGGACCAGGCTCGCCGTCGCTCACCGAACCGGCGGGTTGTGAGTACCTGGTACTAGCAACCGCCGAGCCCGGGATCACGTTGACGGTGTCAGGCCGCGGTTGTCGGCGAACTGGTCGTCGGTCGTCGATGCGGCGGGGCCTGGATGGCGGGGGAGGACAGCGAGGAAGGCGCCGGCGTGCCGACCGCGGTGGTCACGGTGTACGCGTACTCATACAGGAGCCGTCGTCGGGCACCGTGAACTTGGGCACGGAGATGTTGCCGCCGTTCGGGCTCTGGCGCTCGGAGGAGACCGCGGTTCCGCCGAAAGGACCGCTGCACGACGCCTTGTACTCGTAGACGGTGAAGTACTGGGGCGGCGAACCATTGGTGCTGTAAGAGGTTCCGCGGACACCCCCGATGAGGCTGCTCGTGCCGTTTCATCCTGTTTCACGCCAGTGTGGCAGGAAGGGCGCGGGGAAGGCCGCCGCCTCCGCCCGCTTGATGCGCCTCGCGGGACAGGCCGGTCCGTGTTACACGGTTACACGGGGGTGACGCTCGCGGCGGCCGGGCCGGCACCGGAGCCGCGAGCGAAACCAGCGACCACCCGGCCGAACAGCCGGGGTGATGTCATCGGCCAGGAGTGGCGCTGGAATGGCGCCACCCACAGGCGCGCGCCCGGGATCGCGACGGCAAGTTCACGGGCCGCGGGCAGGGCACGGCGGTCCAGGGACCCGCAGACGACCGTTGCCGGTGCCGTGATGTGCGGCAGGTCGGGGCGCAGGTCGGTCGCGGACAGCTCGCTGATCATCCGCAGCCATTCACGGCGGTTCGCGATGTCAGAGAAGGCCCGGAGCACGGACCCGGGCAGGAGCTGGTATCCGCGTAGCGCAGTGGAGAAATCCCTGGCCGGCCTCACCGGCGTTCCTGCCGGGATCAGGCTGGCTACCCTTGACGGAGACCGCGCGGGAAGACGAGCGGTGACGATACCGCCCAACGAGAGGCCGCAGAGGTGAACCGGCCGCGACTGACGGGCGACGATCTCGCCGGCGGCTCACGGCCACGTCCGCTCTCCAGCAGGACACGATCGGGGTCACGGAGCCGGCGGGCGGCACGGGCGGCAGACCGGGGACTATCGCTGGCATCTGGAGGAACAGGTGCCGGCCGGCGTGGTCGCCGCGCACGTTACGGCCCGCTGAAGTCGAAGCCGCCGGTCACCAGCCTTCCGTTGCGCCGGGCAGGTCCAGCACTCCCGCCTGCCGCATCCGCTCGATCACGGCGGCGCGGCGCGGGCGGGCGCCGGCATCGGCGAGCCAGTCCCGCCAGACCGGGTAGCGGTCGCGGTCGAAGCCGCGGAACGCCTGCTCGAAGCCGTCGTGCACCGACCGCAGCATCCGGTCGCGTTCGGCACCGGTCTCGGGGCAGCGCTGGTAGACCGCCGTCCAGGCCAGCCGGTCCCGGCCGCCGCTGCTCGCATGCCAGGTGCGCAGGTCGAAGGCGATCACGTCACCCGCGACGGTGGCGGCCACGTACCCCGGGAAGCTGGCCTGGTACGCAGCGGCCTCAGCGTCTGTGCGGACCGGCATCCGGCGGTCGCGGTAGGCGGCGAGCCGGGCGTTCTGCTCCGGGTGATGCGAGCCGGGGACCAGCCGCAGCGCCCCGTTGGCGGCGGTGAGCTCGTCGAAGTAGGCGGCGAACTTGACGCCGCGCACGCCGATCCCGTCGTCGGCGTGCCAGCCCGCCTCGGCGAAGTACAAGACCCCTTCGGGGCACTCGGGGATGACCGGGCCGCCGAGCAGCCGCTGCGCGGCGTCGATGAAGCGCTGGTCATCACACACCAGCGATGCGCTGACCGGGGTCAGCCGGGATGCCATCGGCAGGTAGTGGCCGCTGATCCCGTCGATGACCCGCTCGTGGTAGCTGGCGGCGTAGGCGTCGCGGATCGCGGCGTCGGCCTCGGCGCGCAGCGCGGCGGCACGGTCGGCGAGGTAGCCGCGCAGCACGGTGAAGCCGAAGGTGCGGAAGTGGTCCACCTGGGCGGTGGTGAGCATGGGTTCCTCCTGAAGACGGTTACCGGGACGGTTCGCGGTGATCTGTCCCGGCAGGAGGAGCCCGGCCGCGTGCCGCCGGCCGTCGGGCGCGGCGGGCGGCGCGAGGCCAGCGGGGTCAAGTCAGGCGCATGCGGACAGGATACGCCCGCGGCGCGATCCGGTCAGGTCCGGCGCCAGCGAGGGTCGCGGCCGAGCAGCGAGCCGACGTCGCAGCGGCCCCGCCCGATGGCGGTGCCGGCGTCGGGGAACCCGCGCGCCGAGGTTGCCGTGGCTGGTGAGGCAGGCCCGGGCGGTGTCGCGGCTTAACAGTTAAAAGTTGTCAGGCGGCGCAGCAGGACAGCCGGGCGATGTCGCGGGTGAATGCCTGGGCGGCCAGCCGCAGCGCCTCGGACATGGTCAGGTAGGGCGCCCACGTCTCCGCCAGGTCGGCGACGGTCATCCGGGCGCGGATCGCGTAGACGGCGGCGGTGATGACCTCGCCGGCGCCGTCGGCCACGACGTGCGCGCCGCGGATCCGGCCGGTGCCGGCCTCGGCGACCAGCTTGACCACGCCGCGGGTGTCGCGGGCCACGATCGCGCGGGGCACCGCCTCCAGCGGCACCACCCGGCAGTCGCACGCGACCCCGGACCGGACCAGTTCGGCCTCGGTGAGCCCGGCCGACGCGATGGCCGGGCTGGTGAAGGTGACCCGGGGCAGGGCGGTGTAATCCACCGTCCGTTCGGAGGACAAAAGAGCGTTGCCGGCGGCAGCGGATCCCTGGGCGGCGGCGACGTAGACGTACTGCGGGCCGCCGGTGACGTCCCCGGCCGCCCAGATCCGCGGGTTGGCGGTCCGCTGGCGGGAGTCGGTGAGGACCTCGCCGCGCTCCCCGGTCTTCACCCCTACCGCGTCCAGGTTCAGCGCGGCGGTGACCGGCCGGCGCCCGGCCGCGACCAGGACCTGTCCGCACGCCAGCTCCCGGTCCGCGTCCCCCGCTGTCCTTATCCTTACCGAACGGCCGGCGGCTTCGCGCCGTACCGACATGACGGTCGCGGCGGTGGCGATGCCGATGCCCTCGTCATCCAGGGCGTCCTCGATCGCGGCGGAGACCTCCGGCTCCTCGAACGGCGCGAGCCGGTCAAGCGCCTCGGCGATGGTGACCCGGGTGCCGAGCCGGGCGAACAGCTGCGCCATCTCCAGGCCGACCGCGTTCCCGCCGATCACCAGCATGGACTCCGGCAGCTCGGTCAGCTCCATGGCCGTCGCCGAGGTCAGGTATCCGGCCCGCTCGAGCCCGTCGACCGGGGGTATCCACGGCGCCGCGCCGGTCGCGATCAGGTAATGGCCGGCCTCGATGCCCGCGGTGGCGCCGTCGGCCAGGCTGACCCGCAGTCCCGGCGAATCGGGGGACCCGGTGAACCGCGCCGTCCCGGCGACGATCTCCCACCCGTAGTCGGCGGCCAGGCCGGTGTACTTGCCGGCCCGCATGGCGGTGACGATCTCGTCCTTGCCGCCGGTCAGCGCGGCCATGCCGGCCGGGCCGGCGCTGGTGGCGATGCCGGGGAACCGCTGGCCCAGGGCGTCATGCCGGGCCGCGGCGGCGGCCAGCAGCGCCTTGGACGGCACGCACCCGGTGTTCACGCACGTGCCGCCGGTGGTGCCGCGCTCGATCATCACGACCGACGCGCCGGCGTCCCGCGCGGTGATCGCGGCGGCGAACGCCGCCCCGCCCGAGCCGATGATCGCCAGGTCGTACCGCACCGCAGCCTCCAGTCAGATCATTAGATCCGGATGGACGAATATAAGAATGCTTCGATAGTATTCTCCCAGGCGGATATGTCAATATGGTGTGCGGAGGAGGCCCCATGTCCGAGGTGGCATTGCCCGGCGCGACACGCCAGCTCGCGGCGTCCGCCGCGGGTGCCGCGGTGCCGTCGTCCGGGCCCCTGGTGCTGCTGCCGTCCGCCGAGGCCGGGGTGGAACTGGTGGCGAAGTTCTTCCGCGCGCTGGGCGACCCGGCCCGGTTGCGGCTGCTGGAGTTCCTGCTGGACGCCGAGCACACGGTGACCGAGTGCGTGAACCGGATCGGCCTGTCCCAGGGCCGGGTGTCCGCGCACCTGGCCTGCCTGGCCGGCTGCGGCTACGTGCAGGTCAGGCGGTCCGGGCGGTTCGCCTGGTACCGGGTGGCCGACCCGCGGGTGGCCGACCTGGTCACGCTCGCCCGGTCGCTGGCCGCCGACAACGCCGCCGCGCTATCCGACTGCGTGCGCATCGACCCGCGCTAGAGCACCGGTCAGGGCTGCCCTGCCGTCGAGCTTGCCTCCAGTGCGCCTGTCGCGTTTAGCAGCACCCACGCCAGCCTGCCGCTGCCCCGGGCCGGTGAGGCGGCGGTGCCCGGACTACAGGCCGAGCTGGTCGAGTGCGGCGAGGTAGGCCTCGCTGTAGGTGGGGAACTGGGCGACCTGGTCCAGCAGCACGTCGAGGGGGATGGCGGCGCGGATGGCCAGGGCGGCGGTGTGGATCCACTCACTCGCCAGCGGCGCGACCGCCCACGCCCCGACGAGGATGCGCCGGTCGCGGTCGGCGAGCAGCCCCAGGGCGCCGCGCGGGTCGCGTTCGTAGGTGTACGGGCGGGCGATGGCGTCGGCGAGGCTGATCTCGGCCGCGGCCAGGCTGATGCCGGCGGCGCGGGCCTGATCGGCGGTCAGGCCGGCGGCGGCGATCTCCGGGTCGCCGAACACCACCCGGGGGATGCCGTGATACGACGCGGCCCGCGGCTGGCCGAGGATGTTGCCGGCGACGACGCGGCCCTGGTACATCGCGACGTGGGTGAACAGCGCCACCCCGGTGACATCGCCCAGCGCCCACAGGCCGTCGCCCGCCCGGCACTGCCCGTCGACCGGGATGGCGCCGCGCTGGTCCGGGGCGATGCCGGCGGCCTGCAGGCCGAGGCCGCCGGTGCTGGGGCGCCGCCCGGCGGCGAGGATCACCACGTCGGTTTCCACCTGGCTGCCGTCGTCGAGGGTGACGACGGCACCGCCGGCGGCCCGCCCGGCGCGGGCGACGGTGCGGCCGGTGCGGACGGTGACGCCGTCGGCGGCCAGCGCCTGTTCCGCCAGGGCGCCGACGCGCGGGTCTTCCCGGTCCACGAGCCGCCCGGCCCGCTGGATGACGGTGACGGCCGCGCCCATCCGGGCGTAGAACGTGCCGAGCTCGACCCCGACCGCGCTGCCGCCGATCAGCAGCACCCGGGACGGGATGTCGCGGACACTGGTGGCCTCCCGGTTCGTCCACACCGGCACCTGGTCCAGGCCCTCGACGGGCGGGCGGACCGGCTGTGACCCGGTGGCGATCACCACGTGGTCCGCCTGCAGCAGCCGCCCGGCGGCTTCCACCCGGCCCGGCCCGGCCAGCCGGGCCTGCCCTTTGATGACCGTCGCGCCGGCCTTCTCGTAGCCGGCGACCTGGGCGGTGTCGTCCAGGTGGCGGACCATGTAGTCCCGGTAGTCCCGCAGGCCCGCCCAGTCCAGCGCCGGGGTGGCCAGCCCGGCGGCCCGGGTGGCCTCCGCGCGTGCCTCCGGGGGGCGCAGCAGCGTCTTGGACGGGATGCACGCCCAGTAGGCGCACTCCCCGCCGATCAGCTCCTTCTCGATCACCGCGACCCGCTTCCCGGCGGCCAGCAGCCGCCCGGCGCAGGCCTCCCCGCCGGGACCCATCCCGATGATGATCACATCGAACCGTTCCGCCATACCGTGCGCCTCCCTTTCCCGAGTCCCGTGACTCCTTGATCTGCGCGTCCGGCTTGATCTGCGCGTCCGGCGCGGAGCCGTGCTGCCGCGAGGGTGCCCGCCGGCCTGTAGCCCGGGCCGTGAGCGGTCTGCCCCGGCAGGGCCCGGGCGGGAGGCCGTCAGGGCGGGTAGGCCTTGAGCCGCCGGGGGTGCGCCCAGGCGGGCCGCCAGGCCGGGTAGCCGAGCAGGGCCAGGCAGCCGGCCAGGCCCGGCCAGGTGACCCCGGCGCGCAGCGCCTGGCAGGCTGCCAGGGACAGGGACGCGGTGAGCAGCGCGCCGGCCGCGGCGAGGGCGAGCCCGCGGCGGCCGCCGCCGGCCGGGGGCTGCTGCAGGCGGCGTATCCGGTAGCGCAGGTCGTCGGGGTCGGCGAACGCCGCGGTCCCGGGCGGGACGGCGGCGAGGGCGGCCCTGGCCAGCGCGGAGATCAGCGGCCCCGGCCCGGTGATGCCGGCGGCCTCGTCGTCGGCGGCTGCCTCCAGGTCCCGGCGCAGCAGCGCCCAGGCCAGCCGGGCCGGCGGCAGCCACCGGTAGGCCCGCGCGATCGCGGCGCCGGCCAGCAGCACGCGGGTGTGGCCCAGCCGGATATGGGCGGCCTCGTGGCACAGCACCGCGTCCTGCTCGGCGGGCGTGAGCAGGTCCAGCAGCCCGGTCGTGACGACCGGGCGGGGGCGGCGCAGCCCGGCGCACCAGGCGGCGGGCTGGCTGGCCGGAAGCACCCACGCGGTCATCCCGCCGGGCACCAGCCGGGGGGCTGCCGCGGCCAGCGCCCGGCCAGCCAGCCCGGCCCGCCGCCCGGCGGCCAGGGCCCGTGCCGCCGCCAGCCCGGTGCCGGCCGCCAGCGCCACGGCGAGCCCGTACAGGACGAGCTGGGCCGGGCCGGGCGGCCCGGCGGCCACGACGCAGGCCCCGGCCACGGCGCGGCCGTCCGGGTGCACCGCGCCAGGTGACGCCGGCCTGCTGCCGAGCGCGGCGGCGGCGCAGGCCAGCAGCAGCGGGGGCAGCAGCCCGATCGCGGCCAGGGTCAGGGCCGCCAGGGCGCCGCCGAGCCGGGGCACCGCCGTGGTGAGGGCCGGGCGGGATATCACCACGGCCGCCGCGGCCAGCCCGCCGACGATCACGCCAAGCTGCAGCGCGCCCGTCACTGCTGGCTCTCCCCGCCCTGGCCCTTGTCGCTGTCGCGGAGGAGGGCGGCCAGCTCGGCCCGCAGCCCGGGGTCCTGCGCGCCGGTGACCAGGCGGGCCAGCACCGCCCGCCGGTCGCTGGCGGCTGCCAGCAGCTTCTCGATCGCCCGCGCGGTCAGCTCGTCACGGTCCCCGGCGGGCCGGTAGGTGAACCGGCGGCCGTCGCCGTCCCGTTCCACCAGGCCCTTGCCCACCAGCCGGGTCAGCACCGTCACCACCGTGTTGTAGGCGCGCGGCGGCCCCGGCAGCCGCCGCGCCAGCTCGGTGGCGCCCAGCGGCTGGCCGGCCGCCCACAGCAGCTCCAGCAGCTCCGATTCCAGGGCGCCGAGCCGGGTGCCCGCCACATCACGCCGTTCCATCATGCCCCCGTCTGCATCATGCCCCAGTCTGCCAGGCCGGCCCGCCATGCGCTCATGCGAGCCTCGCGGCCTGGGACAGGATCTGGCCAAGGGCCGCGCCTGGGCTCGACCCGGCGGATACCACGTGCCCGGCAGGGTCGAGGAGATAGTAGATGTCCAGGTAGCCCTGCGGGTTCCAGGCGCGGGTCAGCGCCGCCGACGCGGTGCCGAAGATCCAGTCAGGGTCGTGATAGGCGGCCCCCGCGTACTGGCGGCCCAGCGCCTCGATGCCCGGGCCGGGCTGGCCGAGATCGGCGTAGTCCTCCAGTTCCACCACCCGCACGCCGGCGGCGCGGAGCCGCGCCAGGCCGCCGGCCAGCTGCTGGGTGCCGGCCTGGCAGCCCGGGCACCAGGTGGCCACCAGCCACAGCAGCGTCGTGCGGCCGCGCAGCGAGCCGATCGCCTCGGTCTTGCCCGACACGGCTGTGAAGCTGCCGCCCGGCGCCAGGCTCCCGGCTTGGGGTGCGGCCCCGGCGGCTGGCGGGGAACCCTCGCCGCCGGAGGTGACCGCTGCCGCGGTGATCACCGCGGCAGCCGCCGCGGCAAGGGCGCCGCCGATGCCCCAGCGCAGCCGCCGGGCACGCCGCCTGCGTGCTGTCCGCGCCTGCGGGGAACGACCATCCCGCCCGGCGCGTCCCGGCCGGCCGGGACGCGTGCCCCGGATTGGCTGCTTACTCACCGGCATTCCCTCCTCTCGTTACTCTCCTCGCGTTACTCACCGGCATCCTCCTCGCGGGTCCTGGTCATAGCCGGCTCCGGATGACCCCGGCCCGGCGCGGCGGGCAGCTCGCAGCACTGGTCGTCCAGGCAGCGGGCGCGGGCCAGCGCGCGGACCGACCACAGGCAGGCGGCGGCCAGCAGCGCCAGCGCCCCGCCCAGCAGCCAGTCCTGCCTGACCGCGAAGAAGTAGGTGATCGTCCCCGCCGTACGCAGCCGGGCGGCGGCCGGCAGGCCCAGCACGCCGACCAGCGTGGGCACCACCGGGCTGCAGCACAGCAGGCTCGGCAGCAGGCTCACCGCTCCCGCTACTGCGCCGGCCAGCCCGCCGCGCCGCGACCCTGCCCTGCTGCGGGCGACCTTGCGCACCGCGTGCACCTGCAACGTGACCAGCCACGCCAGCCCGGCCGCGAACCCGGCGGTGAACAGCCCGTACCGCGGCCCGAAATACTGCCAGTTTTCCAGCGACACCCGCTGGGTGAAGTCGAACGGCAGCAGCACCGAGTACCCCAACCCCGCGGGCACGGCCGCCGCGGCGAACACGATCCGGTCCACCGGGTCACCGGCCACCTCGCGGATCACTGCCCGCCACCGCCGCTGTCCAGCCACGGCAGCCGGCGGCCCGTTCGTGACCGTCACCGCCGCCGGCCTTCCCAGGCCGCACGCGCCTTATCCGGCCCGCACGCCTCACCCGGCGCCGCAGGCGGGCAGCCTGCCCGCCTGCGGCGCCGGATCGCTAGCACCGCCGCCGCCCCCATCACGGCCGCCGCGGCCAGCCCCAGCCCGGCCCAGGCCAGCGCCCCGGCCGCGGCCAGCGCCCCGATCAGCAGCGGCCCGCCGCAGCACGCCAGCGGTGCCAGCAGCAGCCACAGCCCGCCAAGCCCGGGCCTCCTGGCGCCGCGCCCGGTGCCCGGCGCGCCGCCGGTCACGGCCGGCTCCCCGCCCGCCACGAACCACGCCAGCACCGGCCGCCCGTGCATCCCGGCAAGGCTCGCCTGCCTGCCGTCAAGCAGTGTGAACATGCCGCCTGACCCACCCGGCCGTCCCCGCCCGCCATCTGGTGCCAGGTCCATGCCGGCCACCTCCATCCTGCTGTCCTGCGCGATACTACTACCGTCCAATAGACTACTCCTACGAATTCGTAGACGATAAGGTTCCGGGCAGGGCATGCAGGCGGCGCGCCGGCGGCCCGTAGGTGGCACACGCGACCCCCGGGCGGCAGTCTCCCTGACCGGGTGCACCCGGGGAATTCAGCCGGATGGATGGCGGGTCCGCCGGGCTGACGGCGCGCTGCCCGAGGCGAGGTGGCGGCCGCCCTTTGGCGTAGCGGCGGTGCCGACGCGGTCCGACGCCGGGCACCTGTCCAGCGGACTCCGGCTCCGCAGGCGGTGCGGAGGAAGGAACACTTCCGGGCCGGGGACATCGGCAAGCCAGCGGCGTCGCGTTGCCGGGGGACGCTTCACGCCGCGGGAGCCGTCATGCCCAAAGATCGCGACTTCAAGCGCCCTGTGTGCGCCAGGATGGCCGGCGCCGGAGAGCGCTGCACCCAGGCACGGGCCGCACCGGCCCCGCGCAGGATGTTGCCCTCGACCTCCGCATACTCAGGCGCGACCGTCTCGGCGGCGTCCTCCACGAGTACCGGCGAGCCGCTTAACCAGCACGGATGAGATTTTCGGCAAGCACGGGGCTGGGCGGGCACCGGGGCGCCGCCCAGCGTCACCGAGCCTGACGCGGCCGGGGGCAGCCCGGCGATCGTGCGCGGCAGGGTAGCCTTGCCGCCTCCTGACGTCCCGATCACGCACACGAACTCGCGCTCCATTACCGCCAGGCAGATGTCGCCCAGGATCCGCGCGTCGCCGATTTCCACGCGGACTTTGCCGAGTACGAGGTGCGGTTTTGTGATTCCCGTATCGCTTTGGATCTCCGCGCCGAGATCTGGCGCGTTAACTCAGCCACGGTCGGCCGCGGGAGCTGGGGCAACGCGGTGGGTGCCGTTAGAGGCATTGGCTGGCCTCGTTCGCTTTCCGGGGGCGCCGTTCGCTTTCCGGGGGCGCCGTTCGCTTTCCGGGGGCGCCGTCGCGTAGGAACGCGACCACGCGGGGCCAGGAGTCAGCTCGGGCGGCGGCGTTGCCTGCCCGGGTCCCGCCGAAGCTGTAGCGGCCGCCGGTGAGCGGGTGATGCTTGACCTCAGTGGCGACCGGGGTGCCAGGGACCCCGGCGCAGACGTGCCCGCCGTCGCGGTATCGCAGGTGGACTAGCGGGTAACGGAAGCCGCGATCACGGGCGCGCTGCTCGGCGATCTGAGTCATCTGCGTGGCCGGCCACATGGTATCGGCCTCGCCGGACACGAACATGACGGGTCCGCGTATCTCCTCGACCGGGATGACGGCATGCTCGAACAGGGCGGCGTTGGCCAGGGTCGGCTCGAAGATGGCGCGCAACGCTACCGGCGGCCCCGACGAGGGCGCTAGCGCCGTCTCGGCGGCGTCGCCGACGGTCGCATGGGGAAGAGGCCGTCCGCGGAAGGTCCAGGCAGGGGCTGCGGCCGGCCCGTCGGCATTGAGTCCGGGCCAGGAGATGCCGCTGGGCGCGAACGCCACCACGGCGCCGATGACGTCCAGGAGCACGCCTGCCCACAGGGCTAGTTCGCTGCCGCGGGACATGCCCATCGCGGCGACGGTTCCAGGCGTGATGTCCGCCCGGCTGAGCAGCCAGCGGGCGGCCCGCTCCACGACCTCGACCTCGATCCCGGCCAGGGTGGGGGGCAGGCCCGGCGCGCCGAAGTAGGCGATGGCCAGCGTTGCGATACCGCGCGAGGCGAGCATGGGCGCCCAGGCAGCAGCGGGGCCAAGGCCTCCGCCAGAGCCGCCGAACGACACCACGCCGGGGAACGGGCCCGGGCCGGCCGGGCGGGCGAACACCCCGGTGACGCCGGGCTGGTCCACCTCGGTGATGCTGGCGCCGGCGGTCAGCCAGTGCCGCTGGAACTCGGCGGTGGCCGCCATCCCGGCGGCCTCGGCGGTCAGCCGGCAGGCGATCGGCTCAGGCGGCGAGGCGGGGTGAGCTGCCGGTCTGGCCGGTGTGCCTGACCACCACAGGCCGAACGGGTCGGTGCCGGTATAACTGCCAGCGGTGCTGGCATCGCGCGCCGTGTCCACTGAGCCGTCTTCGCCGGGAATGAAGTTGGCCGTCGCCTCGTGAACGAACCCATCGATCCAGCAGGAGGCGGTAACCGTCACTGTCTGGCCGGGCACGCAGCCGCGGATCACGGTGCCGACGGGATCGTCGACAAGCAGCCGGTCAGGCGCGGCAATGCGGAGCCGCGAGCCCTGCGGGCCGCGCCGGCGCGGCGATGGGACTGCCGCGGGCGCGGCAGCGGCGTCGGCGGGGATCCCGGATTCAGCCATCGTGGTTGCCTCCCGTTCTGTGGCCTGCGGCCAGGCATGCGCACCGGGCACAGAGGCGCACGACGTGACAGCCAAGGACGATGGCCGGCTGGCCCGTGCGTAGCCGCCTTCCCGATCTGGCCCCTCCCCCCAGAGGCGTAAACCGCGACGGAACAACTTGTACGGTCAGATGTCCCAGCCGGCCGGGCCGCCCGCGCTGGGCTCATACCGGCAGGCCCGGCCGGTTCGGATCGACGCCTGCAGGTGCGCCCCGGCTGCCGGGGCCAGCTCGGCGATCCGTGCCAGCGTGGCACGCAGGGTGCGGGTGACGTTGACCCGGGCGCGCTCGGCCTCGGGGGAGAGGTCGCGGTTCCGTCCGGCTAGGCCGGTGGCACGGCGCAGTTCGGCCAGCAGTGCCTGCCGCTCGGCCTCGAGCCGCGCGCCGCGCTCGGCGTCGCCGGCCCGGTCGGCGGTGTCTAGCTCATCGGCCAGGGCGGCGAGGCGGCGCCGGTAGGCCGACCGGGCGCGCTCGTCGATGGCCGGGCCGACTCCCCGCGGGCGCACGCCCGCCCCGTCGGCGGCCAGGTCCAGAGCCGGGATGTCGTGACCCGGTGCGGCCAGCAGGGCCCGCAGGTAGTGCAGGCCGCGGCCGTCGCGCAACCGGATGTGCTCGTCTCCGGCGTCCAACAGCCAGTCCGTGCCGTCGCGGCGGAGCCGCCAGCGGCCGGCTGGCGGTGCGAGCCGCGCGAGCAGGACCGTCATGCCTAGCCGCTCGGCTATCGACCGGGCCTGCTGCCGTTGCTCCTCGGCGCTCCCGGCGTCGCCGGGGCCAGCCCGTGCCGCCAGCGCGTCAGCCAGCCCGGCCCGCGCGTGAGCCAGGGACGGCAGGGCACCGATCTGCCCGGCCATGGCCGCGGCCTCGCGGAAGAGATCCGCCGCCTCGTCCCACCGGCTCAGCGCCGCGGCGAGCAGCCCGAGATAGTACGACACCGGCCCGGCGGTCCAGTTGGCGCCACCCTGGATGACCAGCCGCCCGCGGTAGGGTGCCAGCGCCGGATACAGCGCGCCGGCCGCCTTGGTGTCACTGGTTGCGCTGGCCGCCACTGCCAGCGCCGCGATCGCAGCCAGCCACCGCGGCCCGGAGGCACCCAGCGCCTGCGGCAGCACCCGCTGCAGCTCGGCTGCCGCCTCCGGCAGTCGGCCGAATGCCGCCAGCCCGCCCGCCAGGCTGGCCTCGAAGAGGTGCCCGGGCCGGTGGCGTGCCGCGTCAAGCAGCAGATCCGTGATGAAATCCGCATCCTCCGGGGTACCCTGCTCCAGCAGGACCATCCCGCGCAGCGCGGCGTACAGATCCGCGGTGTCGGGCAGTCCCGCTGCTCGCCCGGAGTCAAGGACCCGTTCAGCGAGCCGCAGCGTTTCGCCGAACCGCCCCCGCAGGCTGGCGAGCATGGCGTGCCGGGCGGTGACCATCACCAGCGCTGCCTCGTCGCCGGCGACCTGGGCGGCCCGTTCGAAGGCGGCCAGCGCCGATTCCGCTTCCGCCACTCGGCCCAGCTCCATCAGGGCGACGAACCGCCAGAACATGCCGTGCCGCTCGTGGACGTCGTCGTCGGCGGCGCGGGCGAGGTCGATGATCTCCGACGAGGCGGCGAGCCGGTCTTCGGCTGCCGCGGGGTCCCACAGGGCATGCAGCCGGGCATCGAGCACCTCGGCCAGCACCGCCGGCTCCGCGGCCGCCCGGGCCAAGGCGAGGGCCTCGTCGACGAGCGCCCGCCGGCGGCGGCCCGCAGCGGGATCGGCTAGCAGTTCGCGCGCCAGGCGAGCCAGCAGCCGGGCCCGGAGCGGACCGTCCGCCTCCCGTCCGATTGCCGTTTCGAGCAACCGGATCAACGGCGGATCGATAGCGAGAAACACGAGCTGGGATGGCGCGGACAGGGCCAGGTGCACGACCGGATCGGCGCCGGGATCAAGGCCGGCGAGCCGGCCCGCCAGGGACAGGGCCGGGCCCGGCAGGCCGCCCGAGGCCAGCCACAGGGCGCGGCGCACCTCAGGCCGGCTCTCGCCCACCGCCGCGCCCAGGTCTTCCTCGCCCAGGGGCCCAAGCCGCGTTTCCTGTCCGGTGCCAGAGGGCGCCGACGCGGTCACTATCACCGCCGTGGAGGAGCCGCCAACCCGGCCAGCGAGCACTGGCAAGAACTCGAGCGCTCCCTGGTGCCCGCGATCGAGGTCGTCTACCACGATCAGGCGCGGCGTGAGCGATACGAGGGCTTCGGCGGCTTCCTCCAGGGCCGCAGGAGTCGCTTCCTCTAGCAAGCGGCTCGCCACCGCGGCGGGCCCGCCGGTCTGGCGTATGAGCTGCGCCCACGCCATCCGGGCCGGGCCAATCGCGGCCGCCGCAGCCCGGCCGACGGCAAAGCCGCGGCGCCGGCCCTCCTCCGCCGCGGCCTCGGCCAGGGCGGTCTTTCCGGCGCCGGACGGACCGTAAATCGTCAGCACGCCGCCGGTGCCCGCCGCCGCCTGGTCCAGCAGCACGCCGATGGCCGCCAGCTCCCGGTCACGCCCAACAAGGCTCATAACCCAGATATACCGCCCGGACGGCCGCCGGGGGCGCGGCAGGAACACGGCCCCGGGCACCCCTTGCGGCCGGATCGCCGCGGGCGTTCGGCGAGCGCGTGCCCGCCACACGCGCTGCACATCAGGTCGGCCTCATCGGCGCGCACCCGGTGCTGCGCCGCGTGCGCTGTGCCGGGCCGAGAACCGCCGCGGCATCTCCCACCTGACCGTAGCGCGGTCCATCGCGCCGGAATCGTCCTTCTCGGCCGTGATGATCCCGTCCGGGTTCGCCGCCGTGCCCACGCCCCGGCGGCGAACGGCTGAGGGTTCCGAGCCACCGCGGGTTCGTTCGGATGATTTTTCTATTTTTCCGCACGGCCG